>Ga0207688_10000535_pt1 | contig 18433 bp, 17 predicted proteins | sample KBSMiscanthusM4_FD_184296 | JGI IMG/M metagenome (GOLD analysis project Ga0207688, IMG submission 184296) | Miscanthus rhizosphere microbial communities from Kellogg Biological Station, Michigan, USA - M4 (SPAdes) (version 2) | ecosystem: Host-associated > Plants > Roots > Rhizosphere ...
CTCCGACGGCCGCATGGTCATGGGCATCGGGCGCGGCGACTCGGCGCGGCGGTACATCGGGCAGAAGCCGGTTCGCGTCGCCGAGTTCGAGCGCCGGTGCCAGATGATCCGCGACTTCATGAACGGCCGCGAGGTGGAGTGGAACGACAAGCAGCTCAAACTCGCGTGGGTTCGCCCGGAGCTGCCCGAGATCCCGATGTGGATCGCCGGCTACGGCCCGAAGGCACTGGCCGTTGCCGGGCGTGTCTCGGACGGTGTGATCATCCAGCTCGCCGACCCGGTGATCATCAAGTGGATCATGGACACGGCCCGCGAGGCTGCCGCCGAGTCCGGTCGCGACCCGTCGAAGCTCAAGTGCATCGTGTGCGCGCCGAGCCACATCACGGACGACCTCGCCGACGCCCGCGAACAGGTGCGGTGGTTCCCGGCGATGGTCTCGAACCACGTCATGGACCTCATCGAGCGTTACGGCTACGACTCGGACATTCCGCACGAGCTGACCGAGTACGTTCGCGTCCGCAAGTTCTACGACTACGACGAGCATTCACGCGTCGGCGCGAAGCACGGTGAGTTCGTCACCGACGAGATCTGCGACCGCTTCTGCGTCCTCGGCAACGCCGAGCAGGCAACGGCCAAGCTGAAGGAGCTCGAGGCGATCGGCGTCGACCAGTTCAATATCTACCTCATGACTCACGGTCAGGAGGACGACCTGGCCGCCTACGGGCGGGACATCATTCCGAGCTTCTGACTGCTGCTCGTTCCCGACGGGGGAATGTTGCTCTGCTCGACCTGCCTGAGATGATCGACCGATGTCGACAGGGGCCCCGAGCAGTGCGCTGATCGCGGTCGGAGATGTCCTTCACAACGGCGCGATCCGACGAATCGAGATCGCTTGGACCGCCGGGATGGCCGCGGACGGAGCCTTTCTCGTCATTCTCCTCGTGGTTGCCTACCAGGCCGGCGGCGCGGTCGCAGCCGGCATCCTCGGAGCCGTTCGGGTCGTCCCGTCGATCATCGCGGCGCCGTTCGCCCCGGGCCTCGTCGTGCGGTTCCGCGGCGATCGCGTCCTCGCCGCGATCAACGTGGTGCGGGCTCTCGGTGCGATCGTCACAGCCGCGATCGTCGCGATCGGCCTCCCGACCGAGCTGACCTATGTGCTGGCGGCTGTCGTCGCGGGCGCCGGGTCTCTGGTACGTGCCATACAAACCGCGCTGCTGCCCGCATTCGCACGTTCACCGCGGGAGCTCGTGGCGGCGAACGTCGCGTCGAGCATGGGCGAGGGGTTGGGGACGTTCATCGGCCCCCTCCTCGCCGGAATCCTCCTCGCCACGACCGGCTCCGTCTCGGCGAGCATCCTCGTCGCCGCGACCTTCGCCGGCGCCGCCGCAGCGCTCACCGGTGTCCGCTTCGAGCGATCGGTGGACGCGCGCGGTGGCATCGAGCCGGAGTCGAAGCGACCACGCATCTCCGAGGCACCATCCGTCCTGCGCCGCTACCCCACTGCCCTCGTCGTCACCAGCGACTTCGCGATTCAGAGCTTGGTTCGTGGTCTGCTCGTGACGCTCACCGTCGTCGGCTCGATCGAGTTGCTCGGCATGGGCGACAGCGGCGTTGGGCTCCTCACGGCGGCGATCGGCATCGGCGGGCTCACGGGAGCCTTGGGCGCGCTCGGCTTGAAGGGTGGAAGCGGCCTTGGACGGGTATTCGTGCTCGCCCTCGCCGCATGGGGTCTTCCGCTCGTCCTCATCGGCGCGGTTCCGGCGCCGGTCGTCGCACTCGCAGCACTCTTCGTCGTCGGCGGGAGCAACGCCGTCCTCGACGTGTCGGGATTCACGCTGCTGCAACGGGGCGTGCGCGACGAGGACCGCGTCACGGTCTTCGCCGCGAGCGAGAGCCTCTGGGCGAGTGGCGTGCTGCTCGGGAGCCTGCTCGCACCCGTGCTCGTGGCGCTGTTCGGCCCCCGCGGAGCATTCCTGGCAGCAGGAGCCGTGCTTCCCGTGCTCGCGCTCCTCACCTGGCGCCCGATCGTCGGGGGATCGAGCGTCCGCGACGACGCCCAGGTGCACCTGGCTCTCCTCCGTCGGAACCCGCTCTTCGCGCCACTGCCACTCACCGCTCTCGACCGGCTCGCCGAGAGCCTGTCGCCCGTGTCGTTCGCACCCGGTGACCTCGTAATGCGAGAAGGCGACCCCGGGGATCACTACTTCTTGATCGCCGACGGTGAGGTCGACGTTTTCGCAGATGGCCGGCACCGGCGAACGTGCGGCGCGGGCGACGGCGTCGGTGAGATCGCGCTGCTACGGAGCGTCCCGCGGACGGCGACCGTCGTCGCAACGACGGGCGTGAGTGGTTTCGCCATCGATGCGGCGACATTCCTCTCCGCCGTCTCGGGACCGGCGAGCGCAGCCGCCGCAGAGGCCGTCGCCGCATCACGCCTCGGAGAGTTGCAGGTGGCGGACCCGGCTAGATGATCGTCGCCCCGAGGGCGCTCGCCACGAGCTCGACGGCCGTCGTGGCGGTGGTGTTCTCGCGGTCGAGGATCGGGTTCACCTCGACGACTTCGAGCGACCCCGCGAGCCCGGACTCGGCCACCAGCTCGAGCGCGAGATGCGCCTCACGGTAGGTGAGGCCGCCGCCGACGGGCGTCCCCACTCCGGGCGCGACCTCGGGGTCGAGCGCATCCATGTCGAGGGAGACATGGACGAACCCGGGGCCGGCGACATGGTCGAGAGCCTCGCGCATCGCTCGTTCGACCCCGATGCGATCGATCTCGCTCATCGTGAATACTCGCACGCCCGTCTCGCGGAGCAGCTTGCGCTCACCCACGTCGGCCTGCCGTAGCCCCAGCAGCGCCACACGCCGCGCATCGAGCGCGGGAAGCGGCCAGGCGTCGCTCTCGAACACCTCGCCCGCAAGTCCGAGCGACGCCGCGAGTGACATGCCGTGCACGTTCCCGCTCGGGCTCGTGTCCGGCGTGTTGATGTCTGCGTGCGCGTCGATCCACACAACGCCACCCACGCCGTGCACGGACGCGAGCCCGCCGAGGGTCCCGAGCGCGACGGAATGGTCGCCGCCGAGGACGAGGGGCAACGCCCCTGCAGTCGACTCCTCGACCACCTTCGCCGCGATGCGCGCGCACGTCTCCTTGATCTCGGGAAGGAACCGCGCGCGTTCGTCCTGCACGGTCGTGGCCTCGGGGACAGCCGTCTCGACGTTGCCGTGGTCTCGAACGATGTGTCCGAGGCTGACGAGCCGCTCCTCGAGCCCCGCGTAGCGAATCGCCGACGGCCCCATGTCGACGCCGCGGCGCCCCTGCCCGAGGTCGAGCGTTGCACCGATGATGGCGATCTCACGTCCCGCAGCCACGGCGGGAACCTAACTACACTGAGTCGCCGCGGCGAGGTAGCTCAGCTGGTAGAGCACACGGCTGAAAACCGTGGTGTCGCCGGTTCAAGTCCGGCCCTCGCCATCAAAGGATGTCGGGCCGTCGCTCTCCGGCGCGGATGGCGACCGGAAGCCGGTTCTCCGGTGGCGCGAGCGGACAGGCCCATTTCGGGTCGTACGCACAGGACGGGTTGAAGGCGAAGTTGAAGTCGAGCACGAGTTTCCCGTCGACGGTTCCGAGGTCCGCGCCCTTGACCGTGTCGAGCAAGTAGCGGCCGGCGCCGTAGGACAGCTCGCCGCTCGTCTCGTCCGTGAAGGACAGGAAGACACCGCCGCCGTACGCGTCGAGCCAGTAGAGGCCCAGCGCCAGCTCCGTTCCGTAGAGCTCGAAGACGGCGTTGCCGAACCGCGAGAACTGCGTTCCGTCGTCACGGCTCATCGGCAGCGCAGCGTGCTCGAGCTTCAGCGGCACGACCTCGGCGTGCACCCTCGCCTCGGGGTCGTACTCGAAGTACGACGGCGACACCTGACCGCGCCGAGGGTCGTCGACCGGCGACTGGGGATGGTTCGCGATCAGGTCGTCGCGCACCGCACGCCACGTCCGCCATGCTCGCGCGGGGTCGTCGTCCGCTCGCACGCCACGGTAGAGATCGAAGATCCGCCTCTTCCAGTCGAGAAGCTCGAGACGCTCTGCGGCGACGTCCCGGGCTGGCAACACGGGTCTCATCGCGCCGAGAGTACCGATGCGAATGCACCTGGAGTCCGCAATGCTAGGTTCGCCGCCGATGGAGCTCGCGTTCCTCTCGGCCGTCGAGCAGGCGCGGCTCGTCCGCGACGGCGAGGTCTCGGCGACCGAACTCGTGACGGCGTCCCTCGAGCGGATCGAGCGGATCGATCCCGCGCTCAACGCGTTCGTCACCCTGTGCGGCGAGGAGGCTCTTGCGGTCGCCGCACGCATCGACGCGACCTCCGGCGACGCGCCGTTTCGCGGCGTGCCGATCGGTGTGAAGGATCTCGCACCGACCGCTGGCATCCGCACGACGTACTCCTCGCGCGCATACGCGGACCACGTCCCAGACTTCGACAGCGCCGTCGTCCGCCGCATTCGCGAAGCCGGCTTCGTGATCGTCGGGAAGACCAACACGCCCGAGTTCGGGACTGTCGCTTTCACCGAGTCCGAGCTGAACGGCGCGACGCGCAACCCGTGGAACGTCGAGCTCACGCCGGGAGGCTCGAGTGGCGGAGCAGCTGCTGCGCTCGCCGCGGGACTCGTTCCCGCCGCCCACGCGACCGATGGTGGAGGCTCGATTCGGATCCCCGCATCCTGTTGCGGTCTTTTCGGCCTGAAGCCCTCGCGCGGTCGCGTCTCGACTGCACCGTTCGGAGCCTTCGAGGGACTTTCGACAGCCGGACCATTGACGCGGTCCGTCGAGGACGCGGCTCATCTGCTCGATGTCCTCGCCGGCTACGAGCCCGGCGATCCATGGTGGGCGCCGCCCCCGGCCGAGCCGTTCGCGAACGCGGTCCTCGCATGCCCGCGGCGGCTTCGCGTCGCCGTCACGTCGTCCCCACCGGTCGACGTCACCGTGGATCCGGAGTGCATCGCCGCGCTGGCGTCCGCTGCGGAGCTCCTGACGGAGCTCGGGCACGACGTCCGCGAAGGCGCTCCAGCCTGGCACGAGCCGGGTCTCTTCGACCTCTTCATCGCCGTGTGGCAGGTCGGGCCCGCCCTCCACCCCGTCGAGGACCTTTCTCAGCTGACACCGCTCAACCGTGAGCTCGTCGAAGCGTCGCGCGCGACGTCGGCTGCCGACTTCGGGCGGAGCGTGGCCGCACTTCAGATGCTCGCGCGGCGCATCGTCTCGTTCTGGAACGACGTCGACGTCGTACTCACACCAACGCTCGCACTCCAGCCCGTCCCGGTCGGCTGGCAGGACGAGGTGGACGGCGCGATCCCCCAGCTCCTGCGGAACACCGAGTTCACACCGTTCACATCGATCGCGAACTTCACGGGGCTGCCTGCAATGTCCCTGCCGCTGTACTGGACCACTGACGGTCTACCGATCGGCGTCCAGGCGATCGGCCCGCCTGCCGGCGATGCGCTGCTGCTCGCGCTCGCAGCGGAGATCGAGTCGGCCCGCCCCTGGGTCGATCGGCGACCTCCGATCTCCTAGTCCGGGATCGTGATGCGGATCTTCTGGCCCGGCGATGCGTGCAACATGCGCGCAGCGCTCCCGCGCGAGATCGCCAAAGACATCTTCTTGTAGCTGTCCTCGTAGAGGATCACGTCGCCGGGGCGGGCGTCGGCGAACGTGCGAGCCATCACGGCGTAGTAGCGCTCCCCCGCGAGCTCGAGCTCGAGCCGCGTCCCCGACGACATGCCGAGCGCCTCCACGTCGTCGCGGTCGAGGTTCAGGGCGATGTTTCCGAAACTGTCAACGTAGAGCAGCGTCGCCTGGAGTGCACCGTCGAGGAACGCGGGCTCCGGCAGGTCGAGGCGGATGAGACCTTCGGGATCGAGCGGCGGGCCGAGCTCGGCGAGCGGGACTCCCGTCGCGAGATGTGCAGCTGCCGGTGCGAACAGGTCGCGTCCGTGGAACGTCCGGGAGATCGACTCGAGTGCATAGTCCGGGTTGGCGAGCTCGTGCGCCTCGGCAATGCCGTGGCGACTCGTAGCAGGAAGGAGCAGTCCGTTGTCCGGCCCGACGTAGAGGCGTCCCTCCCCGTCGCGGAGCGCAAGTGGGCGACGAGGCCCTCCGACTCCGGGATCGACGATCGCGAGGTGGACGCCCACGGGCATGAAGTCGATCGTGTTCGCGAGCACGAGCGCCCCTTGCAGGATCGACGTCGCGGGTATCCCGTGCGTGATGTCGATGATCTGTGCCTCGGGCGCGATGCGCTTGATGACGCCGTGACAGGTTCCGACGAAGTCGTCCTTCAACCCGAAGTCGCTCAGGAACGTGATGAACACGCCGCGGAGCGTAACGCCGAGTCGGGGACCGAGCTAGCGGCGGCGTGCCGGGCGGACGGTGCAGCGACGCTTCGGTGCGGGTCGTGCCTCGCCGCACAGTCGCAGGCCGCGAGGCCTGATCCGGACGAACGCCGTCGGCGCTTGGAGTGGCAAGGGCCGTGTCACCACACTCGCAGCATATGCGCGGGTCCGGAGGTTCACGAGGCGCCGCCCGCTTTCCGCCGAGCGAGCTCGACGAGCTCCGCGGTCTCGCGCTGAAGGCGCACGAGCTTGGCGGCGATGATCGCCACGTAGACAAGCACGAAGAAGAACACGACTCCGTATGCGGCGGCGACGAGCTGCTCCTGACTCCAACTCACTGGAGCACCTCGCGGAGCTCGCGAAGATCTGCGTCGAGGCGCTTGCCGGCGAGCTCGACGCGATAGAGGACGTAGGCGAGAAACGTCACGGCACCCCAGCACACGAGAAACGTCGCGAACATGCTCCCGCTCATCTGCGGCCCGTCGCGCGTGAACACGGTCGGATGGATGAAGTCCGAGGCGAGCCTGATCGCGAGAAAGCTCACCGGGATGAGCGCGACGCCGAACAGCGCGTAGACCGCTGACGAGCGCGCGCGGCGCGGGCCGTCCTCGAGCGAGAACCGCAGCATGAAGTACGCGCAGTAGAAGAGGAACAGCACGAGGAACAACACGAGCTGGTTCGAGCTCCATGTCCACCAGACGCCCCACGAGGCGCGCGCCCAGATCGAGCCCGTGATCAGCGTGAGTGCGCCGAAGATAGTCCCCTGGTGGATAGCGACGTAGCTCTCTAGGTCGTACCGCTCCTCGCCGCGCCACAGGAGAAGCAGCGCCTTGATCGCCCCGAGCCCGAAGCAGAAGTACGCGGTGAGGGCGATCGGGACGTGGATGTAGAAGATGCGCTGCGAGATCCCCTGGTCCGCGTCTTCCGGCGCGACGATGAGCGCGAGGACGAGAGCGAGCCCCATGGCGAACGCAGCGATCCAGGCGAGTCCCGGAAGGCTACGAAGTGAGGATGGGCTCAGGTGGCTACTCCGTGACGACGTACTCGAACGACGCCCACGAGAGTACAGCGAAGACCGCGTCGTACAGGAGGACGAACAGGAGGAACCGCTCCGGCTCTGCGGAGACCGCGGCGCCGACGCCGCCGACGATCAGCGGAATGGCGAGAGGCAGCACGAGCAGCGGCAAGAGCACCTCCCGCGAGCGGCCGGCGACGGCCATCGCCGACATGAGCGACCCCACGGCGCAGATCCCCACGTCGGCGAGGAGCACACCCCCGAGCGCGGCGGCGTCGAGGGGCTCGAAGAACAGCACGAACGCGGGCAGCGCGACCGCCTGAGCGGCGAGCAGGAACACCAGCGTCGCGAGCGTCTTCCCGAGCCAGATCGCACTCCGGTCGCACGGCGCGAGGACGAGACCGTCGAGGACGCGGTGCTCCTGCTCGGGCACCCAGGCGCGCGCGAGCCCGAGGAGCGCAGTGAACACGATCGCCACCCACAGGAGGCCGTAGGCCGCAGTCTCGCCCGACCCCTCCGGTAGTGCGAAGTGGAACACGACCAGCGTCGACAGGACGAAGAGAAGCATCGCCGGCAGCGTGTCTCGGCCGCGGAGCTCGACGCGGAGGTCCTTGCGCGTGAGCGCCGCGACGTCGGCGAGGTATGTCACGCCAGCGCCACTCGCTGGGTGGCGAGCCGTGCGAGCCGTTCCGGATCGTGCGTCGCGACGACGAGCGTGCGGGCTCCTGCGAGGGCGTCCAGCTCGCGGTCGAGCAGGGCCGCTCCGTCCTCGTCGAGTGCCGAGTAGGGCTCGTCGAGGACGAGCAAATCCGGCTCGTGCAGCAGCACACGGCAGAGCGCGAGCCTCTGGGTCATCCCACGCGAGTACGCGGAGACACGTTCGCTCCGCGCGTCCCAGAGGCCGAAACGCTCGAGCAGCATGCCGATGCGCTCGCGCCGCTCGGGCACGCGGTACAGCCTGCCGAACAGGTCGAGGTTCTCGAGCGCAGTCAGCTCCCGATAGACGAGCGGCTCGTGCGCGAGGTAGCCGACCTGCGAGCGATCAGCGCCGACGACGAGGTCGCCCCGCGAGGGTGCGGCGAGTCCCGCGACCATGCGAAGCAGCGTCGTCTTCCCACTTCCGTTGGGACCCGTGACGAGCGCGAAGCCACCGACTGGAACGGCCACGTCCACCCCGGTGAGGACGCGCTTCCGGCCGTACCGCTTCTCGATCGCCCGTCCTCGGATCACGCGACGAGGACGTCGAGAGCGACGAACACGAAGAAGACGACGCTGATCACGCCGTTCATCGTGAAGAACGCAGCGTCGAGGCGACGCAAGTCGCCAGGCCGGACGAGCGAGTGCTCGTAGACGAGCAACGCTGCGGTTGCGAGCACGCCGAGCCAGTACACGAACGAGACGTCGAGCCCGATCCCCGCTGCGGCGAACAGCAGGACGGCGCCTGCGTGGAACACGCGGGCGCCGGCGAACACGCCGCGCTCGCCGAACCGCACAGCCCAGGAGTGGAGACCCTCGGCGCGGTCGTGATCCAGATCGAAGAGCGAGTAGAACAAGTCGAATCCGGCGACCCAGAGAAGCACGCCGCCTCCGATCGCCCATGCCTCCCACGGAGCCGTACCCGTCACCGCGAGCCACGCGCCGACCGGGGCGAGGCCGAGACACGCTCCGAGCCACACGTGGCAAAGCCAGGTGACGCGCTTGAGATATGGGTAGATCACGAACATCGCCACCGGGATCGGCCACAACCAACGGACGACGGGGTCGAGCTGGAACACCGCGAGGAGGAACACGGATAGTGCCAATCCGCACAAGAGCAGCACCTGCAGGCGCGAGAGAGCCCCGGAAGGCAGCTCGCGTGTCGCAGTCCGTGGGTTACGTGCGTCGATCTCCGCGTCGACGAGCCTGTTCACCGACATCGCGAGCGTCCGCGCGCCGATCATCGCAACCGTGATCCACACCATGTTGGCGAGGCCGGGCCACGCATCCGCCGAGAGGAATGCGCCGACATAGGCGAAGGGCAGCGCGAAGACGGTGTGCTCGATCCGTACGAGCGAGGCGAGCCGCCGCGACAGGGGCGCCGTCGTTGCGAGCCCGCTCGTCACGTCTGCCGATGGGGCGTGGCGGTGTCGCCGGCGGCGAGCTCGAGGCCGTGTATGAGTGCCGGCCGCACGACCTCGAAGCCGTCCCGACAGCCCCCTGGCGAACCGGGAAGATTGACCACGAGCGTCGCCCCCCGAAGTCCTGCGATCCCACGAGAGAGGAGCGCGTGCGGCGTACGGGCGAGCGCGTCGGCACGGATCGCCTCCGCCAGAGCAGGGGCCTCACGTTCGATGACGCCACGGGTCGCCTCCGGTGTCACGTCGCGCGGCGCGAACCCGGTTCCACCGGTCGTCAGCACGAGGGAGACACCGGAATCACCGAACGCCTTGATCGCATCGGCGATGGGCTCGACGTCGTCTGGGACAACCGTACGCTCGACCTCGAATCCTTCGCCGCGAAGGAGTTCTGCCAGCACGTCACCACTCAGGTCCTCGCGAACGCCGGTGCTCACCCCGTCCGAGACGGTGACGACAGCGGCTCTCATAGCGGCTCCTTCGTCTTCTCGACGAGCTCGACGCCATCGATCGTCATCTCCTTGTCGATCGCCTTCGCCATGTCGTAGACGGTCAGCGCGGCGACCGCGACCGCGGTCAGAGCCTCCATCTCGACCCCGGTCTGGGCGGTGGTCTCGGCGGAGGCCTCGATCTCGACGACGTCCGAGTGAACGGTGAGGCGCACGTCGACGTGACTCAGCGCGAGCGGGTGGCACAGCGGAATGAGGTCGGCCGTGCGCTTCGCGGCCATGACGCCGGCGAGCTGCGCGGTGACGAGCGCGTCGCCCTTCGGAAGCGCCGTCAAGACCGCGGCGGTCTGGGGCGCCATGCGCACCTGACCACGCGCGACGGCGCGACGCCGGGTGGATGGCTTCGCGCCGACGTCGACCATGTGGACGTCGCCGGTCGGTGCGACATGGCTCAGCTCACTCGTCGGCTCGGACACGGCCAGATCGTAGACGGATGGCCGCTACGACCCTTGCGGGATGGTCTCCGGCGCGGGGATCGCGTTTTCACGTGAAAACGCGATCGCGGTCCGCGGTACATCGGGAGGCACTGCCTCGCCCGGAAGGTCGAGCGTGAACACCGTGGGTTGCGCGACGGAGTCGAGACGCACGTCGCCGTCCATGATCCGGGCGATCTCGCGTGCGATCGCAAGACCGAGCCCGCTGCCCGACGCCATCCCGCCTTCGACGCGATAGAACCGTGCGAACACGGCGTCGCGCTGCGTCGTGGGGATCCCGGGCCCGTCGTCCTCGACGGCGAGCTCGGCGCGTTCGCCGCGACGCCGTGCCCGCAGGGTCACGCGGGTTCCGCTCGGGGTGTGCGTCAGCGCATTCACGGCCAACGCGCGTCCGATCTGGAGGATGCGTCCGTCGTCACCAAGACACCAGACGTCGTCCTCGATCGCGGTCCGCAACTCGTGTCCCGTCGACACCGCGAGGTGTCCCAGCTCACCCGCGAGCATCTGAACCACGCCGCCGACATCGACGGGCTCGCGAACCACGGTCAGCTGACCCGCATCCACGCGCGAGAGATCGAGCAGATCGGTCGAAAGCTTCCCGAGCCGCTGGACCTGTCCCTGCATCGTCTCGATGAACCCGCGACGCGTCTCGTCATCGAGCTCCTCGTCGGCGAGAAGCTCGAGAAAACCTCCGATCGAGAACAGCGGCGTCCGGAGCTCGTGCGACGCGTTCGCGACGAACTCCTTGCGTGCGTTGTCGAGTTGCGCGAGCTGTACGCGCATGCGGTCGAACGCGCGCGCGAGCTCCCCTATCTCGTCCCGCCCGTGGTCGACGATCGGTGCGCCGAAGTCGCCACCTGCAATGCGCTCGGCAGCCGATTCCAGTCGGAGGAGACGGTGAGCGAGCATGCCGGCAGCCGTGAGCCCGAGTATGAGTGCGAGGACGAGTGCGAACGCGGTCGCCAAGAGCAGTCGCTCGCGCACGATCTCCACGGTCGCGAGCGAGTCGGCGAGAGCAGCCTGGAAGAGGAGGACGGCCTCGGGACCAACCGGGATCGCAACCTCTGCGTAGTCCCCCGTTCGTACCTCGACGCGACCCCGCTCGGTCTTGCCGGACAACATCGCGGCGCGCGCGATGGGATCTCTCTGCACGTCGCGGGAGCTCAGGGTGCGGGAGTCGGCGATCACGACGAGCGCCGGCTGCGTCTTCGAAAGGACGCTGAAAGCGACGACGCGGGCGTTCGTCTCGACTCCGAAGCTCTCGACCCGATCCTGCCAGCGGAGTGTGTCCTCCGGGAGTTTGCGCGCCAGCGGCGTCCCAAGCTGCGCGAGCTGCTCCAGTCGGGCGTCCACGAGCCGCCGCTCGAGAGACGGCACCACGATCATGTACGCGGTCCCGAGAGCGCCGGCGACGATGCCGACGAGGACGAGGACGATGCGGGTCCGGATTCCACCCGGCAGAGACATGCGGGCTACTCCGTTCGGAAGCGATACCCTGCGCCGCGCATCGTGAGGATCAGCTCGGGCGTGCTGGGATCCCTTTCGATCTTCTCGCGCAGGTGCCGCACGTGCACGTCGATCGTGCGTGGCTCGCGGTAGTCGGCCCCCCCACGGAGACGCTCGAGCAGCTCGCGCCGAGAGAAGACGACGCCCGGACTCTGGGCGAGCACGACGAGCATCTCGAATTCGATGAACGTGAGCTGCACGGGCTCTCCACGGACCTCGACGGTCCTCCGTGGGACGTCGATGCGCAGCTCGCCCCGCTCGATGAGCTCCTCGCGCTCGCCCGCGAGCTGCGGAGACCCCGCGCGTCGCAGGAGCGCCCTGATGCGGCTGCGAAACTCGCGGATCGAGAACGGCTTCGTGATGTAGTCGTCGGCGCCGAGCTCCAGGCCGAGCACCTTGTCGAGCTCCTCGCCGCGCGCAGTCAGCATGATGATGGGGACGTTGCTCTGACTGCGAAGTCTCTTGCAGACCTCGAGCCCGTCGAGGCGGGGAAGCATGACGTCGAGCACGACGAGGTCGACGTGGTCCTCCTCGAACTTCCGGAGCGCCTCTTCGCCGTCGCGCGCCTGGACGACCGTGTAGCCGTCCCGCTCGAGCGGATACGTCAGAAGCGTCTGGATCGACTCTTCGTCGTCGACGAGCAGGATGGTCGAGGAGCTGGGCATCGGAAAGGTCTTGCGGGCCCGCTGCCCGCGGCGCGCCTACTATAGCCCCGCGATGGAAGCGGCTCGGCCCCGGACGCGCGGTCGCCGGCTGCGTCGCGGCACTGTTGAACGCCCTCTTAACGCACGGCTCGTCCGCGTCGGATTCGTCGTGGTGGTGCCGGCTCTGCTCGCGCTTCTGTTCTCCATCTCGACAACGGGAACGCTTCCGCGATCGTCACTCGAGCCGCTCTTCGACGGCGAGAACGCTGCGACGCTCGCACGCACGCTCTCGGTCGAGTACCCGTCGCGCGTGCCCGGGTCGGAGGGAGCGCGCCAGGCCGCCCGCTGGTACGCAGAGACAGTTCGGGCACTCGGGCTGACGACCGAGGAGGACGTGTGGTCCGAGGACCTCGCCGATCTCGGCACGGTGGAGTTGCGGAACGTCGTGACAGTCGTCCCGGGCCGATCGGAAGAGACGATCGTTCTCGTTGCTCATCGGGACAACGCCGGAACCGGCCAACCACTCGGGGACAACGCCTCGGGCACCGCCGCACTGATCGAACTCGCCCGTGGGTTCGCGCCGCAGGAGTTCGGTCCCGACCCGCTTCCGAACCGGACGCTGGTCTTGGTGTCCACCGACGCCGGCGCATACGGCGGTGCCGGGGCCGAGCGCTTCGCGTCGACCTCTCCGCTCGCGCGAACCGCGATCGCAGTCGTCGTGCTCGATGGCCTCGGCGGAACTGGGCGACCACACCTCGCCATCGCGGGCGACCAACCGGTGTCGCCTGCGCGGGCTCTCGTGCGGACCGCGGCGGTTCGCGTCGAGGAGCAGGTCGGGTCGATGCCATCACTGCCTTCGCTGCCAACGCAACTCGTCGACCTCGGGATCCCGTTCGCTGCGGGGGAGCAGGGACGGTTCCTCGGGCACGACATCGCCGCAGTCACCTTGACGACGCAGCAGCCGAACAGCTCGGATGTCCCCGGAGACGCAGTCTCGGCCGTCGGCGTGCGCAGGCTGGGACAGCTCGGCAGAGCGACGGAGGCGCTCCTCAGCTCGCTCGACAGCAGCGTGGGCGGCGCCTTCCGGACTCCCGACAGCCTCTTCTTCGCCGATCGGGCCGCGAGTGGGTGGACCGTGCGGCTCTCGCTCGTGCTGGCAGTTGTGCCGTTCGCCCTCGGACTCGTCGACCTGATCGTCCGCGGACGACGGCGGAGGCTTCCGTTTCGACCAGCGCTGCGGGCACTGCGCGCCAGAATCGGGGTCGCGCTCGTCGGTGCGCTGCTGGTCGGGATCGGCGCACTCGGTGGTGTGTTTCCGACCGGGTCGTCGCTGCCGCTCCCGCCGTTCACCGACGGCCTGGAGACCCCGCCGATCGGTGGGCTCATCCTGCTCCTGTCTCTGTTGGCGATTGCGTGGCTCGCCGCACGAAGACGCCTCACGCGGGTGCGACCGACCGCGCCCGAGGAGCGGCTTGCGGGGCTCGCCGTCGCACTTGCCGCGATCGGGCTCGTCGCAGTCGTCCTCGCCGTCGCGAAGCCGTACGCCCTCGTGTTCGTGCTGCCGTCGCTCTACGCGTGGCTCTGGCTGCCGATCGAGCGCCGATTCTGGCAGCGCCTCGTTCTCTTCGCTGTCGGCCTCGTCGGCCCGGTCGCGGCACTCTTCATCCTGGGCCGCGAGCTGGGCATCTCGATCGTCGGAGCAGCGCTATACACGGTCGGGCTCGCGACAGTGGGGTACGTCTCGCTCGGTTCCGCGCTCCTCGCCCTCGTCTGGCTCGCGGCTGCGGCACAGATCGGCGCGGTCGCCTTCGGGCGATACGCGCCGTACGCAGACGGAGTGGAACCGCCTCCGCCCGGAATGTTCCGCTCCGCGCTGCGCAGAGTGTCCTAGTCCAGCGCCAGGAACCGCACGCAGCCGCCGGCCGGCAGTGCTCCCGCGCCACGGGGGACGTGAACGAGCGCATCCGCCGACGCCGCCCGCACGATCATGTGCGACTCCTGGCCGCCGACGGGTTCCAGTCGTGGACCGTCATCCGACCGAAGGCGGCGAGCGCGTATGTACTCGTCGCGATTCGGGTTCCTGCGAATCGTCACAGAGAGCCGGCCGTCGAGGTACCGCGGCTCGGGATCCGCGTGGCCCTGGCGGGCAAGGAGAGCGGGGCGGACGAACAAGAGTGACCCGACCAGCGAGGACACCGGGTTCCCGGGAAGGCCGAACACGAGCGTCGAACCGCGCACGCCGAATGCGAGCGGCTTCCCGGGCTTGACTGCGACACCCCAGAAGATCTCTTCCACGCCGAGCTCGGCCGCGACGCGTCGGACGAGGTCGTGTGGCCCCATCGACACTCCCCCGGAGGTCACGAGCACGTCTGCTTCCAGGCCGCGCTCGATCGCCGCGCGATGCGCAACCTCGTCATCGGGGGAGACCGGCAGCACGTCGGTCACGGCGCCCGACCCGACGAGTGCCGCGGCGATCATCCTGCGGTTCGACTCGTAGATCTGGCCGGGCTCGAGAGCGTCGCCCGGAGAGCGAAGCTCGTCCCCCGTCGCGAGAATGGCAACCCTCGGTCGGACCGAGCACACGAGCGTCGGGACTCCGGCGGCGGCGAGCGCGCCGATCTGCACTGCGCCGAGGCCCGCTCCGGGATCGACCACGATCTCGCCCGCGCCGACGTCCCCGCCGCGAGGGCGGATGTGCTGGCCTCGAACCACCTCGCCCGGAACGATCAATCGGTCGCCGTGATCCTCGACGACCTCGATCGGAACGATCGCGTCGGCACCCTCCGGCACGGTCCCTCCCGTCGCGATGCCCGCGGCCGCCCCGGCCGGAACCGGGCCGGGCGGTGCCGCTCCCGCCGCGATGCGAAAGGCGATCGGCAAATCGCCTGGCGTGTCCACCGCGCGTAACGCGAAGCCGTCCATCGCCGAGCTGGGAAACGGGGGCAGATCCACGGCCGACCGCGCAGGCTCCCGGAGAACCCGCCCGAACGCGTCGTCGAGCGCGACCGTCTCGGTCGGAAGGGGTTCTGCGTGCGCGAGAACGTGGGCGAGCGCCTGCTCGACCGTCAGCAGTTCTGGCACGGACCGTTCCCGCCGGAGTCGATCCCACGTGGGAGCGGGGTCGTTGTCGTGTGCGTCTCGGTCTCGGTGGTCTCGGTGGTTTCCGTGTCCTGGGTGGCGTTCGGGTCGTAGGACAGCGCGAAGTCACCGCGCGTGAACGGCTTCCACTGTGGCCAGACCTTCGGCTCCGGGAAGGGTTCCGGCTCGGTGCCTTCGAGCGCCGGCTCCATGAAGAGCCTCCAGATCTCCGCGGGGAAGCTCCCTCCCGTCACCGCGATGCCGTGGACGCTCTCGAGCGGGATCTCGGCGCGCGTGTAGCCCATCCATACGGTGGTCGCGAGGTTCGGCGTATAGCCGGCGAACCACGCGTCCACGTTGAGCTCCGCCGTTCCCGTCTTCCCCGCGGCCGGCCTGCCGAACGCAGCTCGCGTTCCCGTCCCCGACTGGACGTTCTGCTCGAGGATGCGCGTGACCACTGCCGCCACTCCCTCCGAGATCACACGGTGGCGCTTCGGCTTACCCCAACCCGCCTCCGTGTCGATCGTCCCGTCGGGGAGCGCGACTCGCCGTATCGCCATGGGCTCCGCGTGGATGCCCCCGGCCGCGAGCGTCGAGTATGCGGACGCGAGATCGAGTGGCGACACGGCGATAGAGCCGAGGCCGATCGCCGGCACATAGGCGCCGTTCACGTCCAGCTGTGAACGAACGCCGAGCCGCCGTGCCATCTCCGCGACCTTCTCCGGGCCGACGTCGAGCGTGAGCTGGGCATACACCGTGTTGTCGGAGCGGAGCGTCGCGCTGCGGATCGAGCTCCAGCCGTAGTAGTCGTTCGCATACGTCTTGACGCACCACCACGTGCCGTCCTCGCAGTTCCCGGCGGGATGGATCTTGTAGGTGAACGGCGCGGAGACGTAGTAGGTCGAATCGGGGTCGATCCCCTGCTCGACGGCCGCGGCCAGCACGAACGTCTTGAACGTCGAGCCCGGCTGTCGGCGAGCCTGAGAGAGCAGGTTGAACTGGTTCTTCGGACGGTTCGGGACGACAGCGGCCATTGCCCGGATCGCACCGGTGCGCGGGCTGATCGAGATGAGTGCCGCAGCCGGGTCGTCGGGCTCGTTGAGCGTCTCCTTGATCGCCGTCTCGGCGAGCCGCTGGTAGCGCGGGATGATCGTCGTGTAGACCTTCAACCCACCCGAGCGCACTTGCGAGGCGCCGTACGCCTCGATGAGCTTGTCACGAACGTAGCCGAAGAAGTACGGCTCCCGGATCGAGTCGTACAGGCGGCCCCGCCGAAGGACGACCTTTGCGTCCATGGCCTTGCGGTAGAGCCGTGGGGTGATGACACCGGTGTCCAGCATCGCCGCGAGGACCTCCTGCCTGCGAGCGAGAGCGCGCGCAGGGGCGGTGAACGGGTCGTAGATGGACGGGGCCTGCGGGAGTCCTGCGATGAGGGCCGACTCCGAGAGCGTGAGGTCCTTTGCGGGCTTGGAGAAGTACGTCTGCGCCGCTGCCTCGATCCCGTACGCACGGTTCCCGTAGAAGCTCTGGTTGAGGTACGCGGTGAGGATGCGCTGCTTCCCCCACTCACCGTCGAGCTTCGAGGCCAGACACGCCTCCTTGACCTTCCGCTGAACCGTCTTCTCGCGGGAGATGTAGAGGTTGCGCACGAGCTGCTGCGTGATCGTCGAGCCGCCTTCGACGAGCGCGCCCGCCTTGATGTCAGCGACCGCCGCACGCGCGATTCCCTCGACGTCGACACCTCCATGCTCGAAGAATCGCCTGTCCTCGATCGCGATCGTCGCCTTGCGCAGCCAGAGCGACATGTCGCCAGCGCCCACCGGCTCGCGGTTCTTCTCAGCCGGGATGGAGCCGAGCAGCGTCCCGTCGGCCGCGTAGACGAACGTGTTCGCCCCGATGTCGACCGACTTCAGCGAGTCGAGGTCGCACGACGATCCGTATGCGAAAACCGCCGCCGTCCCGCCGACCCCGGCAGCCGTCGCGAGCGCGAGGATCGCGAGGATGGCGATCACCGCTCCCCGCTTTCTACGCCTCCGGCGAAGAGCGCGCTGGTGGCGACCTCGCGGGCGCAGCGTCTCAGGGTCGAGCGGCGTTCGCCTGCTCGGAGGCTGGCTCATGGCCGAATGCTAGCCAGGCTTCTGCTGGAATCTCGTGCGTGGTCGAGTCGACTGAGAAACACTCCGGACGCCTCCTGGCGTGGTTGATCTTCGTCGGGGCACTCGCTCTCATCGCCTACGCCGGCCGTTTCTACGGCCCCGCCGAACCCGAGAACCTCGCCTACAAGTATTCGTCCTCGGTCGCAGCGCTCATCCAGTACGCGTTCATCCTCGGCATCCTCCTGCTCATCGCGCGCGGGCTGCCAAAGCGTGAGGTCTTTGCGTTGCGCCAGCCGGACTCATGGCCCCGCGCTTTGGGATTGGCCGTCGTCGGCATCGTCGTCATCTATCTCGGATCGTTCGCCTACGAGCAAGCGCTCTCGCTGTTCGGCGATTGGAGCACGAGCGACGAGCAGGGGCTCGTACCAAGCGGCTGGGACTCGAGTCGAGCCGGAGCGTTCATCGCCTTCTTCCTCGTGGTGACCCTCCTTGCGCCCGCGATCGAGGAGTTGACGTACCGCGGGCTCGGCATCTCGCTCGTCGAGCCGTGGGGTGTCACTCTCGCCGTGGTGTCGACCGGGGTCCTCTTCGGGGCCGCGCACGGACTCGTGCTCGGCTTCCCGATCCTCGCGTTCTTCGGAATCGTGGTCGGGACGTTGCG
>Ga0207688_10000538_pt1 | contig 18401 bp, 18 predicted proteins | sample KBSMiscanthusM4_FD_184296 | JGI IMG/M metagenome (GOLD analysis project Ga0207688, IMG submission 184296) | Miscanthus rhizosphere microbial communities from Kellogg Biological Station, Michigan, USA - M4 (SPAdes) (version 2) | ecosystem: Host-associated > Plants > Roots > Rhizosphere ...
CGGGCTCTTCGCGATCGTCCTTGGCGTATACGCGCAGACGGCGTCTGCAGATCCAGTGAACGCGAAGAACGCGGGGTTCTTCACCGCGGTCTGCGGTTCGACTCAGCTCCAGGTCGTGGTGAACGGGAATGGCGTGTTCACTCCCGCCCACGTGATCGGAAGCACGTCTGTCTTCGTCCCGACGGCCTTCGATCTGACCTTCACGTTCACCCCATCGGGCGGAGGAGCGCCCCAGGTCGACACCGAGACCTCGGCGAAGGCACGCCAGCCAGCAAACGCCGTCACCTGTCAGCTTCCTGGTGCGCTCAACACGATCAGCTCCCCGGACGGGACGTTCACGCTCGACGGAACGGTGACCGGGTTCTTCACACCGAACAACTAGTCGAGTCCAACTTGAGTGAGGAGGGTCGCTTCGGGCGGCCCTCCTCGCGAACACACGTCAGCGAATGGCGGTGCCAGTCCTCAAGTCGAAGAAGTAGAGCTGTTCGACGTCCACGCCGATTGCGACCGGATCGCCGGCGCTGCCGCGGTGAGTTCCTGCGAACCGAGCGCGGAACGGAGCGCGCCGCTCGGCGGCAGCCGCTTCGAGGTCGGCCGCGACTGCGGCATCCTCGACGACCTCGAGCACCTGATCGGACAAGACCGCAGGCACCGCGACCTCTGTATGCACGAGCGTCTCGGATCCCAGTGGCTCCGCAACGACCAGGCGGGCGTCGAGCCGGGGCTCGCCGGGGCGTGCCGGCTCCGTGTACTCCGGGCGAATTCCGACGGCGATTTGTTCGCCGACGCGTGAGGCCAGCAGAGCCGAGGACGGCACCGGGAGCACGTTTGCCCCGAGTCGTAAGGCGATACCGTCGCCTGCGCGCTCGACCTCCGCTTCCAGCATGTTCATCTCAGGGCTCCCGATGAAGCTGGCGACGAACAGGTTCGTGGGGCTGTCGAAGAGCGTCTGCGGCTCATCCACCTGCTGCAGGTGGCCCTTCCGCAAGACGGCAACCCGGTCGCCCATCGTCATCGCTTCGACCTGGTCGTGCGTCACGTAGATCGTCGTTGCTCCGACTTCTCGCTGGATGCGCGAGATCTCGGCGCGCATCTGCACGCGAAGCCGGGCGTCCAGGTTCGACAGTGGCTCGTCCATGAGAAACGCAGCCGGGTCGCGCACGATGGCGCGACCCATGGCGACACGCTGCCGCTGGCCGCCCGAGAGCTGGCGCGGCTTGCGATCGAGCATCTCGTCCAGGCCGAGGATGCGACTGATCTCCTCTACCCGGCGAGTGCGCTCAGCGCGCGGAACCTTGCGCATCTTGAGGCCGAAGCCGATGTTGTCGCGAACGCTCATATGGGGATACAGCGCGTAGTTCTGGAACACCATCGCGACGTCGCGCTCCTGCGGATCGAGCTTGTTCACGACGCGATCACCGATGCGGATCTCCCCTTCCGTGATCGGTTCGAGGCCGGCCGTCATCCGAAGCGCCGTCGTCTTGCCGCAACCCGAGGGCCCGACGAAGACCATGAACTCGCCCTCGTGGACGTGGAGGTCGAAGCTCGACAGCGCTCGCGTGCCGTTCGGATAGACCTTCCCCGCCCCGGAGAAGACGACCTCCGCCACGGTTAGCGCTCCTCGACGTCGACGGTCAGTGTGGTCTCGAGCGACGCGCCTGGAGCGAGCTCGACTGCTTCGCCTGCGGCAAGTGCCTCTCCGAGCGGCAGTCGCGAGACCCAGGGCTCGATGCCGAGCGCGTACGAGCCCGCGAGAGGTTCGGCTCGCGCGCCGCCGTAGGGCTGCCACGAGATGAGCCACCGGAAGAGCGCGTGATCGAAGCGAAGGCTGAAGCGAAGTCGGTGCCCCTCGACGACCACGAGGCCGTCGTCGAGATCCGTGAGGTAGACGTCGTCATGGCTGCCGGACTCGGTCCCGGGAACCTCACGGAGATCGACGGTGCCGCCTCCTCGAAGACGAGCGTGGGGCCACGCGCTCCGCTGCCCCGGCTCGAGGCGCGCGGTGTCCTCCCACATCTCGGGGATCGTCACGATCGTCCGTGCCGGAACGGTCAGCCGGCAGCCCCGTTCGAGGAACGGCGGTCCCAGAACCAGGTGATGCCCCCACGTGAAGTGGGCGGGCATGTCACCCTCGTTCGTGACCCGCTCCTCGACCACGAGCGTGCCCTCGAGGCGCATCGTGCGCTCGAGCAGGAACGGTGTCCGCTGACAGCGCACGCGGCACTCGAGAGTTCCTCCGCGAAGCTCACACTCCCATGGCAGCAGCGCGACCTCACCATGGAAGGGAATCGTCTCGCCACCGTACGTCGTCTCGTCGTTCGTGCTGGGAAAGAGCTCCTGCCAGCCGCCCGAATAGCGATCGAGGAACGATGTCCGGTCGGCGTCAGGCGGGCGGAGCCCCCAGGGAGCCTGGAAGAGCAGCTCGGTCTCGGTAGGGGCGTGAACGAGTGAGTGGATCTCGGCGCCGCGCTCCGGAAGCACGATCGCTCGCAGCACATCGTCGCCGACCTCGAACGCTCGCCATCCCGAGACGAGAGAGGACGAGTCAGCCACTCGGCAACGTCTCGAGGATGAACCAGTTCGCCGTGAGACCGCAGTCGACCACGAGATTCTGTCCCGTGATCGCCGAGGCGTCGTCGGACGCGAGGAACGCGAAAGCCGCCGCGATCTCGGCGGGCTTGACGAGCCGTCGCATGGGAACGCGCTCGAAGGCACCGTTCAGGTACTCCATGAGCTCGGGTCCGACCGCCTTCTCGGTCATGTCCGTGTGGGTGAAACCTGGTGAGACTCCGTTGACACGGATGCCATGGGCCGCGAGCTCGAGTGCCATCGTGCGATTCAGGCCGAGCAGCGCTGCCTTGGAGGCGTTGTAGCTTGCGAACGGGCCGTCTCCGCCGAGCGCGTCGATGGAGATGTTGTGGAGGATCACGCCGGAGGTCGCTTCGCTCATTGCGCGTGCCACCCGCTGCGACATCAGGAACACCCCTGTCAAGTTGGTCGCGATGACGGCATTCCAGTTGTCCTCGGTCATCTCGAGAAACGGGGTCTCGTCGTCGATGCCGGCGTTGTTCACGAGAACGTCGATTCGCTCCCAGCGGTCGAGGGCCGCCGAAACGAGACGTTCGACGTCGTCCGCCCGCGAAACGTCTCCGGTTGCGACCCACGCGGACTCGCAGATGGCTGCCGTCTCCTCGAGCGGCTCCTGCGTTCGACCCACGCACATGACGTCGGCGCCCTCCGATGCGAACCGCTCCGCGATCGCTCGGCCGATCCCGCGGCCGGCGCCGGTCACGATCACCGACCTGCCTTCGAAGCGTCTCATCCCTTCACCGCCCCCGCGGTGAGGCCACGGACGAAGAACCGCTGGCCGACGAGGTAGACGACGAACATCGGCAGCGACGCGAGCAGCATCCCCGCCATCGTCACCGGAACGTTCAGGTTGTACTTGTTCTGGAACACGGTCACCCCCACGGTGAGTGTCTTCAGGTCGTCGCTCGGGAGGAAGACGAGCGCGATCAGGAGCTCGTTCCAGACCCACAGGCCGTTGACCACCACGAGAGTCACGATCGCGGGCGCCGAAAGAGGCAGAACGATCCGCAGCAGTATCGCGATGTTGCGCGCGCCATCGGTGACGGCGGACTCGAACAGCTCGTTCGGGATCGAGCGGAAGAAGTTCGTGAGCATGTACATCGAGAAGGGCAGCGTGAGGCCGGCGTAGATCAGGATGACTCCCTGATACGTGCTGACGAGGTTCATGTTCGTGAACAGGATGAAGAGCGGCATCAACATGACCACGGGCGGCACGACCATCAACGCGGTGCTGACCGCGAAGAACACATCCCGTCCGAGCCAGCGCATTCGAGCGATCGAGAAAGCCGCAAGCGCCGCGGCCGCGGTCGACAGTACGACCGACCCCAACGTGAGGATCGCGCTGTTCTTGAACCAGGTCAGGAAGGTCCCGCCGTGCACGGCGTCGCCGAAGTTCGAGAACGACAGTGGCCACGGCAGCCCGTACGGGCTGCCGAGGTACTGATCCTGTGACTTGAACGCCGTCGAGACCATGAACCAGACCGGATAGAGCGTCAGCACGGCCATCGCGAGGAGAGTCGCCTGCCGCGCGAATCGACCGATGTTCGCCCTCGACCTCACGCAAGCTCCTGTCGCTGCGCGCGTGCCCGGACGAGCATCAGCAAGGTGATCGAGACGAGTGTCGCGCCGAGCAGCACGACGGCGACGGCCGAAGCCATGCCCGGCAGCGAGTTCCGAAGCCCCTGGTTGTAGATGTACAGCTCGAGGACGGTGGACGACGTTCCGGGACCTCCGGCGGTGATCGTGTACACGTACGCGAACACCCAGGCGAGCATCGTGATCGAGGCGACGACGACGTAGAACTCGATCGTTCCCTTGAGCTCGGGGATGATCACGTAGCGAAGTTGGCTCCACCAGCCCGCGCCGTCGATCCGCGCAGCCTCGAGCTGCTCACCGTCCATCGTCAGGAGGCGAGCGAGAAAGAGGAGGATCCCGAAGCCGACCTCGCGCCAGACGATCACGATCCCGACCGTGAGCAGCGATAGCCGCTCGCTGCCCAGCCAGTCGAGCGCGAGCCCGTCGAGGTGGACCGCCCGAAGCATGCTGTTCAGGGCGCCGTTGAGCTGGAAGATGTAGCTCGCGACGATCCCGACGATCGGGACCGCGAGGATGTAGGGGAGGAACAGGACGCTGCGGTACACCCTCCAGCCTCGCACCCCTTCGTACAGGAGAACGGCGAAGAAGATCGCGAGTGCCGTCAGCACCGGCACCGCGAGCAGGAGCAGCGCGCTGTGCTTGAGCGCATCGCGGAACGTCGGGTCTTCCCAGACGAGCTGGTAGTTGAGCGACCCGACGTAGGGGCCGCTCGCGCCGCGGATCAGCCGCGTCGAGAAGTCGACGACGCGGACGACCGGGTACGCGAAGACGAGCGCGAGCAGCGCGAGCGCGGGAGTTACGTAGAGATACGGGACCCAGGGGCGCGTGCGCAGCATCGAGAAGAACCCGGCGCGGGCGCTAGGCCCGCGCCGGGAGTCCGTTGATCAGGCGAGATCCTTCCCCCAGGTCGTGTAGTTCTGCACCATGTCGGGGTTCTGACGCTTCCAGGTCTGGGTGACTTCCGCGGCGAGGTCACCAGCCTGCTTGCCGGTCATGCTGCCCGCGAGGATCTTCTGTGATGCCACGAACATCGCATCCGTCCAGAACTTCGTCGGCATGAGGTCTGCGATGTAGACGTTGTGCTTGCCGGCGACCCACCTGCGCTGAACCATGCGCAGGAGCGGGTCGGCGATCACGTTGCCGTTGAACCGCGAACTCGCGGGAATCTGCCTCGAGAGCGTCCACATCGCTTGCACGCGCTCCTTCGAGTGCATGAAAGCGAGGAGCTTCGCCGCGGTTTCGTGATCCGACCCCTTCGTCGGTATCCCGAAGCCTTGCGTGTCCGTGATCGGGATTCCGGCCATCTTCCCGTGGCCGAAGCGTGGCATCACGAAGTAGCCGACGTTCTTCGCCCCGAGCAGCTTCTGCGAGTTCGGGATCGCCGGCGTCGTGTTGAAACACATCGATGCCTTGCCCGTGTCGAAGAGCTGAATGCCCTGATACAGCTGCAGCGAGTTGATGTCGTTGTTGAAGTAGCCCTTCTTCTTCAACTCCTCGAGGCGTGACCAGTGCTCGTAGTAGCGCGGGTTCTTCCAGTCGAGCTTCCCGATGAAGAGGTTGAGTGCCTCGGCCGGCGAGTTGAGGTTCTGCGTGAGTGCGTTGACGAGGTACCACTCGCCGAGGAAGCCGTCCTTCACGCCGCCGCCTATCGGGATGTATCCACTCGCCTTGAGCTTCTGACACGCCTTCAGGAACTGCGCCCACGTCTTCGGCGGGTTGTTCGGGTCGAGGCCTGCCTTGCGGAAGTGGCTCTTGTTGTAGGCGATTCCGAAGCCCACCGAGTAGAAGCCGACCCGGTACTGCTTGCCCTTGTACACCGAGAGGTTCGTCGCCCCGGACGATTTGAGGACCGACGCCGGCAGCAGGCTGTTCAGCTCATTGATGTATCCGAGCCAGACGTTCTCCATGTGGTAGATGCCGTTGAAGAGGAACTGCACGTCGGGCGGATGCCCGGCGGCTGCGGCATTCGTGAACTGCGGGATCACGTTGTTCGTGTCCATCAGGGTCGCGGAGACCTTGACCCCGTCCTGCTGCTGGAACTTCTTCAGGGTGTCGGTCATCCACTTCTGGATGCCGACCGCCTCCTGCTGCCCCCACCACCACATCTTGAGCGTCGACGCACGCTGGGCGGCCAAGGCGGCATGAGCCCCGTCTGCCACAGCCAGCCCGCGCGCCAACGCCATTGCGCCCACCCCGCCTGCCGTCAGTTGAAGGAGCCGCCGCCTCGAGAGCGGCCGAGTGACCTCTTCCACGATTACCTCCGGTTGGGATTGGCGAATGAACCGCGCGGCTAGCCTCGCAGTGCCTCCAAACGGTGTCAAGGTTGCACGGGATCATCCCTGCTCGCACCGATTCGATCACCGTCAGGGTGTCGAACTGGCCGAGCCGCCCTGGCTCTTCACGTCGGGCGCCGCCTTTTCGACCCTCAGCTGTCGATCACGCGAGGACAGCGTCAGAGCTCGTCAGGGCACGCAGCAATGCGGGTTTGCGCGCCGCAGTGAAGTCACGCTCGCGCGCCAAGCCAGGGAAATCTGACCCGGGCTCGACCCAGCACGCCGGCCGGCCAGCACGTCAGCGCCCCAACCATCCCCCGTCGACGGCAAGCGTGTGTCCGTGCACGTACGCCGCCTCCGGCGACGCGAGCCAATGGACGGCGTCGGCGATGTCCTCGTCACGCCCCCAGCGGCCGGCCGGAATGCGTGCACTCAGCTCCGCGGTGCGCACCGGGTCGGCTCGCAGCGCGGCGGTGAATTCGTTCTCGATGTATCCCGGCGCAACGGCATTCACGCGAATCCCGAGCGAGGCCCACTCGTTCGCGAGTGCTCGCACGAGATTGGCGACCCCCGCCTTGCTCGCGGCGTACGAGCCGACACGCCAGCCTCCCTGGAACGAGATCACCGACGCGGTCATCACGATCGCTCCGCCGCCATCCATCGCCCGTGCTGCCGCACGAGCGACCGCGAATGTGGAGACGAGGTTCAACTCGACGATGCGGCGGAAGTCCGAGAGGGAGACCTCGAGGGCGGAGGCCCTCACGGCACCCCCCGCGTTGCAGACGCACACGTCCACGCGTCCGAGGCGCTCGATCGCACGAGCCGTCGCCTGCTCGGCCTCCTCCGCGTTCGCGAGGTCGCACTGCTCCACGATCGCCGGACGTCCGAGTGCGCGCACCGTCTCGGCCGCGTCGCCACGCTGGATGAGAGCCAGGTCGCAGCCCTCCGTCCCGAAGCGCAGCGCGATCGCGCGGCCGATCCCGCGGCTCGCACCGGTCACGATCACCGCGCGGCTCACTCGACGCCCTCGACGATCGTCGCCGTCGCCGTCGTCTCGAGCTCCTCGCCCGGCGCGAGCGTGGCGGCCGTACCGTCGGCGATGCTCGAAGCCAGGCCGCCCGGTGCGCTGGTGCACGGCTCCGTCAGCAGCAGGTAGTGGCCGCGCCAGCCGCCGTAGACCCCCCACAGCCAGGTCGTCCGGAAGACGTCCGGGTCGAACGCCAGGCGCAACCCGATTCCTCGATCCGCGTGGACGACCTCGCACCAGCCTTCGCGAACTCCCGCGGTGTGCAGCCACTCGGTGAGCCCGGCATTCGGAGGCGGCACGGCCCGCAGGTCGATCCCATCGTGCTCGGGCCAGCGCAGGGATGCGGCTCCTTCGAAGCGTCCTGGCTGCACGGCCACGACGTCGAGCGACGCGACGGGCAAGTCGATCCGAGAGCGCGGAGTGATCGGGTGCGCCACGTGGAGGTTCCAGACGTACGGCACCGGCTGGAACCCGAGGTTCACGAGCCGGTGGCGGAAGCGCACGTTCAGCCCGTCGCGGTCCACCGTGATCCACTTCTGCATCAGACAGGGGACGGCGATCCCGTAGCGCTGAAGAAAGACAGTGGCGGTCTCGCCATCGTCCTCCTCGACTGTCCAGTCCCACGGGCCGCACCACAGGTCGCCGTGATCGTGGAACGTGTTGTCGCCGACCTCGCAAGGCGCGTCTGTCGGGAAGAGCTCGTCCCATCCGCCGCACCAGACGTCGTCGAAGGCCGCGCCGGCGTAGGTCCGGCGCAGCGGGACCCGCGGGTTTTGCCAGAGCAGGTTCTCGCCCGTCTCCAGATGCACCAGGTCGACGATCTTCGCGCCCGCCTCCGGGAAGACGGTCACTCGCAGCCGGTCGCCCTCGAGCCGGAGCCCGGGAACTCCGTCGTACACGTGGTCGGTGTCGACGATGGGCCTCAACGATCCTCCGTCGCGTATCCGAACGCGCTCCAGCCGCCGTCGACGACAAGCGTCGTCCCGGTGACGAAACCCGCGCGCTCGGACGCGAGGAAGAGCACGGCAGCGGCGATCTCGTCGGGCTCGGCCAGGCGCCCCATCGGCGTGCGCCCGACGTAGAGCTGCTCGCTCACCGCACCTGATGCGATGGCGCGTTCGACCATCTCCGTGCGTGTCACCCCGGGGGCGACCGCGTTCACGCGCACGCCCCGGTCGGCCCACTCGACGGCGAGGACGCGCGTCGTCATCTCGACGGCGGCCTTCGCGGCGCAGTACGCGAGGCGTTGCGGGAACGCCTCGGTGGCGTTGATCGAGGACACGTTGACAATGCAGCCGCGCCGTCGCTCCAGCATTCGACCGCCGAACGAGCGCGAGCACAAGAATGTGCCGGTCGCCATCACCTCGAGCGACCGCCGCCACTCGGCTGCCGGCAGGGTCTCCGAGGGCGCGATGTGCGCGACACCCGCGTTGTTCACGAGGACGTCGACCGGCCCGAGCTCCCTTTCCACCCGCTCGGACGCCGCCTCCACCTGGGCCTCGTCGGAGACGTCGCATGTGAAGGGGCTCCCGGCCTCGACGTCGAGGACCGCGACCGTGTCGCCCTGCCTCTCGAAGGCCGCGGCGATCGCGGCGCCGATCCCGCGCATGCCCCCGGTGACGACGACGACGCTCACCCGGCCGGAGGCTGGAAGAGCTCGAGCACGATGCCGTCGGGGTCGCGAACGTACAGACCCCAGCCGCCCGAGTTCGCTCCCGTGTCGATCGGCACAGGGTCGGAAAACGGCTCGGCCCCGGCATCCACGAGCCGCCGGCGCGCGTCGTGGATGTCGTCCACGAGCACGCACACGTGCGTGATCCCGACGTTCGCCGGGTCGTGCGAGGCAGCCCGTCCCCGCGGCTCGATGTACTCGAAGAGCTCGATGCGCAAGCCGCCGTGCCCCTCCAACTGGGCCATCCGCACGTGGGCACCCGGATAGCGCGTGATCGCCGAGAGGTATCCACCTTCCTTCTCCTGCTCGAGCACGACCTCCAGCCCCACCGCGTCGCGATAGAAGGCGAGCGAGCGGTCGAGGCTCGAGACGGTGAGCCCGACGTGTGTCACCGCGGTGCTCATTCGCCCTTCAGCGCGCCCGCCACGAGGCCTCGCACGAAGAACCGCTGGCCGAAGACGTAGACGGTCACGATCGGAAGCGTCGCGAGGGTCAGTCCCGCCATGATCGCCGGCACATTGAGGCTGTAGCGGCTCTGGAACCCGGTGATCCCGACCATCAGCGTCTTCTTCGAGTCGTCCTGCAGGAAGACGAGAGCGATCAGGAGCTCGTTCCAGACCCAGAGGAGGTTCACGACGCCGAGCGTGACGAGCGGTGCGGCGGAGAGCGGAAGGACGATGCGTCGGAAGACCCTCCACGACGACGCGCCGTCGATGACGGCGGCTTCGATCATGCTCGCGGGGATCGTGCGGAAGAAGTTCGTCAGCATGAACACCGAGAACGGGAGCATGAGCCCGACGTAGATCAGGATCACGAGCCTGAACGTCGAGATCTGTCCGATGCGGACGCCGAAAACGAAGAGCGGCACGAGGAGGACGACGGGCGGGACGACCATCAGCGCGACGAGCACCCCCAGCACGGCGTCGCGTCCGCGGAATGCCCAGTGGGCGAATCCCCAGGCCGCCAACGCCGCGACGAGCAACGTGATGACGACGGACGCGCTCGAGACGATCACGGTGTTCTCGAACCAACGCGGGAACTGGTCGTTGACCGCCGCACGAAAGCCTCCGAGTGAGGGACTCGCGATCGGTGCCCACGGATGTGCGCTGAAGCCCTCCTCGGTCTTGAATGCGGCGGTGAGCATCACGTAGACCGGAAACAGCGCCAGGACGCTCGCCACGATCAGGAGCGCGTGCTTGGAAAACATCCCGGCGACGCGCCGCGTCCTACTCATCGAGCCCCACCCCGGAGGACCGCTGCACGCGGAAGAAGATCGCGATGAGAACGAGCGTGACACCGAAGAGCATCACGGCCGCAGCCGACGCGATCTCGGGCGATTGGTACTGGAACGCCGTCTGGTAGATGTAGAGCTCGGTCACCTGGGTCGCGTCTCCCGGGCCGCCCTGGCCGTTCGTCATGACGTAGACGTAGTTGAAGACCCAAGAGACCATCGTGATCGCCTCGACGATCACGTAGAAGACGATGACGCCGGACAGCTGCGGGATGGTGATCCTGCGATGGAGCCGGAAGAACCGCGCGCCGTCCATCCTCCCCGCCTCGAAAACGTCCGACGGGACCGACAGGAGCCGGGCCAGGAAGAGGACGATCCCGAAGCCGAGCTCGCGCCAGACGATGACGGCTGTCATCGTCCAGAGCGCCCATCTGGGCTGACCCAGCCAGTCCTGAGCGATGCCCCCCAGCCCGACGGCTCGCAGGAACTGGTTGACGAGCCCGTTGAACTGGAGCAGCTGGCCGAAGACGACTCCGATCACGGGGATCGCGAGGACGTACGGCAGGAAGAGCGCCCACCGGTGGAAGCGCCAGCCGCGCAGCCCCTCGAACAGGAGGATCGAGAGGAGGAGTGAGAGCAACACGAGCACGGGCACGGCGATGAGGAGCCGAATGTTGTGCGTCAGCGCCGTCCGGAACGTCGGGTCGGACCACGTGATCCGGAAGTTGTCCGTCGTCCAGTGCCCCTCGAACCGCAGCGACGTCCGCACGAGCTGGAACATCGAGTAACCGAAGACGAAGACGACGACTGCGAGCGCGGGGGCGATCCACACGAGTGGCTCCACGCGGCCGAGACGCAGCCTGCGCCTCCTGGGATCGGAGAGAGCGACGGTGCCGGAGGTCACTCGACGTCCGGCACCGCGCTCGGCGTGCGCACGACTACTTGTACGACTGAGCCCAAATCTTGAAGTTCGCCATCTGCTTCCGCTGCGTCAGGCGGATGCGTTGCGCGATCTTCTCGGTCGCGGACGCTGCTTCCTTGGCGTCGATGCTTCCGCCGAGGAGGAGCTGCGACTCCGCGAAGTTCGCCTTCGAGTCGAGCTCGGTGGGAATGAAGTTCTCGAGGTACGGAGCCCCGTTCTTGACCAGGTTGAAGAGGATCTTCTGCTGGGGCAGCTTGATGAGCTTCGTGTTGAAGCGGTCGTCCGCCGGGAATGCGCCCGTGGTGTTGAACCAGGCGGCCATCCGCTCCGGCGTGTGCATGAACCGGATGAAGTCGGCCGACTCCTGCGGGTACTTCGTCCAGGCCGTGATCCCGACCGTCTGGGAAGTCGAGCCGAGCCTGCCCGCGTAGGGGCCATTGCCCCACCTGGGCATGGCCATGACCCCGGCCTTCGCGACGCCGACCTGCTGGACGAACTTCTTCACGTCGGAGCCGGCCGCGACGGTCATCGCCGCTTTGCCCTGCGCCCAACGCTGTTGGCCCTGATAGAGCTCGAGCGAGTTCATGTCGTCGTTCCAGCACTTGTGGTCACGCATCTCTTGCAGTCGGGTCCACCAGGCCGCGTGCTTCGGGTCGGTGAACTTCTGCTTCCCGGTGGTCGCGTCGAGGACGTCGCTGATCGAGCCGATCCCCTGCGCTCCGATGATCGAGTACAGCCAGCCGCCGAACCAGCCGTCCTTGATTCCGCCCGCGATCGGTGTGATCCCCTTGGCGTTCAGCGCGTCGCAGGCCTTGAGCAGCGCGGCCCAGGTGGTCGGAGGCTTGACGCGCGCCTTCGCGAGGACGTCCTTGCGGTAGAGGACCGGGAACGAGGGCTGGACATACCACGGCGCTGTCCAGACCTTCCCCGCGTACGTGTCTTCCTTCGCGTTCAGGTAGTGACGGAGCTCGGACCTGGGGATGTAGTCCGAGACGGGCTTCGTGTTCCCGAGCCAGGCGTCGTCGAGCGACCAGATGCCGCCCCAGAAGTACTGGATGTCGGGGCCCTTCTTCGCCGCCGCGGCGGCCTTGAACGCAGGGATCAGACCGTCCGTGGTCTGCAGGACCGTCTTGATCGAGATATTCGGGTGCTTCTTCTCGTACAACTTGATCGTCTGAGCGAGCCAGTTCTTCGCGCCTGCGGCTTCCTGCTCACCCCACCACCACATGGTGAGATTGACATCCGCGCTCGGATCCTCCTGGGCGCCGCGCGCCGTGGGCCGCGCTGCAGACGCCGTGGATCCGAGCAGCACAGCCGCCGCCAGCACGGCGACGACCGCGAGCCCGAGGTTGCGATGCATGATCCGTCCTCCTTTGCAGCTCCGCCTGCCGTCGGTGTCCGTTCGGCCATCATCCTGCATCGGCGCTTGCAGATGCAAGGAAGCGTCAGAGCGCGAGGCTGTGCGTCGACAGCACCTCGCATCCGGCCCCGTTCACGAGCACGATCTGCTCGACGCGGACACCGATCCCCGCATAGCTCCCGGGCTCGATCGCGACGACCATGCCCGGCTCGAGGCGAACGGCTGAATCCGGCACGAGCCGCGGCTCCTCGTGCCACGAGGTCCCGAGGCCGTGGCCCGTGTGGTGGGGGAAGTCGAGCGCCGCGCGCGCGAGTCGGTCGAGGTCCCCCGCGAGCGCTCCCGGCCGGATCTCTGCCACAACCGCTTCGAGTGTCTCGAGCGAGCGGGCGTGGGCAGAGCGCGCCTCTTCGGTCGGCTCGCCGAGGGCGAACGTCGCGCACGAATCTCCCCAGTACCCCGAGACGCGCGGCACGAGGTCGCAGAGGACGAGGTCGCCCTCCTCGACTACCCGGAGCCCCGGAGGCCCGCCGACGTCCGCTGTCCTTGGCCCGGACACGAGGTCAGCGAGGACGGGCAGCCGCGACCCCGCCGCCGTCTCCATCGCGGCGCGCGTCACCGCCCACAGGTCGAGCTCGGTCATGCCCGGCCGGGCCTCCGCCCGAGCCACCGCTTGCCCGGCGTCGCAGACTGCGATCGCCTCCCGGATGCGCTCGACCTCGTCGGGATCCTTGACAGCACGAGCCTGGGCGAGGTCCCTCTCGACGTCGATCCACTCGAGATCGATGGTGAGCGCGGCGGGGAACGAGCCCGCGTCGATCGCCACCGACACCCCGGCCAGCGCCTCCCGCAGCGCGCCGGCGGCATTGGCGACGGTGTCCAGCGGGCCGATCCCGAAGCCTGGATAGGTCACGACCTCGCAGCCCGTCTCCCGGGCGCCCTCCTCCTCGTCCTCGCTCACGACGAGCGTCGCGTTTGCGTCTTCGGCCAGCACCGCGATCGCCGACAGCGCGAAGGGGCTCGGCCCCGTCTCGATGTCGGGCACGTAGCCCGTCAACCAGGTCACGGCGGCCGGCGCGGACACCGCGACGCTCCGGGCGCCGGCGGCGTCGGCCACGGCGAGCGCTCTCTCCCTGCGGTGCGCCATCAGAAGGTCACCGTCAGGCCGCCGTCGACCGTCAGGACCTGACCGGTCACGTAGGTGTTGCGCTCGCTGGCGAGCCACGCCACCTGCTCGGCGATCTCGGACGGGAGTGCGTAGCGGCGCATCGGCAGCTTCCCGTGCTCGAGGTACACGGTCTCGAACCACTCGCTCTCGAGCTCGTTCTTTCCGTCGACGATCGACATCCGCGTCGCGACGAAGCCGGGTGCGATCGCGTTCACGAGCACCCCGTGGCGCGACAGCTCGATGGCAAGAGTCCTCGTCGCCTGGTCGAGACCGCCCTTGGCCACGTCGTAAGACAGCGCATGCTCCTCTCCGAAGCGGCCGTGGATCGACGTGATGTTGACGATCCGCCCGTAGCCGCGAGCCGTCATCCCGCGCGCCGCGCGGCTCGCGAGGAACACGGGGGCGTGCAGGTTGACGCCGAGCACCTCGCCGTAGCTCTCGAGGTCCAGATCGATCGCGAGCGCCGGTCGGAAGATGCCCGCGTTGTTGACGAGGACGTCGAGCGGCCCTACGGCCGACTCCGCCTCGGCCACGAGGTCTTCGAGCGCCGGTGTGTCCGAGAGATCCCAGCGCAGCGGATGGACGGACTGCCCGAGGTCCGGGATCTCTTCACGATCGACCGCGACGACGCGCGCTCCCTCCTCGACGAACCGCTCCACGATCGCCCGGCCGATGCCGTTGGCGGCGCCAGTCACGAGCGCGACCCGCTGATCGAGCAGCGTCATCGCCTGATGCGTCTCCAGGCTCGTCTCGATGCCGTCCGTCCCCTGCGATCCATCACGCCCACCCCTGCTCTCGGCCTCCGTGGATGGTGCATGCTTTCGCGCGACCGCCCGGGAGTCAACGATGAAGATCACCGACGTCGAGCCGATCGTGCTCCGCCTCCCGCAGGTCGACACCGCGCGGGCGGACGGAACCCAGGACGCGTTCCTCGTCCGCGTCCACACCGACGAGGGAATCGTGGGCCTCGGCGAGGCCGATACGGCCCCGCTCCTCGCGCGCACGATCGTCGAGATGCCCTCCTCGCACTCGCTCGCCCGCGGGTTGCGGGAAGTGCTCGTGGGCGAGGACCCGCTCCAGGTCGACCGGCTCTGGCAGACGATGTTCCACGCGAGCGATCACTACGGGCGCCGCGGCGCCGCGCTTCACGTCATGAGCGCGATCGACATCGCCCTGTGGGACATCGCGGGCAAGGCGGCCGGCGTCCCCGTCTCGGATCTCCTCGGCGGACGCCGCATCGCCGAGATCGGGGTCTATGCGAGCGAGGTCATGCCGGCGACGCCGGACGAGGTCCGTCGTATCGCTGCTGCTGCCGTCGAGTCCGGTTATGGCGCCCTCAAGCTCGGCTGGGGGCCGCTCGGCCGCGACCTCGCGTACGACGAGACGCTCGTGCGCGCGGCGCGGGCGGAGCTCGGCCCGGACCGCGCGCTCATGCTCGACGGCGGCCGCGCCTACACGGTCAAGCGCGCGCTCGAGCTCCTGCGCCGCGTCGAGGAGCACGACCTCTACTGGTTCGAGGAGGCTCTGCAGCCGGACGACCTCGACGGCTATGCCCAGCTAGCGCCGGCGGCATCGGTGCGCATCGCGGCGGGCGAAGCGGACGAGACGTTCGCGCCGTTCCGCGCGCTCGTCGAGCGCGGGCGGCTCGACGTCGTGCAACCGGACCTCGCCCGGTGCGGCGGATTCACCGTCGCACGTCAGATAGCGCTCCTCGAGCGCTCCTCGTCCGTCGAGATCGTCCCCCACTGCTTCTCGAGCGGTGTGCTCGTCGCGGCGTCGCTCCACTTCGTCTCGACGCTCGACCGTCCGACGTGGTGCGAGTACTCGGTCGCGCAGTCACCGCTCGTCAACGGGATCCTCCGGAAGCCCTTCGCGCTGCAGGACGGCCGGCTCGCCGTGCCCGACGGACCGGGGCTCGGAATCGAGCTGGACGACACGGCGGTGAGCCTGTACCGGGTGGAGTAGATGGCCGCGATCGAGTTCCGCGGTGTGACGAAGGAGTTTGCCGACGGAACGGTTGCCGTCGACGACCTCCACCTCGAGATCGCGGACGGCGAGTTCATGATCTTCGTGGGGCCGTCGGGCTGCGGCAAGACGACGGCACTGCGCATGCTGGCCGGCCTCGAACGTCCCACCGCCGGCGAGATCCTCATCGGCGACATGGTCGTCAACGACCTCGACCCGGTCGACCGCGACATCGCAATGGTGTTCCAGAACTACGCGCTCTACCCGCATATGACGGTGCGCGCGAACATCAGCTTCCCGCTCGAGACGCAGCGCGTCCCGAAGGCGGAGCGCGAGCGGAGGATCGAGGAGGCTGCGGCACTGCTCGGCCTCGAGGGCCTCCTCGACCGCAAGCCGCGGGCGCTCTCGGGCGGCCAGCGGCAGCGGGTCGCCATGGGGCGCGCGATCGTGCGGCATCCGCGCTGCTTCCTCATGGACGAGCCGCTCTCCAACCTCGACGCGAAGCTCAGGGTCCAGATGCGAGCGGAGCTCGTGCGGCTCCACCAGCGGCTCGCGGTGACGACGCTCTACGTCACCCACGACCAGGTCGAGGCGATGACGCTCGGACAGCGCGTCGCCGTGCTCGACCACGGGGTCGTGCAACAGGTCGACGCGCCGAGCGTCCTCTACGATCGCCCGGCAAACCTCTTCGTGGCGTCGTTCATCGGGAGCCCGGCAATGAATTTCCTCCGCGTGCACAGTGACGGGACGAGCATCGCCTTCGCGACCCATCGTGCACCGCTCCCCGAGGCGGTCGCCCGCTCGCTCACGCGCACGGACGGCGAGATGATCCTGGGCCTCCGGCCCGAGCACTTCGCCGTCACCTCGTCCTCCGAGGAGGGCCCCACCGTCCCGGCGACCGTCGAGCTCACTGAGCAGCTCGGGTCGGAGGCGCTCGTGTACTTCCGGCTGGATGGTGTGTCTACGGAGACCCTCGGCGCCGAGTCCGAGGCGGAGCTCAGCGGCGCGTTCGTCGCACGTCTCGACCCGAGAGTCCGGACCGGCCCGGGCCAGCCGCTCGAGCTCACAGTCGACATCACGCGTGCGCACTTCTTCGACCCCGCGGACGGTCGCAGCCTGAGGAGCCGGTCGTGACGTACGACCCGCGCGAGGTGCGTGGAACGCCCTACGGAGCCCCTCTCATCCCGCAGTTCCCGCTTCGCATGCGGGACACCGAGATCCTCACGATCGTCTACCGCAGCGACCGGGACGCAATCGAGGCAATGGTGCCGACGCCGCTCGTCCTCGTCGGCGACCTCGTGATCGTCCACGTCTACGCCATGCACGACGCCGAGTGGTTCGGCGTCTACGGAGAGTCGGCCGTCCAGATCCCCGTCCGGCACGAGGCGAGCGGCACGACCGGGGCGTACTCCCCGCTCCTCGTCGTGGAGGGTGACGGCCCGGTGGCGGCGGGCCGCGAGATCTACGGCCAGCCGAAGAAGGCCGGGCGGATCACGCTCGAGGCGCACGGCGACCTTCTCGTCGGGACCGTGACGCGAAACGACATCACGATCATCACGGCGACGATGCCGTACAAGCAGCGCGCTGGCACGCCCGAGGATCTCGAGAAGCATGCGCCCTTTCGGACGAACATCAACCTCAAGGTGATCCCCAACGTCGACGGATCCGGCTCGGCGGTGAGGGAGCTCACCGCCAGGACTCTGGGTGACGTCGTGGTTGGCGAGGTCTGGCGAGGCCCCGGAACGCTCGAGCTGCGCCCGAATGCCCAGGTACCGGTACATCTTCTTCCGGTTCGAGAGGTTGTCGAGGCCTTCCACTGGCGGGCCGACTTCTCGCTCGTGGACGGCGAAGTGATCGAGCGATTCTCGTAACACCATGTCGTTCGCCCGTGACGAGATCGCAACACCGACAATGCATTAGTCATGCTGGCGGCCACCGACTCGCTCGACCGGTTGAAAGAAGAGCTGGGCGTCGCGCTGGGCGCCGATCACGTGATCGACAGCGAGGCAGTGCGTGCCCAGCACTCGATGGGCGAGTCGTTCCACAAAGCCGGGCTTCCCGATGTCGTCGTGCATCCCGGTTCGACAGAGGACGTCGTAGCTGTGGTGCAACTGTGCCGCGCGTATCGAGTTCCGCTGGTGCCCTTTGGTGCCGGCACGTCCCTCGAGGGACACGTTGTCCCACTCCAGGGCGGCGTGTCTCTCGACACTTCCCGACTCAACCGGATCCTACGGCTGAGCGTCGAGGACCTCGACGTCCAGGTGGAGTCGGGCGTCACGCGAAAGCAGCTCGACGCACGGCTTCGCCCCGAAGGCGTCTTCTTCCCTGTCGATCCAGGAGCGGATGCGACGATCGGGGGAATGGTGGCGACCGGGGCGTCCGGCACGACGACCGTGCGTTACGGCGCCATGCGCGAGAACGTGCTCTCGCTGACGGTCGTGACTCCTGACGGCAAGGTCGTGCGGACGCGCTCGCGTGCTCGAAAGTCCTCGGCCGGCTATGACCTCACGCACTTGTTCATCGGCTCGGAGGGGACGCTGGGTGTCATCACGGAGGCGACCTTGCGGATCTACCCAAGCCCGGAAGCGATCTCGTCGGCAG
>Ga0207688_10000542_pt1 | contig 18380 bp, 20 predicted proteins | sample KBSMiscanthusM4_FD_184296 | JGI IMG/M metagenome (GOLD analysis project Ga0207688, IMG submission 184296) | Miscanthus rhizosphere microbial communities from Kellogg Biological Station, Michigan, USA - M4 (SPAdes) (version 2) | ecosystem: Host-associated > Plants > Roots > Rhizosphere ...
CGATGAGCGGCGCGATCGTGCAGCGGAGAACGTCGCCGATCACAGGAATGGCGGGAGGCGCGAAGAAAGGAACATCCGTGCGCGGCGTCGGGAAATAGTAGCCCGACACCAAGACCAACCCCTTCACCAACCGGGGATGATCGAGCGCGAGCGCAAGCGCAACCATGCTTCCCCACGAGTGACCGACGACAACGGCCTGCTCTATTCCCATTCGCTCCAGTGCGCCGGCGAGCAGATCCGCCTGGGCCGCCGGAGTCCACGCGATGCCGCGCGGACGCTCGCTGTAACCGAACCCCGGCCGATCGAAGGCGACCACCCGGCGGCGGCGGGCCGCACGCGCAACAAGGCCGCTGATCTCCATATCGGCAAGGGTCACGCCGTTGCCATGAAGCAATATCACCGCGGGACCCGGTTCGCCGGTGTCGATCTTGTGCAGCCGAACGCCGCGCACCCTGATGAAGTCGCCGCCAGGGGGATATCTTCGCTGAGCGTCGAGCGCTCTCTGCCGGTTGATCGCCGCCAATCCTGCCAAAACCGCGACCGATCCCAACGCGATCGTGCGGGCCGATAAGCCCCGGTTGGAGGCAGCGCTCATTCACAGTCCCTTTTCAGCACAGCCCAACCGATGGGCGATGTGGCAGATCCGGTCGTCAAGCCGCCGGGCGGCCTTTCGTCCTGCCGCTGCCGGGAGAACTCGGTCGAGCAACCGGCGTTCCAGGCCGGCGTAAACTTCCGAGTGCGACCTGCAGCCTTGGAGCGACATCCGTTCAGATTGAATCGCAATTTCGCTCCAAGTATTTTTGTCTGGTCGCATGATCTTATCCGAAAAGTCTGCAACTTTTCGGGATCATGCTTTAGGGGAGCTGTGAACACGAGTCGGCAATAATCCGCCGGCGCCGCCAACGCGTTGCATGGCGGCGCGCCCGTCGCTGGTCGTCAGGAGCACGCTCAGTAAAGGTTTGACTGCGGTCCGTTACGAGCCAGGCAGATAGATTTCGCGCTGATACCACGGCACCGAGGTCATGCTGATCAATTGCTCCGTGCCGTCGAACAGCGGCGAAAGCTTCTCGCCGGCCGCCTTGAAGGTGACCTTTTGCAGCCGTTCCGGTCCGGTGCCGGCGCCGCGCACGACATCGACGCCCTGCTCGAAGCGGTAGATGCGGAAGAACTCGGGCTTCGATTGCGAATAGACGCGCAGCTCCCCCTTCTCGCGCGCGGCGGTCCCGCGCACGTATTGAATTTGCAGCGTGGTGGAAGAACCGTTGTCCGCCTTGTAGTCCCAGGACTCGTCAACAATAGAGTTGCCGCCGGGCTCGTGGCGAACCTTGCGCTCGACAACGTTGGTCGCCTTGATGCTGGCGCCATACGGCCCACCCGCGGCGGGGGAAAGCCCGGCGAAAATCATCAGCCCGCCGGTTTCGCTGCCCGGCTTCCGCACCGGGATGCCGAAAATCAGATTGCGGACCGGCGGCGTCGCCTTGCCGGTGGCATCGTGCGCCGCCATTTGATCGACGAAGGTGACGCGCAGGTTGGCGCCCGCGGACGGCCCGGACGTTGCCGGATTCGCTTCAAAGCCCGGCGGCAGCAGCTTCTGGATCGCGGCGTCGGCCACCTTGAAGTTCAGGATGGTCCGCACGTCCATGTTGGTCCCGACGAGCTTCTCCTGCGCCAGCGCCGGACCGGCGAGAAGCCACAACAGCGACAGCAGAAATGCACGCATGATTGTCCTCCCGGTGATGCCAATCCGGGAATACTAGCATGTCGCACGGCCGGCGCCGGGCCTATTTGGCGGCAAAGCATTTGGCACGTAGACAAAGAGGATCGGCGACAGGCGCGGCGTCTCATCAAGACAACTCACGCACAGTCGTCTTGTCGCGTTGTCTCGCGTCCTGCCATGCGGTAGCCGATCACTGTCCCTCGATCATGGTCGCCCAGCGCTTGAGCGTGGCGTCCGGCACCAGCGGAAAACCCTGGTAGTCCTGCCAAAGCTCGATCGAGCTCGCACCGAGCGAAACGCCCTTCCTGATGGTGCCTTCGAAATCTTCGGGCGTCGTGTGCAACGTCTGAAACTCGATCTCGGGTCCCATTTTCTGCATGACCGCGTAGATCGGAAGGAGAGTCTTCGGCGGGTTGGCGTCGAGATCGTGATTGTCGAACACACACCGCCGCCCGACCGCCTGGCGGCAGGCGCGCATGACCTGCTCCGTGAAGGCGGCATCACCCGGGCGCCGGCCGCTCAAGCCGTAAAACGGATTCAGCGAGAGCACGAGCCGCGACGCCTTCCACGGCGCGTAGTCGGCAACGGCGTGCGCCAGGCATTGCCGATGCGCCGCGTCCGTATAGCCCGCAGCGCGCAGCGGGTTCGCCACTGTCGGCTCCGTTGGAAGGAAGAACGGCTCGGCCGTGAACGACATGCACGACGTGATCGCGACCTCCCGGATCAGCGGCAGCGCATCGTACCTGGCGGCAAGCTGCACCTGCAATCGCGACCACGCCTGCCTGTAGGCTTCGCTCCAGAATCGGCCGAGGATGCGCTGCTTGCCGTTGTGCTCGGTGGCGATCGGCGCACCGCCGAGCTGCTTGGCCCAGTCCGGCGCCTCGAAGCCGCCCCACACCCGCAGCTTGACCGCGACCGGCTTGGCGGGATTTCGGGCATTGTACGCGCGCACGTCCGCCAGGGCCCGGTCGATGACATTGTCGTCACCGAGCTCGGAGGTGGGCGTCGGCTGGAGCTGCTTCCACGTCGCGATGATCACGAGGCCGCCGAAGATTCCTGCCTTAGCATTCAGAGGCTCGAGTGTATTGACGGGGTCGCCACCCTGGCCGACGAAGCGGTACGCGCCCATGGATACGAGACCGCGGATCGGCGGTTTGATCTGAGGATCGGCGGCAAAGGCACCGCTCGCCGGCGGCACCGACAGCATTGCGCAGACCGCGAGCAGGCGAGCGCGACGGATGATGACGATCGGCGCGTCGAAATACCGCTTCGACGCCAGGCGCGTCGGCCCTTGCCGAGGCGGCATCACGACCCGCCTCGCAAATTGATGGCGGACAGAAACTCCTCACGCGTTTCCGGCACTGTCCTGAACGATCCCAACAGGCAGCTGGTCACCATGGTAACGCCCGGCTTATGCACGCCTCTTGTCGTCATGCATTCATGCGCCGCCTCGACCACCACACCGACTCCGTACGGCTTCAACACGCTGTTCAGGCAGTTGGCGATTTCCGCCGTCATTTTTTCCTGCACCTGCAGACGCTTTGCGTAGACGTCGACAAGGCGTGCAAGCTTTGAAATTCCAACAACGCGATCGCGGGGAAGGTAGCCGATGTGAACACGGCCGATGATCGGCGCGATGTGATGCTCGCAATGCGATTCAAATCGCACATCTCGCAGCAGCACGATTTCATCGTACCCACCCACCTCTTCGAAGGTGCGCTTCAGATACTCGCGCGGATCCTCGAAATACCCCGCAAACCACTCTTCGTAGGCGCGCACCACGCGAGCGGGAGTTCCGACCAATCCTTCGCGATCCGGGTCATCGCCCGACCAGCGGATGAGCGTGCGTACGGCATCTTCCGCCACCTCGCGCGAGGGCCGCTGCAGTGATTTTGCGGCGCCTGGACCCGAACGCTTTTTGGAAGAACGATTGAGTTTTATGATCTTATCCATCCGATGTTTCCAGTTTGGACAGGCTTGTGCGGAACCGCGACGCCCCTGGCCGAGGTCAGAATCGTCTGCGGCCAGGGGCTCGGCGCAACACTCCGTCGGGCCCACCCGCCTTTTAGCATTCCTCTCCGTGCCCAGGGACCGCTGCCGCGCTACGGGATGCAACGGGAGGCGCGGAGCGACGGCGTCAGTCCACGAGCGCCTGATAAACCAACGACTTGAACATCCGGCGGTAATAGGCACGGATCGGGCTCGGCGCCTGCGTCATGTAGACCCCGACGATCTCTTCCTTGGGATCGACCCAGAAAAAGGTGCCGGCGTAACCAGCCCACAAGAACTCGCCCGCGGAGCCGGACACGCCGGCGACCCCGTCTCCCTGGCGCACGGCAAAGCCCAGGCCGAAGGTGTAGCCAGGGGTTCCCAGCAGCAGCTCACCCGGCTGGAACGGCGCCGCGACGCGCGTGCCGAGATGGTCCGACGTCATCAGCTTGATGGTGGAGCGGCTCACCACGCGCGCGCCGTCGAGCTCGCCGCCATTCAGCAGCATCTGTCCAAACCGCAGATAATCCATGGCGGTCGACAGCGCACCGGCGCCACCGGAATCGTTCATCGGCTCCGCCGACACATCGAGTACGCTGATCTTCTGGCCCGAGGCCGGGTCGACCGGCAGCGGCTGCACGAGGCGCGAGGTCTTTGACGCCGGAAGCCAAAAACTCGAGTCCACCATCTTGAGCGGCTTGAACAACCGCTCATCCAGGACCACGGCAAGCCGCTTGCCCGACGCCGCCTCGACGACGCGGCCGAGAATGTCGACGGCCATGCTGTATTCCCACACCGTGCCCGGCTGGTGAATCAGCGGCGCCTTGGCGATGCGCTCGACTTGCTCGGCTGGTGTCATGCCGCGGGAATCATATTCGTGGACACCCGGCTGGGAGAACTTCGCCGCGACGTAGGCGGCCTTCACCGGCTCGTTCTTGGTGATCTCGGCATAGGCGAGACCCGCGCTATGCCGCAGCAGGTCCTGTACGATGATCGGTCTGCCCGCCGGTACATTCGTGTAGGTGGCCTTGCCATCAGCGCCGGTGCTGGCCACGCTCACCTGCATGTCCTTGAAGGCCGGCAGGAACTTGGCGATGGGATCGGTGAGCTGGATGATACCGTCCTCGACCAGCGTCATCGCCGCCACCGAGGCCAGCGGCTTGGTCATCGAGTAGATGCGGAAGATCGCATCGGACGTCATGGGCGTATTCGCGCCCTTGTCCTGGAAGCCGATGGCGTCCGAATAGACGATCCTTCCCTTGCGGGCGACCATGACCACCGCACCCGGCAACTTGCCGTCGGCAATCTCCTTCTTGAGCACCGTGGTGATGCGCCCAAGCCGCTCGGCCGACATGCCCACCTGTTCGGGCGCTGCCGTGGCGAGGGGCTGGAGCTCGCGCGCAAAGACGGGCAGCGACGGTGTCGTAGCGATTACCGCCGCGGCCAGCGCCATCGTCGCCGCCAAGATTTTCCACCTGCCCAAGATCTTGCACCTGCCCATGACGTTCTCCCGTGACCGTTCTTGCGAGGACCGCGTTCGCGCGATCCGGCAGCGATCTTATCCGACCGCGTCGCCTGGAGAAACGCGACTCCGGTGCATCTGGCATTTTCGCTGGCGGGAGCGGACGCGCCACGGCTTGGGCGACGAGGTCCGGGGCGCGGCCATGGGCCTAGGGCGCGTAGCTGACTCCTCTCCGGCCATCTGATAGCGTGCACCGACTTGGCTGGGAGCCGGCCAATGCGTGATTTCATCGCGCTTCGTTTCAGTGCGCTTGTTGGGCGGCGCGGCAACGTGGCCGCCTGGAACGCGCGCGCGGCCACGGCGACGCCGTTGATCCGATATCTCGAGCCCGGATGGCCTGATGCGAGGAGCGGCGTGTTTCCGCGCTTGTTGGGCAGCCTGCTCCTGAGCGGTGCCATGGCGCTGTCGGCGGCGGCCCAGAACGCGCCGGGGGTGGCCGATCACGAGATCAAGATCGGCCAGACCATGCCTTATACCGGTCCAGGCGCCCGGTTCTCGGCTAACGGTCTGGCCGAGATGGCCTACATGAAAATGATCAACGATCAGGGCGGCATCAATGGTCGCAAGATCAACCTGATCAGTGTCGACGACGGCTTCATGCCGTGGCGAACCGGGAACGAGACGCGCAAGCTGATCGAGGTGGAGCAGGTCGCCTTTGTCTTCGGTTCGATCGGGACGACCACCCAGCTCTCGGTCGCGAAATATCTCAACGAGCGAAAAATTCCGCAGCTGTTCATCGAGAGCGGCGCTTACCGCTGGGGCCGTTACAAGGACACGCCCTATACGATCGGCGGCGTACGCCCGAGCTACCGGCTGGGAGCGCGCCTTTACGTGCGGCACGCGCTCAAGCAGAACCCAAATGCGAAAATCTGCATCCTCTATGAGGACAATGACTGGGGCCGCGACTATACCGACGGCGTGCGCGACGTGCTGGGCACCAGATATGCCGCGACCGTGCGGGAAGCGACCTACGAGCTCACGGATGCCTCGATCGACCGGAAGATCGTGGAGCTCAAGGCCACCGGCTGCGATGCGCTGATCGCAGCCACCGTCCCGCAGTTCGCCGAACAGGCGATCCGCAAGGTCCACGATCTCGCCTGGAAACCGATTTTCTTCATGAACAATATCTCGGCCTCGGTGCCCATCGTGCTCGAGCCGGCCGGGCTCGAGAGCAGCATCGGCCTGCTGTCATCGGCCTATGGCAAGGACCCGCGTGATCCTGCGTTCGAGAATGACCCGGCGATGAACGATTGGCGCGCCTGGATGAGCAAGTATCTGCCGGATGCGGATGTGCGCGTGCCGAGCTACGTCAACGGCTACAACACGGCGGCCACCCTAGTGCAGGTGCTCAAACAGGCCGGCAGCGACCTCTCGCGCGAGAATATCATGCGCCAGGCGACGAACCTGCGCGACCTCGAGCTCCCGATGCTGCTGCCGGGAATCAAGATCAACACCAGTCCGGCCGACTATTATGCGGTCCAACAGTCGCAAATGATGCGGTTTGACGGCAAGCGCTGGGTGCGCTTCGGCGACTTGGTCTACGACGAGTGAGACGACGTGCGTACGGCCGTCTCGAAGGACGGACACAAGCGGATCGTGCCGCGGGCCATCCTTCGAGACGCCCTCGCTCCGCTCGGGCTCCTCAGGATGAGGTCCTTGCGGGGCTGCTGAATCCGCGTGCGCCGACATCCGGTTGATCGAGGGACACTCCGCCGGACAGGCGTTGCCAGACGAGGCGATGGACCTGCGCGTCGCCGAGCAGCGTCAGGGGCGGCGTCTCCAGGGTCAGTCGATCGCCCTCAAGCGCGAAGAACCGCTTCTGTTGCGTGCCGACCAGGTTCGGAAACCAGCTCAGCTCGATGCGGTGCATGACGAAGCGCTGCTGCTCGTTGACCTCGTAGGAGCCGCAGTAGCTCACATATCCCGCGAAGGCGGCCGCGATTTCCTCCGGCGTGGCATCCGTCAAGTTGTCGGAGGCGAAAGTCGGCCGGTCGGGACGCATGAGAGCAACGCTCATGTGCCCGCGCCCGTCGTACATGATCGAACCGCGCGGATCGCCGCCCAGGGGAGAGTCGATCAGTTCCCCGTCGGCCTGTTGGATTCTCCAGGACACGAGTTGCCACGTGCCGGAGAACTGCTCCGTCACGGAGCGTGGCGCCGGCTGATCCGGCGCAACAAGCGCGGGAGCAGCGATGCGCTGGGGAGCGGCGGCTGCGGCACCGGTCATGGGAGCCTCATGTCGATCTTGCGGATGGACGGCCCGGCGCGGTGACGATACGGAGCGCCGGCGCCGCGGCGGACCGGGCCGGACGTACCTGAGCCAACTCGCCCAGCGCTTCGCGCATAGCCTCGCCCATCGCCGCCACACTCCGACCCATGGCATGGCCCTCGAGCGCGATGCCGAGCGCGATCGTCCAGAACTTGCGGGCCGTGACGTCAGGGGCATGATGCGTGTGCCACCCGTGACGCGCCATCTCGCGGCCATAGGCGCGCGCGGCCTCGACATGCAGCCGTTCGATGGTGCGCGCGATCTGGGGGACCAGGTCGGGCCGCTGGCGTGCGAGAGTCAGTGCTTCGACGAACAGCACGAGCCCGTCGGCTCCCACCACGCTATCGACCACCGCGCTCGCGTAGGCCTTGGGCGTGCGCGCGCGGGCCGCCGCTTTTTCGGCACGCTCGGCGATGTGGAGGATGTCGCGACACGCGGCCTCGACGAACAACGCCTCCTTGGTGCGGAAGTAGTAGGTGATCTGGCTCGGAAAGGCATCGGACGCGCCGGCGATCGCGGTGATGGAGGTGCCGTTGAGGCCATGCGCCTTGAACAGCTCGCTCGCCGCGTCGAGCAGGCGCGAGCGCATGCTCTGGCCGGCGTTGCGCGTCGCGCGCACACTGTGGCGGGGTGTGGGGGACCCGGCCGCATGCGCGCGCGAAGCCTTGCGGGCGCGGGCGCCGGGCATGCCGCTTCCGTCGTCCCTGACTTTGGCCAAGCGAGCGCTCCGCTTTCCAAGCGATCTTGTTTGTATAGCATACAAACAAGATCGCTCCAAACGCTTTTTTTGGCGAAGGGGTACAGGCACGACGTTCGCGCTGAACCGGATTGTCAGCGCTCGCCGTGATTTGATCCGCTGATACGCGATCCCGGCGTTCTCGCCCTGTTTCTCGCATCGCGGGTGTGTCATCTTCCCGGTTCTAATTATCAAGAGGGCCTGACGGCCTTCGGAGCTCGAACCGGGAAAGACATATGAGCAACGGCAGTTCCCCTTCTCTCTCCGAACTCGATGCGCGCATCGCCATCCTGCGGGACAACATCCGGCAGCTGATCGAGCAGGCTGCCGGATACTCCGGCGCCGAGGATGAGGAGCGCAACGCGGACCGGATCGCGCAGCAGACCGAGGAGCTCGAAACACTGACCAAGCAACGCGACGCGCTGGCGAAGAAATGACGCATCCCGGCATGAAGAGAACGTGCACGCGCATGCCGCCGGGGATCGCACCATGAGCCGCCCGCCCTTTCCTCCCTTCACCGCCGAGACCGCCGCGCAAAAGGCGCGCATGGCCGAGGACGCGTGGAACACGCGCGATCCCGCGCGCGTCGCGCTCGCCTATACGACCGACAGCCGCTGGCGCAATCGCGCCGAGTTCCTGGAGGGCCGCGCCGCCATCGAAGCCTTCCTGACGCGCAAGTGGAACCGCGAGCTCAACTACCGCCTGATCAAGGAGGTGTGGACGTTCCGCGACAATCGCATCGCCGTGCGCTTCGCCTACGAATGGCACGACGACAGCGGCCACTGGTTCCGCAGCTACGGCAATGAGAACTGGGAATTCGACGAGCAGGGCCTGATGCGGCTGCGCATCGCCAGCATCAACGACCTCCCCATCGACGAAAGCGAGCGCAAGTATCACTGGCCGCTCGGCCGCCGCCCCGACGATCACCCGTCGCTCAGCGAGCTCGGGCTATAGCGGCGATGAAAACGGGCCCTTCATACTTTCCCGCGCACGGGAAATGTATCGAACACGACAGTCAAATTCTGAATGCGGTCTCCCTGATCAAAATCGAAGATCAAGACAATATCGTTCTTGAACTCCGTGCCATCGGCGCTCCTCCATTCATCAAAGAAAAGCACCGCCGCTGTTGCAGGATTGTCCGAGCAATGGAAGATCGTCTTGACCGTCAGCTTGTCGGCCGACGTCTTCGCAAACAAGGTTTGAAAAAAGCCGGCGGCCGGCTGTCGTCCAAAGATCGGGTGGACGACCACGGCATCGTCGGCAAAGCAGGCGATCACCTCACCGTAGTCATGCTGCTCGACGGCCCGGAGATAGCGCTGGATTGTGGTTTGTCCTGACACGCCGACCTCTCGGGCTTTGCCGCTTGCGCACGCTCAGCGTAACGCGCTGAAGAAGCTCATATCCACACGGCCAGCTACCGGTTTCGCTTGCGCTCCGTAGTCCGCTACGGGTTGAGCTTGATGCCGGTGCGGTCAACGAACGTCTTCCATTTCTTATCTTCGGCATCCACGAACCGCGTGAACGTGGCGGCATCGCTGCCAACGGGCTCGATCCCTGTTGCCCGGATACGGTCTTGAAGCTCCGGATTGCTCCCGATCTTCACCAGCGCGTCGCTGAGCTTCTGGCGGATGTCGGCCGGAAGGCCGGCAGGACCGAAAATTCCCATCCAGCTCGACAGCACGAAATCAGGGAAACCGCTCTCGGCCATGGTCGGAACGGTGGGCAATTCCTTCAGGCGCTCCGCGCTCAGGACAGCGAGCATTTTCAAGCGCGGGCTGTCCAAATACGTCCTGACCGCGGGCATGCTTTGAAAATTGACATCCAGGTTTCCCCCGAGCAGGTCATTCAGCGCGGCCGGAGAGCTCCGATACGGAACGTGCACGAGTCTCGACTGGGTCACCAGACTCAGGAATTCTCCGGCGATGTGGGCTTGGGTGCCGACGCCAGACGATCCGAACGACAGTTTGCCGGGATTGGCCCTGAGATAGTCGACCAGCTCCTTGACCGACGTGACCGGCAAATCCTTCTTCACGATCAGAGTGTGCTGGAATTGGCCGGACAGCGAAATCGGAACGAACTCTTTCGATACGTCCAACGGAAACTTGCTGTCCAAAAGCGGAAGCAGGATGTGGTTGCTCTCGCTGGACAGGATGATGGTGTAGCCGTCAGGCGCTGCACCCGCCACCAGCCGCATGGCAAGAAGCCCGCTCGCACCCGGCTTGTTATCGACAATGACCGTTTGCCCCAGCTCGTTCCGCAACCCGTCCGCGAGCACGCGCGCGATCAGATCAAGTGCGCCGCCGGCCCCGAACGGCACCACCATGGTGATGGGTTTCGACGGAAAACCGTTCTGCGCCCACGCCGGAGTGAGGGCCGAACAGGCAAGCGAGACAAGCGCGACTAGAATTCGGAGTTGATGCATAGGTCCCATTCCCACACGCCGGCCGATTCATTCTGACATGACTCGACGGGATGTCCTACGCTCCGTGCGTTGGCAAGGGACGGTGAAATGGCCAAGGCCCACAAGATCGAGCTTTCCTCCGACGTCATCGCCCGCGTCACCAAACGGCGCGGCGGCAAGCTGCATGCGTTCGACCGGTTGGATCCGGCGAAGACGGCCTTGATCGTCATCGACATGCAGAACGTCTGGGTCAAGGAGGGGATGCCCGCCTACACGCCGTATTGCGAGGCCATCGTGCCCAATATCAACCTGCTGGCGAGGGCGATGCGCGACGCCGGCGGCTCGGTGTGGTGGATCCGGGCAATCTATGGCGACGATGCGCCACGCACCTGGTCGGCGTACATGGAATTCCTGTCGCCGGAATTTCTCGGCGACATGCTGGGAGCGCTGACGGAAGGTGAAGAAGGCGCCATGCTGTGGCACGCGCTCGACGTGCAGCCGGGCGACCAGCATGTCATCAAGCGCCGTTTCAGCGCGTTGATCCAAGGCTCGAGCGATCTGCTCGAACGGCTGCAAGCGGCGGGAATCGATACCGTCATCATCACCGGCACAGCCACCAACATCTGCTGCGAGTCGACCGCGCGCGACGCGTTCATGCTGAACTATCGTACGCTGGTCGTCTCCGATGCCAACGCCACGGTGTCGGACGAGGCGCACAATGCGTCCCTGAACGCGCTGTTCATGCGGTTCGCCGATGTCTTCACCACCGCAGAGGTCGCCGACCTATTGGCGCAGCCCACCCGCAATGCACGCCAGCGCGCCCGTCCCTGAGCTTCCCGCCGCCGGCGCGGCGGCGGCCACCCTTGACGCTTTATCCCGAGGCGGGGCTCTCGTCCCTTGCCTATCCCTGCCAGGTCCCCTTGCCTGCACCGCGCAGGCGGGCGCGCCGGCATCAGCCCCGGCGCCTGTGGTCGGCACTCGTATTTCCGGGGCTGGTTAACGTCCCTCCGGCCCGGTCCCGAGGCCGGCGGACCGGCAGCGTCCCCGAGGCCGGACGGACGCGCGCAAATTCCCCCGCCGGCGGTTTGAACCTTTCGTCCCCTCCCTGCGACCAATCTGTTGGGAGCCCTTGCCGGGGATCAGATGGCAAGAGGCAGATCGAATAGGGGGACATCATGCACGCCAAACGCGTACACATCCTCGACTGCGATCTCGGTGCACTCACGGTGCTTCTGATCGGGATCAGCGCCGTTTCGTTGCTGGCACTCACTTTCTGAAGGCTCCGGGCTCGCCTGACGCGAGCTTAGCGGAACGACCCTTCGGAGACGTGTGTCCAGAGCTTGGGGAGATATTCCTATGTCCAATCCGCGTAACCGCATCCTGGCGAGCACAGCGCTGGCGCTGGTCCTTGCCGCCCCGCTTGGCTACCTGGCCAAGGGTCACCTCACCGCTATGGCCGCGACCTCGGCCGAGCCGGCTGTCACGCAGTTCGCCCCGGTGAACGCCACTTCGGTGAACGCCGCCCCGGCAAGCGAGCCGGCGGCGATCTCCAACGGCGCGCCCGCCGCTCCGGCCGCCGTCACCGAGCCGGCCGCCGCCACCGAGCAGCAGACCGCGATCGAGCCTGTCGTCGCGCCGGATCCGCTGGCCGCGCTCGATCCCGCCGACCGCGCCGTCGCCGAGAAGATCCGCGACCTCCTGGCCACGAGGGGCGACAAGCTCTTCACCGCCAAGAAGGAGCGCGAGGCGGTCGAGGCGTTCTACCAGAACCGCAACCTCGCGCCGCTCTGGCTCGACAAGGGCATCGAGAATGCCCGCGCCGAAGCCGTGATCGCGCGCATGAAGAACGCCGATGCCGACGGCCTCGAGCCCGGCGACTACAAGGCGCCGAGCTTCTCCGGCCTCGCTCCCGATGCACTGGCCGAGGCCGAGCTGCGGCTCACCCGCGCGGTGCTCACCTATGCCCGCCACGTGCAGGCCGGCCGCTTCCCCTATACCCGCGTGAGCAAGAACATCGAGCTGCCGCAGGCGGCGCCGGAGCCGGCGGATGTGCTGAGCAGCGTCGCGGACGCCGTCAATGCCGGCAAGGCGCTCGACGCCTACAGCCCGCAGAACCAGCACTATCGCCAGCTCAAGGCGGCGCTCGCGGACCTGCGCGGCAAGCCGGGCGCGTCGAAGGGCCAGATCGAGACGATCACCGCCAACATGGAGCGCTGGCGCTGGTATCCCCGCGACCTCGGCACCGCCTACTCGCTGGTCAACCTGCCGGACTTCACGCTGCGGGTGATGCACAACGGCGGACAGGTGTGGACCACGCGCATCGTGATCGGCAAGCCCAGCATGGCGACCCCGCTGCTGAGCGAGACGATGAAATACCTCACCGTCAATCCGACCTGGACCGTGCCGCAGTCGATCGTGCGCAACGAATACCTGCCGGCGCTGGCGCAGGATCCGACCGTGCTCGACCGCATGGGCCTGCGCGTGAGCTACAGCGGCGGCGGCGTCACCATCACGCAGCCTCCGGGCGACGGCAATGCGCTCGGCCGGGTCCGGTTCAGCTTCAACAACCGCTTCTCGGTGTTCCAGCACGACACGCCGGACAAGGGCTATTTCAACGACACGGTGCGCGCCTACAGCCACGGCTGCATGCGCGTGCAGGATCCGCCGAAGTACGCCGAGGTTCTCCTCAACATCGCCCGCCCGAGCGAGCATTGGACCGCGGAGAAGATCCGGAAGATGTATGGCGGCGCCGAGCGCGACCTCCAGCTGCAGCACGCGTCGATCTGGGTGCACCTGACCTATCAGACCGCCTTCGTCGACAACGCCGGCAAGCTCGAAATGCGCCGCGACATCTACGGCCTCGACGGTCGCACCCTTGCCGCCATCAAGAGCGAGCGCGGCCACCTGGAGCAGGCGCCCGAGCGCAAGCGCGAGGAGATCGCCACCGCCCCGCGCAAGCCGACGGCCCCGGCCGCCCGGACCAGCGCGCTCCCGCAGTCGACCTACACCACGCCGGGCTACGCCAGGCAGCTGCCGCCGTCGATCTTCCGCTAAGCGTCAGCCGTTCCAAACCAGCAGTAGACCCCCGGCTTGCGCCGGGGGTCTTTGTTTTTGCAAGGCGCGTTTCGCGCAAACGATGGATTGCATCGGACATCGGTCTGCTCCCCCTGCCCACCGCGGTCACGAACCGGCATCGGTCGCGGCGTAGAACTCCACGAACATCCGCACCGGCCCGAGTGGCTGGACCTCGTGCAACTGGCCGGGGCGCACCACACCCGGTTTCCGCGGCGTAAGGTCAGTCTCGCTCGCGGGATCAAAGGTCCGGTAATGCAGGCGGCCTTCGATCACATGAATCAGCCCCCAGACGCCCGCCTTGGTGCGGTGGCTGCGGCGCAACCCGGCCGGCAGGCTGTCCTGATCGAAAACCGGGGTCCGCTTGTAGGCTGTCAGGCCGGGCGGCAGGCCGTCTTGCGGCTCGGCATCTGCGGTGGAGTGCAGCTCCGGGCGGTGCAGGCGCTCGCCCTTCTGGAGCAGCACGCCGTGCCCACCGGCGGCGCCGAGCTCGAGACTCTCGGCGATGCGCCGCGCACGTTCGATGAAGTGATCGGCGGCCGCGGCGGGACAAAGCTCGCGCGCGGTCGCCTCGAACAGCGCCAGCCAGCGATCGAAATGCGCGGCGTCGACCGGCAACGGCAGATGCTTCTGCATGGGCTGGCCGTGATAGCTTCCCGTCATCAGCGCGACCGACGACCAGAACGCGCACATCCGCGCCAGGTGCGGCTCCCAATCGCCGATCCGCGCCGCGAACACCGGACCGATCAAGGCATCCTCCCTGACGCGGCGGTAGAAGCCGCGGACCAGCCGCTCGATCATCGCTTCGTCGATCCCGGTCTCGCGCCGGATGGCGTCGGTGATCTCCGCACGCCGCTGCACCCCCGGTGTCACCGCGACGGTCATGGCCGCGCCTCGATCGCGAGCGGGTCCGACAACAGCCGCCGCATGCGGCGCACCGAGCCCGGATTGGCGACCAGGTCGGCCAGCGAATAACGGTCGAGCACCGCGAGAAAGGCGCGCAGCGCCTCGTCGAGCGGCCCGCGCAGCCCGCAGGCCGGCGACACCACGCAGGTGTTGCGCTCGCGATCGAAGCACTCGACCAGGGCGAAGCTATCCTCGGTTGCCCGCACCACCGCACCGAGATTGATGGCGCCGGCCGGGAGCTCGAGCCGCAGCCCGCCACCACGGCCGCGCAGCGCGCCGATGAAACCGGCCTGCACCAGCGTCTGCGCCACCTTCATCAGGTGGTTGCGGGAGATGCCGTAGCGGCGCGCCACCTCCTCGATGGTATGACGGTGGTCCGGCTCCATCGCCAGCAGCATCATCAGCCGCAGGGCATAATCGGTGTGCAGCGTCAGGCGCATCGGCGCACCCGTGCCGCAGCAGCGTTCGCGCCGCCCAGCGAACGATGGCGACGCGCACGATCGCGCGGGGCCCTGCGGCGCGACTCACGCCGAATGACGGACATGCTGCCTCCCGGCGTGATCGCGCAGATAATCCGCAAGCACGACCGCGTTGTTGTGCGCCGGATCGTGCGCGGCGTAGAGCAGCGTCGTGCGGCCACCCTCGAGGTAGGGCCGAAGCCGCTCGAGCGCCGGCGCGCTGGCCCTGATCTCGTCGAGGTAGCGGCGGCGGAATTCGGCGAAGCGCGCGGGCTCGTGACCGAACCATTTGCGCAACGCGGTGCTGGGCGCGATCTCCTTGAGCCACACGGTCAACGCGGCAGCCTCCTTGGTGACCCCGCGCGGCCAGACCCGGTCGACCAGCACGCGCGCGCCATCCTCCGGGCTCGCCTGATCGTAGATGCGCTTGATCCGGACATCCGCCGCCATCGGGGCGTTCTCCTGCTCGACTCTTGCTCGACTCGCCAGGCCCGGGCACCGCGCCGACGGCCAGCGCATTATCCTCGGCATAAGAGGTATTTAGTATACTTCTTATCGCATACCAGCACGGCGCTGACGCAAGGGCGCAAACAGGCCCGAGGTTCACCCGGAATTGATCGCACCCGGCGCCGGAATGCGTCACTGTTCCCAACTGAGGTCGCCAACGAGCCATGTCGTGGCGACGCAGCACGGGAAAAAGGGCCAGTGATGCCAAGCCTCAAGTTCAGCGTGGTGGACTCATTCGATGACCTGCGCGCAAGCGGCCTTGCCCGCCCGGCCGCCGAGAAGTTCGCCGGGGCCTGGCTCGCCTGCTTTCTGGTGATGGCGCGCGGCAACATCTTCGCCGCCTTCACGTTGGAGCACGCGCAGCTCGCCTCGGTGTGCGGCCTTGTCGGCGCGCTGGTCACCGTTGCCCTCCTGGTGCAGATGGACCGGACGACTGACAGCGTCACCCGGCAAGCGACGATCAGCGCGGTCGCGACGTTCGTCGGCGATATCTTCGCGCACCCGTCGCACTTTCCGCCGCAATGGGCGGAGCCGGTGGTGACGGCCGCGGTATCCGCCGGCATCGCCATCGCGCTTTGGTACGCGCGGCGGTGGATGAAAACGGCCACCGCCTAGGGCGGCGGTCGACGGTATCCCGCAGGTCCGATCCTGGTTGCGAGCGGCGCCACATGAGCAATGCGGTCAAAGCGCTGCAGACTGTTCGCGTCGCGGCGCTGGCAGCGTTGCTGGGCATACCGGTTCAAGCGGCCGTCGCGCAAGAGAACGCGATCGCGATGCCGTTGAATGACGCCGCACTGGTCCAGCCGCGCCATGTGACCGTGAAAGCGACGCGCTACCGCGGCAGCGACGCGCTCGAGGTCCGCCAGACCGGGCCCTACCGCGGCTTCGATACCGATACTTTCGCGTTCGTTCCCGGGCTGGATTTCCATGACGGAACGATCGAAGTCGATGTCGCGGGATCTTCGCTGCCGGATGCGCCGGCGAACGCCCGCGGCTTTGTCGGGATCGCCTTCCGCATCGATGAGCAGGGCGGGACGTTCGCGTGCGAGGGACTCTATATCCGGCCCAGCAACGGGCGCGCCGACGACCAGCTGCGGCGCAACCGCTCGACCCAGTATTTCTCCTATCCCGGCTATGATTTCGACCGCCTGCGCCGCGAAGCTCCGGGCCAGTACGAATCCTACGTCGACCTCGAGGTCGGCGAATGGACGCATCTGCGGATCGAGGTCGCGGGCGCGCAGGCGCGGCTCTATGTCGGTGGCGCCGCGCAGCCTGCGCTGATCGTGAACGATCTCAAACGCGGCGCCGAGGCGCATGGGACGGTGGGACTTTTCGTCGGCATCGGGGCCGACGGCCACTTCCGCAACCTGTCGGTCCGCCCGCGCTAATTCACCGGCGGACGCGTCGTGACGTGCCGCTTTACTCGAGCACCTCGTCGGCGAGGGCGCGCAGCCCGGGCGGCACGGCGAGGCCGAGCATCCGCGCGGTCGACGCATTGATGACCAACTCGTACTTGTTCGACTGGAGCACGGGCAGCTCGGCCGGCTTGGTGCCCTTGAGGATGCGGCCGACATAGACGCCGGCCTGACGATACGCATCCCGCAGGCTCGCGCCGTAGCTCATCAGCCCGCCGGCGTCGACAAAGTCGCGCCAGGGATAGGCCGTGGGGATCTTGTGGAACGCCGCCAGGATGGCGAGCTGGACGCGCCGGTCGGTCGAGAACGGGCCGAGCAGCAGCGCGTCGGGGCGCTCGCGTCCCAGGCCTTCGAAGGCCGCATCGATCTCCCGGGGCGTGCTGGCGTTGACAATCTTGATCTGCAACCCGCTGGCGCGGGCAGCCGCGGTTTCCATCTCCTTCATGATCGCGCCGACATCCATCGCGTTGGCCGGATCGAGAAGCACGGAGATGCGCTTGGCCGTGGGCACCAGCTCGCGCAGAAGCGACAGTCGCCGTACCGTCGCCTCGGGCGGGAGAAAAACGCCGGTCAAGTTGCCGCCCGGCTTTGCCAGGCTGGCGACAAGACCGAGTTTGACCGGGTCCTGGGCGGCGGTGAATACGATCGGGATGGTGCTGGTTTCCGCCTTGGCCGAGAACGCCGGCGTCGATCCTCCGATCGCGACGATCACCGCCACCTGGCGGCGAACGAATTCGGCCGCCACCACCGACAGCCGGTCGACCCTGCCGTCCGCCCAGCGGTACTCGATCGCCACGTTCTCGCCCTCGAGGAAGCCCGCATCGCGCAGGGCCTGACGGAAGGCGCGCAGGCGACCGACGGTCTCCCCGTCAGGCGACGTGGGCTCGAGGAAGCCGATCACCGGCATTGCCGGCTGTTGCGCGCGGGCCGCGAGCGGCCACGCCACCGCGGCGCCGGCGAGAGCAACGAAATCGCGCCGTCTCAACTGTTCGAACTGCATTTTTGATTTTCCAAGTCAGGATCAGATCAGGATCAGATTGGGGTCAGATTGGGGGTCGAGAACCACCGGCGGCAAACGCACACACGATGCGCCAAGGCCGCCGCATCAATATCTCGCATGTCCGGGCGTTCGCGGGAACGGGATCGCGTCGCGCACATTGGCAAGGCCGGTGACATAAGCAAGGGTGCGCTCGAAGCCGAGGCCGAAGCCGGCGTGCGGCACCGTGCCATAGCGGCGCAGATCGCGGTACCAGGCGTAATGCTCCTTGTCGATGCCGCGCTCCGCCATGCGCGTGTCCAGCACATCAAGCCGCTCCTCGCGCTGGCTGCCGCCAATGATCTCGCCAATCCCCGGCGCCAGCACGTCCATGGCCGCGACCGTCCTGCCG
>Ga0207688_10000545_pt1 | contig 18335 bp, 16 predicted proteins | sample KBSMiscanthusM4_FD_184296 | JGI IMG/M metagenome (GOLD analysis project Ga0207688, IMG submission 184296) | Miscanthus rhizosphere microbial communities from Kellogg Biological Station, Michigan, USA - M4 (SPAdes) (version 2) | ecosystem: Host-associated > Plants > Roots > Rhizosphere ...
GGCGCGGTCCTCGACAATGGTGATGAGATTGACGCACCGCTGGTAGTTACCACCCTGCATCCGAAAACGGCTTTCCTCGACCATATTCCACGCGCCGAGCTGCCCGACGACTTCGTCGCAGACATCGAGCACTGGAAGACCCGCAGCGGCGTGGTGAAGATCAATCTGGCGTTGGCCGAGCTGCCCAACTTCACCGCTGACCCCAGCGATGGCCAGGCCGAGCACCACACCGGGTCGGTGGAAATGGCGCCGACGATGGAATTCATCGAGGCGGCGTTCCAGGATGCCCGCGCGGGTCGGCCCGCATTGATGCCGTTCAGTGACGGCGTCATCCCGACCACGTTGGATAAGACGCTGAATCCCGATGGCACGCACATCATGTCGTTGTTCACCCAGTGGGTGCCGGCCGATTGGAGCGAGGCGCCGCACACCGAGGAGTTGGACGCCTACGCCGACCGCCTCATCGACCTGTACGACCAGGTCGCTCCCGGCTTCAAGTCCTCCATCACGCATCGCGACATCGTCGGCCCGCACCAGATGGAGCGCGAGTACGGGTTGATCGGCGGCAACATCTTCCACGGCGAGCTGTCGCTGGAGCAGCTGTTCCACATGCGTCCCGCACCGGGCTATGCCGACTATCGCACCCCGATTGCCGGCTTGTACAACGGCGGTTCGGGCACGCACGCCGGCGGCGGTGTGTGCGGTATCCCTGGCTGGCAGGCGGCCCGCGCGGCGCTCGCCGACAAGAAGCGAGGCCTGAAGCGGTTCCGGCGCTCTTGATGGACGCACGACGCCGGGCGGTTGCGACCATGCTCGGCGCCAGGTCGATGGCGGTGGTGGGCGCGAGTGCCCGCCCCGACAGCTTCGGCGCGCGAATGGTCCTCGAGGCCCAACGGGGCTCGGCCCGTGTGCAATTGGTCAATCCACACTACGACCGCATCGGCGAGCAATCCTGCGTGCCGTCGCTCACCGATCTCGACGAGCCCGTCGATGTCGTGTTGCTCGGGGTGCCTGACCCGGCGCTTGTGGAACAATTGGAACTCGCTGCGGCGGTTGGTGCACGGTCGGCGGTGCTGTTCGGGTCCGCGCACGGTCTGCGCGAGAAGATCGCGGCGATCGCCGTATCTGCAGGCATGGCGTTGTGCGGGGCTGGCTGCATGGGATTCGTCAACAACGCACTCGGTGTGCGTGCTCTCGGATACCTGGAACCAGATCCGTTGCCGCCAGGGGGGATTGCCCTGGTCACCCATTCCGGGTCGGCCTTCTCGACGTTGTTGCGGGCACGCCGTGGCTTCGGATTCCGGCTTGCGGTGTCCTCCGGGCAGGAGCTCGTGACGGACACCGCTGACTATGTCGACTATGCGCTCGACGACCCCGAAACGCGGATCATCGCGCTGCTGATGGAGACGCCGCGCTGTGTGCCGCGGCTGTGGCAGTCCCTGCTGCGCGCCGCCGAGCGGGATGTACCGGTGGTGATCCTGACCGTGGGCGGATCGCCGCGCGGCCGCGCGATGGTCGCTGCGCACTCGGGTGCACTTGCCGGTGAACACGTGGCATGGCGAGCCTTCTGCGCCGCCACCGGCGCGGTGCACGTGAGCGATCTTGCGGAGTTCACCGACACGCTCGAGCTGTTCTCGGCGGGACGGCGATCGCGAGGCGGCGGTGTTGCGACGGTGCACGACTCGGGGGCCGAACGCGCGCTGGCGGCCGACCTTGCGCATGAGCTGGCGGTGCCGTTGGCCGACCTGGCCGACGACACGCTGGCGACAATCGGCGCCATGCTCGACGACGGTCTGGCACCGACCAACCCGCTGGACGTCTGGGGCACCGGCGCCGACACCCGCAACCTGTTCGGCTCCTGTCTGCGTGCGATGGCCGCGGACCCCGGGGTCGGTGTCACGGCGCTCGCGGTGGACATGGTCACCGAGTTCGACGGTGACACGGCGTACGCCGACGCAATGCTGGACGTCGCGAACACCACCGACGCGCCGATGGCTGTTTTGACTTCGGTGCCGTCGGCCATCGACACACTCACCGCGCAACGGTTGCGCGACAGCGGAATTCCGGTGCTGGAAAGTTTCCGTAGCGGTTTGGTGGCGCTGGGACACATGGCGCGCTGGCCGTTGCCGATCGACCGGCCGGATGAGCCGACATCCGTCGAGCGGCGAATCCCCGAAGGGGCGTCGGCGTTCGAACTGCTGGCGGCGTACGGGATTCCGGTTGTGCCGTCTCGTACCGCCCATTCGATCGGCGAGGCGCTGGCGGCGGCCGATGAGCTCGGCTATCCGGTGGTGCTGAAAACGTTTGGTGCCCTGCACAAGAGCGATGTCGGCGGCGTGGCGCTCGATTTGGCGGATGACGCCGCATTGAGCCTCGCGTACACCGCGATGGCGCAGTCGCTGGGCCCGGCGACCACGGTGCAGCCGATGGTCGCAGACGGTGTCGAGGTGTCGGTCGGGTTCGTGCGCGACGAGGCCTTCGGCCCGCTGCTTGTGGTCGCGGCTGGCGGCACCCTGGTGGAGTTGCTTGCCGACCGGGTGGTGGCGTGTCCGCCGGTGTCGCATGCGGGCGCGCTGGCTCTGCTCGACCGCCTGCGCATTCGCCCTGTGCTGGCGGGCTGGCGCGGTGCGCCGGCGGTCGACATCGACGCGCTGGCGGACGTGATCGTGGCTTTCTCGGTGATGGCGATTGAACTCGGCGACGTCGTGGACGCCGTCGAGGCCAACCCGGTCATCGCCTCGCCGCGCGGTGTCGTCGCGGTCGACGCGCTGGTTCAGGCGAGTCGGGCAGAATCCTAGAGATGGCGTGGGACTTCTCGACCGAACCGGACTTCCAAAGCAAGCTCGACTGGGTTGAGGCGTTCTGCAAGGAAGAGATCGAGCCGCTCGAATACGTATTCCCGTACGCGGTCCGTTCGCCGGATCCCCACGTCAAGGCCTACGTCCGCGGCCTGCAACAGCAGATCAAGGACCAACGGCTGTGGGCGATCTTCCTCGACAAGGAGCTGGGCGGTCCGGGTTTCGGCCAGCTGAAGCTGGCGCTACTGAACGAAGTCATCGGGCGCTATCCAGGGGCGCCGCAGATGTTCGGCGCCGCCGCGCCCGATACCGGGAACATCGAGATGCTCGCCGCCTTCGGCACCGAGGAGCAGAAGAAGCGGTGGCTGGAGCCGCTGCTCAACCAGGACATGTTCTCGGCGTATTCGATGACCGAGCCCCAGGGCGGCTCCGATCCCAACCTGTTCAAGACCCACGCGGTGCGCGACGGCGGGGAATGGATGATCAACGGCGAGAAGTGGTTCACCTCGGCGGGCCGCGTCGCCGACATCCTCTTCGTGATGTGTACGAACGGCATGTTCGTCGTGCCCCGCAAAACCCCGGGCGTCGAGATCCAGCCCGAGCCCCGCAACCACAACCACATCATCTACCGCGACGTCCGGGTACCGCTCGACCACCTGCTCGGCCCCGAGGACGGCGCCAAGACCCTCGCGCAGCGTCGCCTCGGCGGCGGGCGCATCCACCACGCCATGCGCACCATCGCCCAGTGCAAGCTCGCCTTCGACATGATGTGCGAGCGGGCGCTGTCACGTCAGTCGCACGGCAAGATCATCGCCGAGCACCAGATGGTCCAGGAGAGGATCGCCGACTCCTACGCGGCCATCCGCATGTTGCGGCTGTTGGTGCTCGAAACCGCCTGGAAGATCGACAATTCGAGTACGAAGGAAGCCCGGACCGATATCGCGACGGTCAAGTTCACGATGGCCAAGGTGCTGCGGGACGTCTCTTTCAACGCACTGCACATCCTCGGATCGCTGGGCACGACGGACCTCACCCCGCTACAGGCGATGTACGCGGCGGCGCCGACGATGGGCCTCGCCGACGGCGCAGACGAGGTGCACAAGACCACCGTCGCCCGCCGGGTACTCCGGGATTACCAGCCGCAGGTGCATCCGTACTGGCCGTCGGAGTACATCCCCGCCAAGCGGGAGGCGGCGTGGGCGAAGTTCGAGCCGAAGTTCGAGGCTGACCCGGAACTGCGGGCCTCGGCCGAGGCCTACAAGAAGTACTTCCGTAACCGTCGCTAGTCGCGTGGAAGATACGGATGTAGCTGCCCGTCCCACACCACCGGGAAGACGGCATGGGGCGGCCCGTCGACTACGTTGCGGCCCAACCAACTCCCGAGAAACCTGATTGATCAATGTCTACGGGCGGGACGCATACCAGGGTCCAGTGATGATTGTTCGGGCAATACAACGAGTCGATGTTGGCCCACATGTTGAGCGTGCGGTTCACCCACATATACATCCAGATGAATCCCCACAATGCGCCGCATTCAGGGCACAGCCGGTCGTCGTCCTGCCCGTCGCTGAACCGGTCTTGGCCGCCGGAGTTGAACAGCGACCAGTTCCGGTCTTTCTTGAACATGTCGCACAGAGCATCGGCAATCGCTGGAACCGCCCACGTCTGCCCTCCGTCTGAGATGAGTTCAGTCACGCTTCCTCCAGATACGAAGAATGCCCCCGGCCGGAGTTGGCCGAGGGCACAAAAATAGGCCCCGAGGTCATACACCTCACAGCCGAAGAGAGCGTATCAACCTATGTCAAGCACTGCGTTAGTAATTGAGCCCGGAGAACATCACCCGGCCGGGATCGTATTTCTGCCGCACCGCGCTCAGCTTGGCGAGATTCTGGCCGAAGTACCGCGCAGGCGACTGGCCCGCTTCGACATAGTTCACATAGCCACCGGCCGAATAGGGTTGCACCGCTTGGTGTGCCGTGCTGAGCCAGCTCGTCACCGTCGACGGGGGACCGGACGGCTCGATGTACCACTGCACCAGCGCGGAGTACCCGCGCCAGGGGAATGCGGTGGCGCCCGGCGCCACCGTGCCGAGCGCGCCTTCGAGGGTGTGCATGATCGCCAGCATGCGGCCCGCGCCGGGAGGGAAGGCGTTGACCGCTGCCGCGATGCGCTGCGCGGCGCCCGCGTTGATGGTCGGGAACACGTCCGATCCGCCGACGTACGCCAGCGGCGCCGGGTTCATGTTGCCTGCCAGGTATTTGACCAGGTCCAGATAGTTGAACGTCTGGACATCGGTGCCCGTCGGTTGCACGCCGACGGCCGAGGCGACCGCACTCGCGACGTTGTTGCCCGACCCGGCCGGGCAGGTCGCCAAGATGCGGCAGTGCGTACCCGTCGCGTCGGTGGTGCTGTCGGCAAGCGCCCAGCTGCTTCTGTCGGCGGTGCGCAGCCAGTTCTGCCAACCGACGAGGGCCTGCGCGAACGACTCCGTCGGGAAGTGAACGTTCACGACGTCAGCGTCCGCGATGGGGAAGGTGGCGAACGTCAGAGAGGTCGTCACTCCGAAGTTGCCACCGCCGCCGCCACGCAACGCCCACAACAGATCAGGGTTTTCGGCGGCAGAGGCGGTGACGGCCTGCCCGCTTGGCAAGACGACTGTCGCCGATGTCAACGTGTCGGAGAGCAGGCCGGCATGCCGCGACTGAGACCCGAGGCCGCCGCCAAGGGCATGCCCGGCAGCGCCGACCGTCGGGCAGATACCCGTCGGGATACCTCGGCCTGACGCGGCCAGCGTTTGGTGCAGATCCCACAGACTGGTCGCAGGTGGCGCCGTGACCCGCCCGCTTGCCGCGTCGTATGAGATTCCGCCGGGCAGCTGACGCAGGTCGAACACCAATGCGCCGTTGGCCGTGGAAGCGCCGATGTAGGAATGCCCTCGCTGCGGGGTGCGACCTTGAGACCGTGAGATGCGGCGAACGCCATCGCCTTCTGCACATCCGCGACGGATGTCGGCGTGACGATCGCCGCCGGCGTGGCGCCGTTGAAGGTGGTGTTGAAAACCTGCTTCGCCGCGGCGAATTGCCCGTTGTCGGGAAGGATTAGTGGCCCGCCGATGGCAGTGGAAAGGCCTTCCCAGCCCGAGGGGACCGGATCGGCGATGGCTCGTGCCGAACCGAAGACCGTGCCTGCGGCTAATGCTCCGGCGGCACCCCGCAGGAACGTCTGACGCGATATCTCACGCGCCAGCGTGGAGCTCCCGCGATCGCATCACGTGCCGAATTGTTGATCACGGAACGACCAAACCCGCGGTGCCGCACCAGCCGTTGCGCGACAGTGACGCAATAGAGACCAAAATCAGAAGATCGAGTAGACCTTTCGGACTGTCTCGTGGATGTCCCAGGTGCCTTTCCATCCGACCGGGAACACCGCGATGTCGCCGGCGTTCACCTCGGTAGGCGCACCGCCATCGGGTGTCACCGTCATCCGGCCCGCCAGCACATAGATGACCTCGTTCTCCTCTTGGACCCAATACGACGGACCTGGTGTGCACTGCCAGATGCCTGCAGACTTGTCGCCGTCGACCCACATCTCCAGTCCATGCGTCGCCATCGGATTACCGGTCGCCTCGGCCAATGGACCCCAGTCCTCGAGTTCGGCATCGGCGGCTGCAGCGAGCAATTCGGTTTTCACAAGGTTCACAGTGCGGCCTTCTCCGGGAACGGCAGTGAAATGGGTTCGGGGGCAAGACGACTGTTGCCTTCGGCGTCGAATCGGTCGAGTCCGAGGTCGGTCAGATCGAGCCAATCGCACCGACCGGTGGCGGTCAGATCGGCGGCCACCTCGGCCACCGCAGGGCCCCACATCATGCCGTGGCCCGCGGGGCTGGCCACCACGGTGCCCTCCACAGGTCCATCGTCGGTGAGCAACGGCCCGAGGATCGGCAGGTGGTCCGGGGTGTAGTCGATGGTGGCGGCCCACGTCCGTCGCAAGCCGAGGCCTTTCAGGCCGGGCAGCAGTTCCTCGATCCGGTCGCGGGCCTTCTGGTAGTAGATCTCGTCGAAATCGGCGGCCACCCCCGGCGGCTCATCCGGGTTGCTCATCCCCCACAGCAGGCCGCCAGCTTCGCCTGGCCGCCAATAGATTCCAGAGGTGAGGTCGAACACCATCGGCACATCGTGCACGTCGAACGCCGAGACCGGTGCGGTCACCACCACCTGGTGGCGCGCTCCGCCGGCCGGAATTCTCGCCCCCGCCGCCGCGCCCACCTTCGCGAGCTTGGGACCGCCGGTCAGCACGACGTGCTCGGTGTCGATCGGACCGTCGGAGGTGTCGACGCCCACCACCCGCCCGCCCGCGGTGCGCAGTCCGGTGAACTTGCATCGTTCCCGGACGTCGACGCGGTGCGCGGTCAGCGCGGCGGTGTAGGCCAGCACATTGCGCGGGGCGTCGATGTAGCCGTCACCCGGGGCATAGGACGCGCCGAGCGTGACGCCCGGCGCGAGACCGGTGTTGCGGTCGTCGATCTCCGAGCCGGACAGCCACTGCACCTCGAGGCCGAGGCGCTGCTGCAGCGCGATCCTGTCGTGTGCCTGCGCTACCTCCGCATCGGTGAAGCACGGCATCAGATAGCCCTGTGCCACAAAGCCACAATCCAGCGGGAACCGGTCACCGCTGGCTGCGTAGAACTCCTGCGTGCGAAGGCCCAGCCGGATGGCGGTTTCGGTGCCGCCCTGGGCACGCACCATGCCTGCGGCGCGACTGCTGGCGCCGTCCCCTAGCGTTCGCGCCTCGATGAGCACGATATTCGGCACGCCGCTTTCGGCGAGCAGCACGGCCGTCCAAGCACCGACCGTTCCACCGCCCACCACCACGACGTCGGCGCTGCGGATGCTGGTCATACTACGGAACGCTGGCATAGACTGAACGCTCAGTCAAGAGGTGGAGGTGTGGATGTACGGCCTAACCGAGCAGGATCGGCGCATCCGGGACACGGCGCGTGCGTTCGTCGCGACGTTGATGCCGCATGAGGTGGAGGCCGAGCTCGCGGGCGGCATCCTGTCAAAGGAATTGACGGCTGAGCATCAAGACCGCGCAATCGAATTGGGCCTGTATGCCACCAATATGCCGGCCTCGGTCGGCGGCCCCGGTTACACGGCCCTGCAACAGGTGCTGGTGCAGGAACAGTGCGGGCGGGTGACCAATGGGCTGGGCTGGGTGATGGCCACCCCACCGCAGTGGTGGGTGGAGGTGGCGACCGATTACCAGCGCGAGCGGTGGCTGTTGCCGTCGGTGCGCGGTGAGAAGCATGAGGCGTATGCAATCACCGAGGAGTTCGCCGGCTCCGACGTGTCCGCGCTGCAGACCACCGCACGCCGCGATGGCGATGAGTACGTTGTCGACGGCGTCAAGTGGCACGTCACGTCGTTCAACCTGGCCGACTACGTCTTCGTCGAGGCGGTGCTCGATGGCGACGATCACGTGCTGCTCGTCGTCGACCTGCCCTGGCCCGGTGTGGAAGTGGTTCGCACGCCGCAGTATTCGCATCACATCGCCGACGAGCATCCGATCGTGGCGTTCAACAACGTTCGGGTCCCGGTGGCGAACCTTGTCGGGACCGAGGGCGGACCGATGACGTTCACGCAGGACTGGTTCCGGTTCGAGCGAATGATGGTGGCCGCGAGATGCGTTGGTGCCGCTCAACGTTTGGTCGATGAGGCCACGGCCTTCGCGCAGAACCGGACAGTGGACGGCAAGCCCTTGGGTGAGCATCAACTGGTGGCGGGCATGCTGGCTGACAGTGCCACCGAACTGTTCGCCGCCAGGACGATGCTGTACGAGGTGGCCCGCTCGATAGACGCCGGCCATGACCGCAAGACGTTGCACGGACAGGCCTCGATGGCGAAGCTGTACTGCTCGGAGATGGCAGGCAGGGTGGCCGACCGCGCGGTGCAGATCTTCGGCGGCCGCGGCTACATGCGGGAGAACGTCGCCGAGCGGATGTTCCGCGAACTGCGGGTGGAGCGAATCTGGGAGGGCGCCAGCGAGATCCAGCGGATCATCGTGGCGCGTCAGATGATGAACCGTGGACCGGGGGCGTTGCTCGATCCAGTCTGACGTCGAGCAGCCGCACGAAACCGACAGGCTCGGCAAAGCCCTTGAGCGCCACCGTCTCCTGTCGTTGCGGCACCGCGGCGAGGACCTCACGCACCGCAGGATCGTCGGCGACGGCGCGTGACAGCACGATGTCGCCGCCGGTACTCTCGCCCTGCAGACGAGCGGCCATGTTCACCGTCGAGCCGAAGTAGTCGAGGCGGTCGTTCAATGTCACGACCACACTGGGGCCGGCATGGACACCCACTTTGAGGACGAGGTCGCGAAATCCTTGTGAAGACGAGCCGATTTCGCCCTGCATGGCGATCGCCGCGCGCACCGCCCGAGCTGGATCGCTGAACGAGGCCATCACCGCGTCGCCAATCGTCTTGACTACCGCGCCGTCGTGCTCGCGCACGATCGCAGCCAACAGCGCGAAATGCTCGCGCACGATGTTGTATGCGGCGGCATCGCCCACACGTTCGTAGAGCGCCGTCGAGCCCCGCAGGTCGGTGAAGAGCAACGCGACCTGGCTGACGCCCGCGTCGTCCCCCGGCCGCAGGGTGGCTTCGGCGAACAGATCGCGGAAGGCCTGCAGCGAGATAACTTCCGGCGCCGTCAGCGCGTCGCGCGCCCAGGTGCGGTCCTCGATCAGGGCCGCGAGCTCGAAATCTGCGTCGTTCACGAACGCGACACTTGCCGCGACGTCTGGCTCGTCCATAGCGTTCAGCACTTCCACGCCCGATGCCGTGATGCGCAGACCCGGGAAAGGTCCTGACTCATATTCGACGTCGACGAACACGCCGGGATGGAGGGTGCGCAGACGATACGAGCCTGGCGGCAGATCTGTGGAAACGTGTCGTCGCTCGCCCGGTTGCAACAACACCTGCACGGCGACGTGCGGTGTGCCCATCGGGCCGGAGAGACAGAAGCCACCGTCATGCAGTGGCCGCACAGCGGGTGCCGGTGCGAAGGTGAGCTCGACGTTCTTCTCGAAGTCGCGTTCGTAATCGATGTTGCAGGAGGGACAATGAGCGCCGCGCGGCAACTCGGAGAGGGCGGAGACGCTTAGCTTGGCACCGCGGCAGTTGGGGCAGAGCAGATCCCACTTCATAGTGAGAAGCCCGACCTTCACGGCGGCAAGGCACGCCTCGATCGCCGTCCGCGACGGAACGCCGAGATCGTCTGCCAGCGCCTTGGGTTTGAGATGGGTGAGATCGGCTGCCATGCCTTTCAGCACAATGTCGGCGATCCGTGCGCCTAGCCCGTTCCCGTAAGGGCCGCGGTCGATCTCGCGGGCCAGTGCCCCGGCCCGCTCGCGTGCGCCTCGGGGCAGTTCGGGTGGCGGCAACTCAAACGGCGTGAGGCGGCTGCCCTCGTAGTCACCTCGTGCGAACGCGACGGCCTCGAGGGTGCGCTTGCCGACCGCCTCGCCCGCCTGCTCCGCCAGCCGCGCGCCGAACACACGGCCGACCACACTCAACGGCTCCCATTCGAGTGCGTAGGTTACGTGCGAACCGCCTTTGCCGTCGGACTCGAGATCGAACACCGGGCCGAAGCGGCGAAATGGGCCTTTCGTGAACAACCGAGACTGGCGGAAGTGCCGACCTGCGATCCACTCGTAGGGCTTCTCCTCCCACTCGAGCGTGAAGCCCGCAGCCTTGCCTCGCCCGCGACGAAAGACCGTCCCATTTGGTTGCGGTGTCTGCTCGAGCTCGTAGGGCGGCAGGCCCATCGCCTCGTTGAACCGGTTGGTATCCGCCAGCAGCGGCCAGAGCCGGTCCGGCGGCAGGTCGAATGTCCAGGTCCAGGTGCGACGCATTGGTTGGAACTGTAGGCCAGCGGCCGGACCTCAAGTGCCGTGTTGCTCGCCCCTGCGAGACGTCGATGCGGTGCTCGTCGAGGTACTGGCAGCGCTCCTCGATCCCAGCAGCCGCATGCCGTGATACACCAACAGCGCGGCGATCGAGCCCAGCGCGATGCCGGTGAACGTCAGATCACCTGCCTGCCAGGTGAAATCTGCGATGCCGATGATCAGCGGGATGGCCGCGGTCATCTGGTTCAGCGGCTTGGAGAAGTCGACGTCATTGGTCAGCCAGATGCGCACACCTAGGACGCCGACCAATCCGTACAGCACGATCGTCGCGCCGCCCAGCACACCCGGCGGAATGGCTGAGATCGCGGCGCCCACCTTGGGGCACAACGACAATGCGATTGCCACCGCGGCGGCGACCCAATACGCGGCCGTCGAATAGACCCGGGTGGCGGCCATCACGCCGATGTTCTCGGCGTAGGTGGTGGTCGCTGAGCCGCCGCCGAAGCCCGCCAACGTCGTCGCCACCCCGTCGGCGGCCAGCGCGCGGCCGATCATCGGGTCGACCTCGGTCGCGGTCATCTGGCCCACCGACTTGACGTGCCCGATGTTCTCGGCCACGAGCGCGATGACCGCGGGCAGAAACATCGGCAGTACCGCCACCGTGAACGTCGGGGTCTGGAACTCCGGCAGCCCCACCCACGACGCCGCCTTTATCGCGGACGTGTCGACCTCGCCCAGGATCAGGGCCAGCAGGTAGCCAGCGACGACGGCCAGGAAGATCGCCAGCCTGCCGATGATGCCGCGGAAGAAAGCGAGCGTCGCGACCAGCAGCACCAGCGTGACGAGCCCGACAAGCGGGCCTTTCTCGAAATTAGACTTGGCGGCGGGCGCCAGGTTGAAGCCGATCAGCGCGACGATCGCGCCCGTCACCACCGGCGGCAGCGTCACATCGATCCAATGGGTGCCGACCAGGTGCACCACTGCGCCGATGATAATCAGGACGACGCCGACCGCGATCAGACCGCCAAGCGCGCTGCCGGTCCCATGCGAGGCCACGGCCGCAGTGACCGGCGCGATCACCGAGAAGCTTGAACCCAGGTAGCTTGGCAGCCGGTTGCCGGTGATCAGCAGGAACAACACCGTGCCGATGCCGGAGAACAGCAGGGTGGTCGCGGGCGGGAAGCCCGTCAGCACCGGCACCAGGAACGTGGCGCCGAACATCGCCACCACGTGCTGGGCGCCGATGCCGATGGTGCGCGCCCAACTCAGTCGCTCGTCGGGGGCGACGACGAAGTCGTCATCCGAACGTGTCTCGACGGCCTTCCATGTCAGCGGGATCACGGTGGTTATTCTTGCTCCTCGCGTCCGCGGTTTTCGACTCCACGGCCGTCACCACGCCGCGCGCACGGCAATCGACGGTTCAGGCGGGCTCATACGCGCAGATTGCCGCGACCTTCGCCGCCGAAGCAGACTCCGGGTCGAACCGGTAACCGAGCCACTCCCTGATCAGCCGGCGCGCCAGTTCGATCCCGATGACACGCTGACCGAAGCACAACACCTGGGCGTCGTTGGACAGGATAGCCCGTTCGACGGAGAAGCTGTCGTGCGGTGACCGGGCGGATCCCGGCACCTTATTGGCGCTGATCGCCACCCCAAGTCCGGTGCCGCACAGGAGCAGTGCACGATCCGCAGCACCGTCGGCGATCAGTCGCGCCGCCGTCACCGCGACATGCGGATACGCAGTGTGCTCGTCGGGTCCGACGCCGACGTCCACCACGGACGTCACTCGAGGGTCGGCGTCGAGGTCGCGATTATCGTGTTCCCGTCAGTGAATATGGCTGCCGCCGTTGATATCGACGGTGGTGCCCGTCAGATAACTGGCGTCGTCGCTTGACAGGAAGGTGATGACCGCCGCGATCTCGTCGGGGGTCGCGGTGCGACCGACCGGAATGTCGCGCGCCAGCTTGGCCTCTTGCTCGTCGGTCGAACCGACGCGGATGTTGGTGTCGACGGCACCGGGGGTGACGGCGTTGACCGTGACACCTGTGTCGGCGATTTCACGGGCCAGGGCCTTGGTGAATCCGAGGATCGCGGCCTTGGCCGACGAGTAAGGCACCTTGCCGAACACGCCCCCGCCGCGCTGCGCGGAGACCGATGACATGTTGACGATGCGACCCCAGCCGTTGTCGATCATGTCCGGCAGAAACGCCTTGGAGACCAGGTAGGTGCCGGTGGCGTTGACGGCCATGACCTTGTTCCACAGGTCCAGCGTGGTCTCCAGGAACGGGACAGGAGAGGTGATGCCTGCGATGTTCGCAAGCGCGCCGACCGGAGGCAGGGCGCCCGAGTTCACTTCTGCGGCAACGGCGTGCTGAGCTGCGGCCACCGACTCCTCGGATGTGACATCGATCGCGTAACCGAATGCGGGAACGGCGAATTGGTTGCCGATCTCCGCGGCCACTTTCGCCGACTTCTCGCCGTCGAGGTCGAGGATCACGACCGCCCAGCCTTCCCGTGCATACCGCTGCGCGACGGCCTTGCCGATGCCGCGGTCTGAGGTGGCGCCGGTGATGACGGCGGTGCGTTTGGTTTCGGACATGGTGTTTCTCCTTCAGATGAGGTCGGAAATCAGATGAGCCGCTTTGGCGGTGGCGGCAGGCCGTTGTGAGTCGGTGATGTCGCGGGTCTCTAGCTCCAGTGCGAAATGACCCGTATAGCCCGCGTCCGCGAGCGTCTTGAGCCCGCCACCGAAGTCGACGCCACCGCGGCCGACGGACAGGTTGATGTTGCCCGGCACGGCGTCTCGGATGTGCACGTGCGCGATGCGGCCGGCGAAGCGATCGACGAACTCGCCGGGATCGCCGCCGGAAGCGACGATGTGGCTGAAGTCCATCACCACCTGTACCGGGGTGCCTGCGAGCCGGTCGGTGAGTTTCTGTGCGCGTTCGAGATTCCAACAGAGCCGGTGGAAGTGAAGGGACTCGGTCCAGATCTCGACGCCGTGGCCCGCAGCCTGTTCGGCGGCGCGCGTCAATTCCCGCGCCACCAAGTCGAGGTCGTCGTCGAGCGATTCGAGCGGCTGGTGATCAAGCGCGCCGCAGGGCAGCACGAGCGCGTGCGCACCGGTCGCCGCCGTCAACGCAAGGAGCATCTCGAGGTGACCGTCGCGGGAGGCGCGGCCGTCGGTGTCCAGCGGGCGGTTGAGGTCGCCGATATCACCGTTGATCGAACGAACACGGATGCCGGAGGCGCGCACGGTGTCGGCAACGGCGTCGACGGCATCGCGGTCGAGCACGTACGGAACGTGGTCGCAGACTCCGGGCAAGGCGCCGAGATCGACTTCGGCGAACCCGAGTGCCCCGATCCAGCCGAGTGCGGGTTCGAGGGAGAGGTGTCGAAAGCTGATCGTCGAGCAGCCGAGGCGGCTGTGAATCATTTCCAGGTCCTTGCATCGTCCGTTGTGACGACGACCACATTAACTCAGTCGACTGTTAACAGTCAACTGATAGCGGAAAGTTTGTGTCGACTGTTGACATTATGTGTGCGCCTGGTCACACTGGGTGACCTAGCGCACTGTTGACCGTTGACAGTGACATCAGACTAGGGCTTTTGAAAGGATCAGCTCATGAGCGAAGCCGCTCTATCCATGCGCGGGCCGGTACACGGCACCAAGGACGCCAGAAAGGTTGCCATCGGCTCCGGGGTCGGCGCGGTCATCGAGACCTACGACTTCATCGGGTTCGGCACCGCCGCCGCCCTGTACTTCGGGCATGCGTTCTTCCCGGGTGCCAGCCCGCTGGCCGGCACCCTGGCCTCGTTCGCCACCCTCGGTGTCGGGTTCGCCGCACGCCCTCTCGGCGGGATCGTCGGCGGGCACCTCGGCGACAAGCTCGGCCGCAAGCCGGTGCTGGTGGCCTCACTGATCGTGATGGGACTGGCCACCTTCGTCATCGGCCTGCTGCCCACCTACGCGGCCGTGGGCATCTTGGCCCCGATCCTGTTGGTGACGGTGCGCATCATCCAGGGCATCGCGTTCGGCGCCGAGTGGGGCGGCGCGATCCTGATGAGCTACGAGCACGCCCCATGGCGACAAAAGGGCAAGTACACCGGCATGGTGCAGGCCGGCTTCCCGGTGGGTCTGCTGCTGGCCAACCTGGTGTTTTTGGTCAGCGTGCACCTGCCCGGCGACTGGGCCTGGCGGTTGCCCTTCCTGGCCAGCATCATCCTGGTGATCGTCGGGCTGATCATCCGCGCCAAGGTGCCAGAGTCACCGGTGTTCGAGGACGTCAAGGAGCACGGCGACATCGTCAAGTCCCCGATCGTGAAGGTGATCAAGGAAGACTGGCGCAACATTCTGCGCGGCATCGGCCTTCGCATCGCCGAGACCGCCGGCTACGCGGTGTCGATCACCTACATGATCTCGTATCTCAAGAACGCCGAGCTGGCCACCAAATCCGAAACGCTGACCGCGCTGTGCATCGCGTCGGCGATCGGCATCGTCGCCACCATGGCCTGGGCCCGGCTCACCGACAAGATCGGTCGGCGCACCGTCTACCTGTGGACCTGCGCGTTCGCCGTTCCCTTCGGTGTGTTGATGTTCCTGCTGGTGAACACTGGAATCTTCCTGTTGATCATCGCGACCTTCGTGTTGGCATACGGGCTGGTGCAGAACTCGCTGGCCGGTGCCCAGGGCGCGTGGTTCCCAGAGCTGTTCACGGCGAACACCCGCGCATCGGGAGCGTCACTGGCCTACCAGATCTCGGCGATGGTGTCGGGCTTCACCCCCTTTATCACCACGCTGCTGTTCGTCTCCTTCGGGTGGATCGGGCCGGCCCTGCTGTTCAGCACCTACGCCGCGATCGGTCTGGTGGCGGCACTGGTCACCCGCGAGACCTGGGGACCACGCGAGCGCCAGCTGGCCGATGAGGCCGCCGCCGCGCAGCCCAACCCGTTCGACCGTCGGCTCGCTGCACAGGGACTGTCATGACACTCACCATCGAAACCGGCCGCCGCCAGAAGGTGGCGGCGGCCGCCTACCGCGCACGGCACCACGCGCTCAACATGGGCGAGGCACAGGGCCAGGGATATATCGGGCAGGCACTCGGCGCAGCCGACATGCTGGCCAGCGTCTACACCGACCAACTGCGATACCGGGCCGAGGATCCGCACTGGGAAGGACGTGACAGGTTTCTCCTGTCAACCGGTCACTACGCCATCGGGCTGTACGCGACGCTGGCCGAAGCGGGCATCATCGACGTCGACGAACTCGACACCTATGGTTGCGACGGCTCGCGACTGCCGATGTCGGGCATGGCCTCCTACACACCCGGCATGGAGATCTCGGGGGGCTCGCTGGGCCACGGTCTGACCGTTGCGGTCGGCATGGCGCTGAGTCTGCGTTACCAGGGATCCACCTCGAAGGTGATCAACTTCCTGTCGGACGGGGAGCTGGACGAGGGCTCGACGTGGGAGGCCGCGATGGGGGCGAGCCATCACCGGCTCGGCCACCTGACTGCGATGGTCGACATCAATGCGCTGCAAGCCGACGGTCCCACCGCCGGCGTATTGCGGACCGAGCCGGTCGCCGACAAGTGGGCGGCGTGCGGTTGGTTCGTGCAGCGGGTCGACGGTAACGACGTCGACGAGCTGTTGGCGGCCTTCGATGCGGTCAACGAGAAGGCCGACATCAACGGAACGCCGGCAGTCATCCTGTGCGACACCAAGGTCGGGCGCGGGGTGTCCTTATTGGAGAACCGTGAGAAGGCGCACTTCATGCGGATCGAGGCCGACGAATGGCAACAGTGCCGCGAGCAGCTGACCGCGGACTACCTAGGGAGTGACAAATGACAACCAGTGCGCCACTGCGTACCTCGGCGATGATCGCGTCGTTCGCCGATCCCGGGGTGCGCACCACCCCGGCCCCTTTCGGCCACGCCCTTGTCGAGGCGGCTGAAAAGGACGAGCGGATCGTCGGGTTGACGGCCGATCTGGGCAAGTACACCGACATGCACATCTTCGCGAAGGCGTTCCCGGAGCGGTACTTCCAGATGGGCATGGCCGAACAGCTGCTGTTCGGCGCCGCCGCGGGCATGGCCGAAACGGGGTTGGTGCCGTTCGCATCCACCTATTCGGTTTTCGCCGCGCGCCGCGCGTACGACTTCATCTGCCTCGACATCGCCGAGCCCGGCCTGAACGTCAACATCGTCGGGGGACTGCCCGGGCTCACCACCGGATACGGGCCTTCGCATCAAGCCACCGAGGACGTCGCGATCTTCCGCGGCGTGCCCGGGCTGACGATTGTCGATCCGTGCGACTCGGTCGATATCACACAGGCGGTGCCTCAGCTGGCCGCACACGACGGTCCGACCTATCTGCGCCTCTTGCGCGGCCAGGTACCCACCGTGCTCGACGAGTACGACTACACCTTCGAGCTCGGCAAGGCCAAAGTCGTGCGGGACGGCACCGATGTGGTGTTCGTGTCGAGTGGTTTGATGACGATGCGTGCCCTGTTGGCCGCTGAGGAACTGTCCGCGCACAACGTCGATGTCGCGGTGGTCCACACCCCGACACTGAAGCCGTTCGACGCCGACACGGTGCTGGCCGAAATCGATTCGGACCGGCTGGCGGTGACGCTGGAGAACCACACGGTTGTCGGAGGGCTGTTCGAAACTGTGGCATCCGAGGCGCTGCGGCGAGGCTTGCGCCGGCAGGTCACGCCGATCGCCCTGCCCGACGAGTTTCTCGCCGCTGGGGCGTTGCCGACGCTGCACGACCGATACGGGCTGTCGACGGCGCGCGTCGTCGCCGCGGTACTCGACCGGCTGTAGCATGACTGTCGACAGCCAAATGTTGACAGTCAAGGAGCGCCCGATGTCGATGGAAGCGTCTTTGCTTCGGTTGGAGAAAACCAGCCTGCGGGAGCAAGCCCTCACGGCGCTGCGCCGCGCGATCACGACAGGGCAACTGACACAGGGCACCCACCTGGTGGAGACGGAACTGTCCGAAGCGCTGCAGATCAGCCGCGGCACCCTGCGCGAGGCCATGCGTCAACTGCAGCAGGAAGGCCTGATCTCTGCGGGCGCGCGCGGGCGGCTATCGGTTCGCCATCTCGACGCCAAGGAGATCAAGGACATCTTCGACGTCCGCGCCGCGCTGGAGTCGCTGGCCGCAAGCACATTGGCTGCGCGCCAAGACAGAGCGGAGGCGGTGACGGTCCTCCGCGACGCGGTGGCCGGTATGGAGCGGTGGGCGGCGTCGAACCTCGAGGACCGCATCGAGGCAGACCTGAAGTTCCATCGCACCATGTGCCTTCTGACCGGCAATGAGACGCTGCTGCACCAGTGGTCGTCGCTCGAGGGCAGCATCCGGATGTCGATCATGTACGCCGGTGTGGACCGCGCACTGAAGAACATGGACGTCAAACGGCATTCCGACATGGTCGACGCGATCGAGTCCGGGGAAGGCGATACGGCCGCCGCTGCGGTGCGCAGCCACATGGCGGGCGCCGCAGCCGTTTTAATCGATGGAGCCGCCTGACGCGTCACGATGTAAGCCGTGACGTGGTCCGCCTTCGCGCCGGGACTCGACCAGTTCCGTGGCTATCAGCGGTCGTGGCTGCGCCGTGACGTGCT
>Ga0207688_10000547_pt1 | contig 18311 bp, 12 predicted proteins | sample KBSMiscanthusM4_FD_184296 | JGI IMG/M metagenome (GOLD analysis project Ga0207688, IMG submission 184296) | Miscanthus rhizosphere microbial communities from Kellogg Biological Station, Michigan, USA - M4 (SPAdes) (version 2) | ecosystem: Host-associated > Plants > Roots > Rhizosphere ...
ATGCCGCCGGGCTGCACGCGACATTCCTTGCGTTATCGCTGCCGATGCTGGTGCTCGGCGTCGTCGCCATCTTCTTGCCGGCGCTGCGCGACCTCGACACCGCGTCTGAGCCTGAACCCGGTCCGGGTGGCCGGCATCCAGCACCGTGACTAAAGCGAGGTGCACCGGACTTTCGAGCAGTGCACCGACGTCACCTGCGCCCCGCCGCTCGGGGTGACCAATATCATTCCCTCAGCGACCCCGCACATTTTCGCCTGCAAATGACTACCACCAACACGCGCTTGGACCGTAGCGGCCAAGTGCGATCCAGCTAGAGTTTCATTGTCCTGCAATACCATTGGTACAACCGTCTCACCAGACGACGAACTCCAGCAGCTGTGTCGATCTCATGCGCATCGTGCTGAAAGCATGACGCGGACCTGTGCCGCGGTAGGCCGGATGCCGCTCATCCGCCTGGCTTCGTGGAAGTCACGCCGTCAGAGTAGCCGAGCGGCTACGTGCACATACCGCCCGCGGAATATCGGGTTTAGCCCGCCGGGCCTTCTCTCCGCGCTCTAGGCTCTCGATGTGCGGTTGACGTGGCCGTTAATCGGTCGCTCCGAGGAGATGAGAACCATCGGGGTCGCGATATCGGATCCGGGGCTGGTCGGCATCCTGGTCAGCGGGCCCGCCGGCGTCGGGAAGAGCCGAATAGTGCGTGAGGGGCTGTCGTCGCTGGCGTCCAGGGGCTTTGAACCGCGCTGGGCGGTCGGAACGATGTCCGCACGCAAACTTCCGCTCGGTGCGTTCGCGCCATGGACCGAATCCGAGGGCACTGACCGGCTGCAACTGGTGCGCAGCGTGATCGACTCGGTGACATCCGCGCCACCCGGCAAGACCGTGATTCTGGGCGTCGACGATGTGCATCTGCTCGACGAACTGTCGGCGTTCGTCCTGCACCAGATCGTGCAGCGGGAGGCCGCCAAAGTGGTGCTCACCCTTCGTGAGGGCGAAAGCGTTCCAACCGAAATCTACGAGATATGGCGGGGCGGCCAGTTCGACCGACTGGATCTGCAACCGCTTTCGGCGATCGAGACCGCCGAGTTGTTGTCGGCGACATTGGGCGGGCCGGTGGATCCCGACGCCGCCAGCCGGCTGTGGAAACTGACGCGCGGCAACGCTTTGTACCTCCGCAACATCGTCGAGCAGGAAATCGCCGACGGCCGAATTCAGCAACAGAACGGCTACTGGCAGTGGATCGGCGAACCGATCATGCCGAAAGGATTGGTCGAACTGATCGAAGCCCGCTTCGGTGCGCTGTCGCAGCCCGTCGGTGAGGTGATCGACGCACTTGCCGTCGGGGAACCGCTCGAAATGAATCTGATGCGGCGGATCGCTGATCCCGACGCCATCGAGGAAGCCCATCTGCGCGGCCTGATAACCGTCGACGAAGCCGACGACGGAATGGAGGTGCGCCTGGCGCATCCGCTCTACGGGGAGGTGCGACGGTCGCGATCACCCGAAACCAGATTGCGGCGACTACGCGGACAGGTCGCCGCGGAACTGGCGACGGCTGCAGATCGAGACAACATGCGCAATCTGGTGCGCCGCGCTTCGTTGAGTCTCGACTCCGACCTGACGCCCGACACCGATGTGCTCCTCAAGGCAGCAGCTGGTGCCGTCTGGTTCGGAGACTTACGACTCGCAGATCGGCTCGCGAAAGCGGCGATCCGCGCTGACGGCTCGCCGCGCGCGTATTTTCTTCGTGCGCACGCGTTGTCGTGGCTGCCTGCCGGCCAGGAGGCCGAAGCCGTGCTCGCCGAGCTGTCTCATTCGAACCTCACCGACGACGACCGCGGTCGGCTCGCCTACCTACGGGCCCTCAACACGCTGTGGGCTCTCGGCGACGCCCCGCGCGCGAAGAGGATCATCGATGACGCCGCGCGTGGCAGTGCGCCTCGCATCTGGATCGACGCATTCCTCACCGTGTACTGGTTTGCGCTGGACCAGCCGCAAGAGGCGATACAGGCATCGAAAAGCCTTGTGCTGGAAGATCTGCCGGCCGTCTTGGGGGCCGAGACCGCATGGGTGCTCGCCGTGGTGCTTGCGGACGCGGGACAGACCACCGAAGCGGTGGCCGTCGCGAACGCGGGATACGCCGTAGCGTCGCGGTCCTTCGACTCCCCGCACATGCGATTCAACATCGCCGACGCACACGTCAGCGCGCTACTGCTGGCGGGTCAGCTGGCGGATGGATTCCAAGTGGCACAACGCGTGTACGAGCAGGGTGCTGAGCTGCCGGGGGCAGCGCAATTGGTCGGCACCGCGATCGCCGGTCGGGCGGCGCTTTTCGCGGGTCGTCTTGACTCGGCGTGTGCTTTGTTGGGCAATGCGGCGCCCGCGTTGTCGGCGTCGGGGAATGCCATGGGCTGGGGATATCGGTATCACATCCCCTACGCCATCGCACTGGCGATGCGGGGTGCGACGGACGAGGCGGCCGCCGTGCTCAAAACCATCGATGAAGTTCGACGTCCATTCCGCATGCTGGATTACGAGCGCAGCCTGGCCCGTGCATGGCTGGCGGCGGGGCAGGGTGCCCTGACCGAGGCGATCACCATCGTGTTGTCAGCCGCCGAAACCGCCGCGGCCAAAGGACAATTCGCTGCCGAGGTGGTATGCCTGCAGACCGCCGTCCAGTTCGGGGATCACTCGGGCGCGTCTCGGCTGAGTGAACTCGAAGCGATGGTCGACGGGCCACGCGCGAAACTGGCCGCCCGGTTCGCGACGGCACTGAGCAACTCCGACAGTGCTGAATTATCGGCGATATCCGAAGAACTCGAGCAGTTGGGCGATCTCGTCGCTGCGGTGGATGCCGCTGCTCACGCCTGCCTCGCGTTCCGCCGGCACGATCTGCGGGGATCAGCTCTTGGCTGTTCGACGCGCGCGGAAGCGCTGGCCGAACGATGCGGCGGCATCAGCACGCCTGCGCTGCGCGAGGTCAGCGAACCGCTGCCTCTGACCGCGCGTGAGCGCGAGATCGTGCGACTCCTCGGGTCGGGTCTTACCACCCGCGAGGTCGCCGACCGGCTCTGCGTCTCGGCTCGCACCGTCGAAGGTCATATCTATCGGGCGATGAACAAGACGGGCTCGACCACTCGCGAGGAACTCATCAGGCTGCTGTCGCCTCCCCATACCGCGTGAAGCCTCGTAACATCAACCTTATGAGCGCGGAGGCGTTGGCGAGCCTGATCGCCGAACTGCCCGAGGGCGTCGTGGTCACCGACCCCGACATCGTTGCGTCCTACCGGCAGGACCGCGCCCTTGACCCGAATGCGGGCACGGCGCTGGCCGTCGTTCGGCCCCGGCGCACCGAAGAGGTGCAAACGGTGATGCGGTGGGCGACTGCCAACAAGATCGCCGTCGTGCCCCGCGGTATGGGTACCGGGCTCTCCGGCGGGGCGACCGCGCTGAACGGCGGCATCGTGCTCAGCACCGAGAAGATGCGGGACATCACCGTCGACCCGGTGACGCGCACCGCCGTCGCCCAGCCCGGACTGCTCAACGCCGAGGTGAAGAAGACCGTTGCCGAGTACGGGCTGTGGTATCCGCCCGATCCGTCGTCGTTCGAGATCTGCAGCATCGGCGGCAACATCGCCACCAACGCGGGCGGGTTGTGCTGCGTGAAATACGGCGTCACCACCGACTACGTGCTGGGCCTACAGGTCGTGCTGGCCGACGGGACCGTGGTGCGCCTCGGCGGCCCTCGGCTGAAGGATGTCGCCGGACTGTCGTTGACCAAGCTGTTCGTCGGCAGCGAGGGCACGCTCGGGGTGATCACCGAGGTCACCCTGCGACTGCTGCCGCCGCAGCACGTCGCGAGCACGGTCGTCGCCACGTTCGACTCGGTCGAAGCCGCCGCGGGCGCCGTCGTCACGATCACCGGCAAGATCCGGCCGTCGATGCTGGAGTTCATGGACTCGGCAGCCATCAACGCGGTCGAGGACAAGCTGCGAATGGGCCTCGACCGAAACGCCGCGGCGATGATGGTGGCCGCCACCGACGACCGCGGACCCTCTGGCGTCGAGGACGCGGAGTTCATGGCCGAGGTGTTCACCGAACACGGTGCGAAAGAGGTGTTTTCGACGTCCGACCCGGAGGAGGGTGAGGCGTTCGTGGCCGCGCGCCGGTTCGCGATCCCCGCGGTGGAGGCCAAGGGCTCACTGTTGCTCGAGGACGTCGGCGTTCCGCTGCCCGCGCTGGCCGATCTGGTCGGCGGGGTGGCGAAGATCGCCGCCAACAACGACCTGATGATCTCGGTGATCGCGCACGCCGGCGACGGCAACACCCACCCGCTGATCGTCTACGACCCCGCCGATGAGGCGATGGCGCAACGCGCCCAGAAGGCGTTCGGCGAAATCATGGATCTGGCCGTCGGGCTCGGCGGCACCATCACCGGCGAACACGGCGTCGGCCGACTGAAACGGCCCTGGCTGGCGGGCCAACTCGGACCCGAAGCGATGGAGCTCAATCAGCGGATCAAGCGGGCGCTCGACCCCGACGGCATCCTCAACCCCGGCGCGGCGATCTGATTCTGCGTGGATTTGCTATTGACACGTCGCGGTGACCTGTCGTACCAATGAGACATGACAGCAGCTCTGTCTCACGGGGCGCCGGTTCGTTTCCAGCTTGCTGGTGCCGACACCTGGCCGAACCCGTGGGCGATGTACTCGGGGCTGCGCGACCACGACCCGGTGCATCACGTCATCCCGCCGGACAAACCCGACCACGACTACTACGTGATGTCGCGGCATGCCGATATCTGGGCGGCGGCCCGTGACCACGAAACCTTCTCGTCGGCCCAAGGCCTGACGGTCAACTACGGCGAACTCGAACTGATCGGCCTGCAGGACAATCCGCCGTTCGTGATGCGGGACCCGCCGGTGCACACCGAGTTTCGCAAGCTGGTGTCGCGGGGCTTCACTCCGCGGCAAGTCGAGGCGGTCGAGCCCAAGGTCCGCGAATTCGTCGTCGAGCGCATCGAGCGGCTACGCGCCGACGGCGCCGGCGACATCGTCGCCGAGTTGTTCAAGCCGCTCCCGTCGATGGTCGTCGCACACTATCTCGGGGTCCCGGAGCAGGACCGCAATCAGTTCGACGGCTGGACCGAGGCGATCGTCGCGGCCAACACCACTAGCGGTGGCGTGGCCGGAGCGCTCGGCGTTCTCGGCGACGCACTCGGCGAGATGATGGCCTATTTCACCGCGTTGATCGAAAGGCGTCGCACCGAACCCGAGGACGACACCGTCTCGCATCTGGTGGCCGCCGGTGTCGGCGCTGACGGTGACATCGCGGGAGTGCTGTCGATCCTGGCGTTCACGTTCACGATGGTCACCGGTGGAAACGACACCACGACCGGAATGCTCGGCGGCACCGTGCAATTGCTCCATCAGCGGCCCGACCAGCGACGGCTGCTGGCCGAGGACCCCAAGCTGATTCCCGACGCGATCGACGAGTTCCTGCGGCTGACGTCGCCTGTGCAGGGTCTTGCCCGCACAACCACCCGCGACGTCACGATTCGCGACACCACGATTCCCGCAGGCCGCAGGGTCCTGCTGCTCTACGGGTCGGCCAACCGTGACGAGCGTGAATTCGGCGAGAACGCAGCAGAACTCGACGTCCAGCGGCGGCCACGCAACATCATGACGTTCAGCCACGGCGCGCACTTCTGCCTAGGCGCCGCCGCGGCCCGCATCCAGTCCCGCGTCGCGTTGACGGAGCTGCTCGCGCGCTGCCCGGACTTCGAGGTCGACGAGTCCGGAATCGTCTGGGCCGGTGGCAGTTACGTGCGACGACCGTTGTCGGTGCCGTTCCGGGTGAGCTCCTGATGCCGAGGGATTGGCTGGCTGCGCGACGCACCGAGGTTGCCGCCGACCGAATCCTGGACGCAGCGGGCGAGCTGTTTGCCCAGCACGAGGCGGCTACCGTCGGCATGCACGAAATCGCGTCGGCGGCAGGCTGTTCCCGCGCGACGCTGTACAGGTACTTCGAAAACCGCGAAGCGCTCCATACCGCGTATGTGCACCGGGAGGCGTACCGGCTGTATCGCGAGATGACCGAGCAGATCAACTCGGTGGTGGACCCGCGTGAGCGATTGATCGAAGGCATGATGGCCTCGATGCGTAACGTTCGCGAAAGCCCGGCGCTCGCATCATGGTTCGCCACCACGCAACGGCCGATCGGTGCGGAGATGGCCGAGCAGTCCGAAGTGATAAGGGCGCTGACGGAGGCCTTCGTGATCTCACTGGGACCCGATGACCCAGAGGTGGTGGCGCACCGGGCCCGCTGGCTGGTGCGGGTGATGACGTCATTGTTCTTGTTCCCCGGACACGACGAGGAGGACGAGCGGGCAATGCTCGAGGAGTTCGTCGTGCCGATGGTCGTACCGAGAAGTCAAGCCACCCAATAGGCTTGCGCCTTAATCGATTTGCGCGGGATCTTGTAGTCGTCGCGGAAGACCTTGGCTACCGCGCGGGTGGTTCGGTTGTCGCACGCCACCCAGCCGAAGTGGTCGGTGGCGACGAACGCCGAGGAGGCGACCGCCTCCACGAGCGCCTCGCCGCTGTTCTTTCGGTCCACCCATACCACGTCCGCGCTGCGCGCCACGGGCAGTTGCTTGTCGTCGTCGTGCGCGGCTTCGAGGAACACCCGGGCTGGTGCGTTGCCGATCGCGCTCAGCCGTGAGTTGATCGCGGGTAGCGATGCGGTGTCGCCCACGATGACGTAGCCCTTGTGGGCCGGTTCGGGCAGCGTGAAGTTGCTGCCCAGCACTGTCACGTCGATGGTGTCACCAGGCCGCGCCTCTGGCGCCCACCGCGAGGCCACCCCGCCGTGCAGCGCGAACTCGATGTCGACGGTGTCGGCCTCGATATTGGGGTCGACCAGCGTGTAGCCGCGCTGATGCAGCTTCTCGCCGTCCGCGAACCACATCCGGATCCACATCGTCGGGTGCAACGGCCGGTCGGTCAGCAGGCCGCCGGCATCGAAGCTCAGCCGCAGGTAGTGCGGGCTGAGCTCGCGGCAGCCGGTGACGGTCAGCTGGTAATCGCTCGCGCGCAGCAGCTTGAGCACGGCGCCCTGGAATCCGCGCAATGGCACGTCGGACATGCCTCGCCCCCGTGCCGATTAATCAGGTTAGCTTACCCTAATTCACACGACGCGGTGGGCCTCGTCGTCTAGTCCGAGCGGACGCGGGTGAACCGGTGCAGCAGCCAGGCCGCCGGCACCGTCACCACGAACGTGGCCACGAACAAGACGCCGATCGAGCCCGTGTAGATCGGGAAGTGGAGGATCTCGACCATTGCCAGCTCCATGGCCACCAGGTGGATCAGGAACATCTCGTAGGAGATCTCGCCGAGGAAGACCATCGGCCGGCTGGCAAGGAACTTCGCGTACACGCCGCGGTCGCCCAGCGCCAGCGGCGCGACCATCAGCGCGGCGATCCCGCCATAGAACGCCGCCTTTAACAGCGCCTCCCGCAGTTCGGCCGGTGACGTGGTGGGGGCGCCTGCGATCGGCGTAGAGACGATGAAAAAACAGGCCAACGCCAATGGCACGCATACCATCGCGTACGCGCGCACTCCCATCGGCTGCAGGACGGCAAGCATCATGCCGCCGATGAACCACAGGAGATACGTCGGCAACCACAGCCGTGCGCCGTCGGGCAGAAAGTCGGTGGTGTGCACCAGGATCAGCCACGCCGGCGTGATCAATGCCAGCCCCAACAGCCCGGTCAGCAACAGCACCGGCCGCCAGCGCCGCCGGCACAGCACCACCAAGAGCACATACGCCAGCAATGGCAGCACCACATAGAACGCCACCTCGACCGCCAGGCTCCACATCTGCGTGAGGCCTTGGTGCAGATACGAATACAGGTAGTTGTCGGCGTAGATCTGCGACAGCGTCAGGTTGCGGAACAACCCGACCCACGTGTGACCGGGGTTCGGTCCGGCCGACCGAAAGTGATAGACGGCATACGCCACGAGCACGGTGACGAGGTACGCCGGCATGATGCGGCGCACCCGGTGCCGGGCGTAGCGGCGCACCGACGGCGGCTCACCGCCCGAGGCGGCGGCCTTGACCCACGGGCCGAACAACAAGAATCCCGAGAGCACGAAGAAGATCGCCACGCCGATCTCCATCCGCGAGTACACCAACCCGACGTAGCCATGGTTGTACCTGCCCGTGGTGTAGGCGGCATGCGTGAGCATGACCAGCAGCGCGGCAACCGCGCGGATTCCGGTCAGCGACGCAACGCGCTCGGGCTTGCTGACCGACTCCAGGCCACCTTGGGCATCCAGGTCCCTCGACAGCGTCATTGCTGCTTCCGGCGATGCTTGTCGTGCGCGCGATCCGGTTGCAGGTTGATCTTCACCCCCGAAATACGGGTGTTCTCAAGAGCCTTCAGCGTTTTCCCAGGCAGCTTCGCAGGCAGTTCGACGAGCGAGAAATCCGGCCGTATCGTGATGTGGCCGAAGTCGCTGCGGTGCAGACCGCCTTCGTTGGCGATGGCACCAACAATGTGGCCGGGGCCCACTTTGTGCCGCTTACCCACCGAGATGCGGTATGTCGCCAGCCCTTCACGCGGTTTGCGATCCAGTCGGTCCTTGCCTGGCGGGAGGGCGTCGCGATCCCGTGGCCGCCGCTTCTCCGGCGGCGGCTCGGTCATCAGGAACTCTTCGCCGTCGCGCAACTGGGCGGCCAGTGCGGCAGCAATATCGGCCATCGGCACGTCGTTTTCGCGCTCGTAGTCCTGAATGAGGCTGCGAAACAGATCGATTCCCGGCTTGTCGAGCGCGTCGGTGATCGAGTCGCGGAACTTGGCAACCCGCTGGGCGTTGACGTCCTCGACCGTCGGCAGGTCGGCCGGAATCACCTTGGATCTAGAGACCTTCTCGATCGACTTGAGCAGGTGGCGCTCACGTGGCGAGACGAACAAGATCGCCGAACCGGATCGGCCCGCGCGCCCGGTCCGACCGATGCGATGGACGTAGGACTCCGGATCGTGCGGAATGTCGTAGTTCAGCACATGCGAAATGCGTTCCACGTCGAGCCCCCGCGCCGCCACGTCGGTGGCGACCAGGATGTCGATGCTGCCATCCTTGAGTGCGCCGATGGTCCGCTCACGCACCGGCTGCGGAATGTCGCCGTTGATCGCGGCCGCGGAAAATCCTCGGGCCTTTAGCCTTTCGGCAACCTCCTCGGTGGCCTGCTTGGTACGGACGAACACGATCATCGCTTCGAAGGGCTCGACTTCAAGCACCCTGGTCAGCGCGTCCATCTTGCGAGGGCCGGCGACCTCGATGTAACGCTGCGTGATGTTCTCGGCGGTCGCGGTTTTCGCCTTGACGGTCACCTCGACCGGGTCGTGAAGGTACTTGGTAGTGATCTTGCGGATGGCGGGCGGCATGGTCGCCGAGAACAGGGCCACCTGCTTGTACTCAGGGGTGTCGGCGAGTATGCGTTCGACGTCCTCGGCGAAACCCATCTGGAGCATCTCGTCGGCCTCGTCGAGCACCAGGTAGTCGAGGCGAGTCAGATCGAGACTGCCCTTCTCGAGGTGGTCGATGACCCGGCCTGGTGTACCGACGACCACCTGCGCGCCCCGCTTGAGCCCACCCAGCTGCGGACCGTAGGGCGCCCCGCCGTAGATCGGCAACACGTTGATCTCGGGCAGGTGCGCGCCGTAGCGGCCGAACGCCTCGGCCACCTGCAGCGCCAACTCGCGGGTGGGTGCGAGAACGAGCGCCTGAGTGGCACGGCTGCGGGGGTCGATCTTCGACAGGATCGGGATCGCGAATGCGGCGGTCTTGCCGGTGCCGGTCTGGGCCAGCCCGACGACGTCGGAGCCGGCCATCATCGCCGGGATGGTCGCGGCCTGGATGGGAGACGGCGACTCGTATCCGACGTCGCCGACGGCCTGCAGCACCGACGGGTGGATCTGCAGGTCACCGAAAGTCAGATCGGCGCTGCTCGGGTCCGGTTCGGAGGACGTCATTTCGGATGAAGTCTAGTGGTTGGGAGTGCGTTTCCCCGCCGCGCGCCTGTCTGACGACCTGTGGCATTGGCGGTACGGTGCCCAGTTGTGAAATGGGCCGTCCTCATCGCGGCGGCGGCGATCACTGCCGCCGGATGCGGTTCGAGCGACTCGACGGTGTCCAAAACACCGGAGCCGACGGTCCCCTCGGCGATCGCGCAGACGGCCCCGCCCTCAGTGCCGCCTGCGCCACCGCCCGTCGTCGTGCCGACCACCACCACGGCGGCCGACCCGTGCGCGGTCGACCTGGCCGCACCCGAGATCGTCAAGGCCGTCTCCGAGCTGCCCCGCGACCCACGAAGCAAGCAAGCGTGGAACCCTGAGCCGCTGGCGGGCAACTACAACGAATGCGCGCAGTTGTCGGCCGTCATCGTCAAGGCCAACACCAACTCCGAGAACCCCAACACCCGCGCCGTGCTGTTCCATCTCGGCAAGTTCATTCCCACCGGCGTGCCGGACACTTACGGGTTCAACGGCATCGACGACACGGCCGTCACCACCGGCGACACGATCGCACTGCGGTACTCCGGCGCCACCGAGGGCCTCGACAGCGTGGTGAAGTTCAGGTGGAACGGCAACGGTGTCGAGCTGGTGGGTAACACCGGCTAGCCTTTGCCCGCGAGTGTGGGGTTGTGTCACGTGGTTGTGCGTGCAGTGTGCGTCAAGCCCACACTCGGCAGCGATGCTGCGCGATCGAGCCACGAAATGCGCGCGTCGACTCGGATCTGAACCCAGTGGAGCCAACCCGCCGCCCGCATCGCATCCCGCACACGGGCCAGGAAGACGTGCGGCCGGTAGCGCAAGAGATCTCGACTCACCCGGATGATCACCCAGCCTTGGGTCGCCAATTCGGCCAGCCGGTCGATGTCGTGAGCGTGCTGTTCAGGGTTGGTCCAATGTTGCGGACCGTCGTATTCGACGCCGACCTTCCATTCCTCCCATCCCATGTCCACGCGGCCGATGAAGGAGCCGTAGTCGTCGACGACAGGGATTTGAGTCTGCGGTCTCGGAAACCCGGCGGCGATCAGCAGCAGCCGCGTCCGGGTTTCCTGTGGTGACTCGGCGCCACCATCCATCAGCTCCAAGACACGCCGCAGCCGCACAATGCCGCGGGCCCCGCGACGGCCGTCGGCGAGACGCTCGACCTCGACCGGCTTGAGGCCGACAGCGTTCGCCAGCGCGTCGACGCGGATGATCGCCGTCTCGAGCCGATCTCGCCGACCAATATCGAACGCTGTCCGCGCCGGCGTAGTCACCGGCATGCCGTGCACGACGCAGATCTCATCATCGCGGAGTCGCTCGCGGTGGATGACGATTCCGCGGACGTCACACGCCTCTCTACGGATCAGCTCGGCAGGTAGCTCCGAATCGATCCACCGAGATCCGTGCAGCGCCGCGCCGGACATTCCGGCGATGGTGGCGTTTCGCTCCGACCACAGCCAAGCCGCCACGGCTCGGCGCTCGGGTGTGAGCTCCACACCCTTCCGCAAGTAGACATTCCGATAGACCATGTCGTGGCGACTGGCCAGTGTTCGCCTCGTGACCGTGCCAGCCGCCAACGCTTCAGTGCCGATGAACGGCAACAATTCCTCATGCATGCGCTCACCGTCAGCGCGTGGTCACACACGATCGGCCGTTGCGCCCCTTGTCAATGGCCGGTCTGTGGACAAGCGCACTCCTGAGGATGGACGAGTGTGGGCTCGTGTCACGCCGGGGTCGCATTCGCGTGCGGGTAACCCACGTTCGCGGGGGGCGCTGGGGTGTCGGCTGGCTCACATACAGTGGCAGCGTGTTCGTGGCCTCCGAGGGAGCCGAAGCAGCCGAAGCTCGCGTCATCTACAGCGCATCCGACCTCGCCGCCGCCGCGCGTTGCGAGTATGCGCTGCTGCGCTCGTTTGACGCGCAGCTCGGCTGGGGACCGCCGGTGGCCGTCGAGGACGAACTGCTTGCGCGGACAGCCAAACTCGGCGGCGAGCATGAGCAGCGCCACCTCGACGAGCTGCGGGAGCTGGCCGACGACAGCGTCGCCATCATCGGCAGGCCGCCCTACACCGTCGCCGGGCTGACCGCCGCCGCGGAACAGACCATGCGCGCCGTCGAGCGCCGCGCACCAGTGATCTATCAGGCCGCCATGTTCGACGGCCGGTTCGTCGGATTCGCCGACTTCCTGGTGTTGTCGCACTCCGAGGCTGGGACGCAGTACCGACTGCGTGACACGAAGCTGGCCCGCTCGGTCAAGGTCGAGGCGCTGCTCCAGCTCGCGGCCTACGCCGACACGCTCGCCGCGGCGGGTGTACCCGTCGCTCCTGAAGTCGAATTGGTGCTGGGCGATGGCGCCACGGCGACCTACCGCGTCGACGAGTTGCTACCGGTGTACCTGCCCCGCCGCGCCGCGCTGCAGCGCCTGCTCGACGACCACTTGGCCGGCGGCGCCGCGGTGAGCTGGGACGACGACAAGGTGCGGGCGTGCTTCCGCTGTCCCGAGTGCACGATCCAGGTCCGCGACACCGACGACCTGCTGCTCGTGGCCGGCATGCGGGTCAGCCAGCGCGCCCGGCTGATCGAGGCCGGCATCACCACGTTGTCGGCGCTCGCGCAGCACGACGGCCCGGTGCCTCAGCTTCCGGCACGGACCGTCGCGTCGTTGACCGCGCAGGCGCGGCTGCAGATCGCGCCCCGCGTCCACGGCAGGCCGCCGTACGAGATCGCCGACCCGCAGCCGCTGAACCTACTGCCCGATCCGAACAAGGGCGACCTGTTCTTCGACTTCGAGGGCGATCCGCTGTGGACCACCGACGGCCACGAGTGGGGCCTCGAGTACATGTGGGGCGTCCTGGAAGTCGGCGGCGCCTTCCGGCCGCTGTGGGCGCACGACCGCGCCAGCGAGCGCCGGGCGCTCGTCGACTTCCTCGCGATGGTCCGCAAGCGTCGCAAGCGTTACCCGAAGATGCACATCTACCACTACGCCACCTACGAGAAGACCGCGCTGCTGCGGCTCGCGGGCCGCTACGGCGTCGGCGAGGACGAGGTCGACGACCTGCTCCGAAGCGGTGTGCTCGTCGACCTTTTCCCGTTGGTGCGCAAGAGCATTCGCGTCGGCACCGAGAACTACAGCCTCAAATCCCTCGAACCGCTCTACATGGGGTCCGAGCTGCGCAGCGGAGACGTCACGACGGCGACGGAGTCGATCACCATGTACGCGCGCTACTGCGAGCTGCGCGCCGACGGCCGGGGCTGCGCCCTTGCTGAGGCCGACAACGTGCTCAAGGAGATCGAGGACTACAACCGCTACGACTGCCGCTCCACACACAAGCTTCGTGACTGGTTGATCATGATCGCGATCGAATCCGGTGTGCCACCGCTGGGTCCGCAGCCTGTCGCCGACGGCACGGCCGTCGAGGACACCGACGACCTCGCCCGCACGTTGATGGCATTCGCCGGTGACGGCGTCGAGGAGCGCAGCCCTGCGCAGACGGCCGTCGCGATGTTGGCGGCGGCGCGTGGATATCACCGCCGTGAGGACAAGCCGTTCTGGTGGGCGCACTTCGACCGGCTGAACAACCCCGTCGACGAGTGGGGCGACACCAGCGACGTCTTCCTGGCCGACGACGCGGGTGCAGTCGTCAAGGATTGGCACCTGCCGTCGTCGCGGGCACGAAAGCAGCAGCGCTGGGTGAAGCTCACCGGAACGCTGGCCGCAGGTGGCCTGGATAGCAACGTGTTCGCGCTCTACAACCCGCCGTCGCCCGCCGGGCTCAGCGACAACCCGGACCGGCGCGCCGCCGGCAACGCCGAGATCATAGACGTCGATGACCCGGACGTCCCGACCGAAGTGACCATCTGCGAGCGGGAGCCCAAGGACGGTGGGACGTTCGCGCAACTGCCGTTCGCGCTGACGCCGGGCAGGCCCTTCCCGACAGGCAAGCTGCGCGATTCCATCGACACCGCGGCCGCCGACGTCGCTGCGAGTCTGCCCAGTCTGCCCGACAGCGCGATCGTCGACATCCTGCGGCGCCGCACCCCGCGCACCCGCAGTTGCGCACCGCTGCCCCACACGGGCGACACCGCCTCGGACATCACGGCGGCGCTGCTCGACCTCGACTCGTCCTACCTTGCGGTGCACGGCCCGCCAGGCACCGGCAAGACATACACGGCGGCCAGGATCATTGCCACGCTGGTGAACGACCACCGATGGCGGGTCGGCGTCGTGGCGCAGTCACATGCGGTGGTGGAGAACCTGTTCCGCGATTTGATCAAGGCCGATGTCGACCCCGCGCGGATCGGCAAGAAGGACTCGCCGCCGGACGCCACATGGCAGGACGTCGACAAGGACGACTACGCCGCATTCGTCGCCACGAACGACGGCTGCGTGATCGGCGGCACCGCATGGGATTTCGCCAACGACACCCGGGTCGACGCGAACAGCCTCGACCTGCTGGTGATCGAGGAGGCCGGCCAGTTCTGCCTGGCCAACACCATCGCGGTGGGCCGAGCTGCCAACAACCTGATGCTGCTGGGCGACCCGCAGCAGCTGCCCCAGGTCAGCCAGGGGCACCACCCCGAACCGGTCGACGCGTCGGCGCTGGGCTGGCTCGTCGACGGCCACCGGACGCTGCCAGAACAGCTCGGCTACTTCCTCGACCGCTCGTTCCGGATGCATCCCGCGGTGTGCGGGCCCGTCTCGCGGCTGTCCTACGAGGGCCGCCTGCACTCCGAGGAGAGCCGCACCGCGGCTCGGCATCTCGACGGCCAATCGCCCGGCGTGTGCGTGCTTCCGGTGCCCCACGACGGCAACTCGACCAGCAGCCCGGAGGAGGCGGCTGCGATCGTGGCGGCCACCCGGCTGCTGATCGGCGCCGCATGGACCGACGAGGACGGCACCCGCGAGCTCGCACAGGCCGATGTGCTCGTGGTCGCGCCGTACAACGCGCAAGTGCTGCTACTGCAGGACTATTTCGATACCGCCGGCCTGCCCGATATCGCCGTCGGGACCGTCGACAAGTTCCAGGGGCGTCAGGCACCAGTGGTATTCGTCTCGATGACGGCGTCATCAATCGATGACGTTCCGCGTGGCATCTCGTTCCTGCTCAACCGGAACCGCCTCAACGTCGCGGTCAGCCGCGCCAAGTACCTGAGCATCATCGTCCGCTCGGAGGCACTGACGGAGTACCTGCCTGCCACGCCGGACCGCCTCGTCGAGCTGGGCGCGTTCTTGTCGTTGGCCTCCGGAGGCTGAGCAGGCAGGCGCAGCCGGAAGCCGGCGAAGCCAGGCGCCAGCGAAGCCGACATCAAGGCCCTGTGATACACCGACGTGATGAGCCTGACCGACACGCTGGCCGGGATCGTAGGCGCCGCGCACGTCGTCACCGATCCCGATGTGCTCGACGGCCGCAGTGTCGACCACACCGGGCGCTATCGCGGGCGCGCGAGCTTGCTGGTGCGGCCGCGGTCGGCTGACGAGGTCGCGGCGGTGCTGCGCGCCTGCCGCGATGCGGGCGTGTACGTCACCGTGCAGGGCGGCCGGACATCGCTGGTCGCGGGGACCGTGCCCGAACACGACGACGTGTTGTTGTCGACGGAGCGGCTGCGCGACCGCGGCGAGGTTGACGTCGTCGAGCGTCGCATCCACGTCGGCGCAGGTGCGACACTCGCCGATGTTCAGCGTGCCGCGTCCGCCGCGGGGCTGGTGTTCGGCGTCGACCTGGCCGCGCGTGATTCGGCGACGGTCGGCGGCATGGCGTCGACGAACGCAGGCGGACTGCGCACCGTTCGGTACGGCAACATGGGCGAGCAGGTCATCGGCCTCGATGTGGCATTGCCGGACGGGTCGGTGGTGCACCGGCACCGCCAGGTTCGGCGCGACAACACCGGATACGATCTGGCGTCGCTGTTCGTCGGCGCCGAGGGCACGCTCGGCGTGATCACCGCGCTGGATCTGCGCTGCATCCGACTCCGACGCACCGGGTCATCGCGATCTGCGGGTTCGACGACCTCGACGCGCTGGTCGAAACCGGGCGTGCGTTCCGCGACATCGACGGCATCGCGGCGCTGGAGTTGATCGACGCACGCGCCAGCGCCCTGACCGCCGAACACGTCGGCGTGGCAGCGCCCGTATACGGCGCTTGGCAGTTGCTCGTCGAATTGGCCGGTGACACAGGTCAAACCGAGCGGCTGGCCGATGCGCTCGAGGATGCGCGGATGACGGGCGAGCCGGCGGTCGGCGTTGACGTCGGCGCGCAACAGCGGCTGTGGCAGGTCCGCGAATCGGTCGCCGAAGCGCTCGGCGTCTACGGGCCGCCGCTGAAATTCGATGTGTCCCTGCCGTTGTCGGCGATCGAGGGGTTTGCGGTGGATTCAGCGAAGCTCGTCGCCGAGCATGCCCCCGAGGCGATCCCGGTGCTGTTCGGTCACATCGGCGAGGGCAACCTGCATCTGAATCTGGTGCGGTGTGTGCTCGACGGCGACCGCGAACGCGAGCTGTACTCGGCGATGATGGAGTTGATCGCCCGATGGGGCGGCAACGTCAGCCCCGAGCACGGCGTCGGCACCCGCAAGCGTGACTACGTGTCGATGTCGCGCACCGAGGCCGATATAGCGGCGATGCGTGCGGTGAAGACCGCCTTCGACCCGTCCGGATACCTCAACCCCGCGGTGCTGTTCGACTAGTTGGGTCCTGAAGACGCAAAATGCGCCAAAACACCGGCGCGTCGGGGATTTCTGCCTCTGCTCGCGCGACCCGGCTCGCGCGGAGTCAGTCGCGGCGCGGCAACGAGTGCCTGCCGTAGCTCGATGCATCGTCGGGGTCGTCACGGGAATGCCTACCGTTCGACTCGAACCAGAACGGCCGTTTCTCCGGTTCCTTGTCGGATAGGTAGTGGCGCGCAGACCGCTGATGACGTGACGGCCTCGCCTCCTCCCGGGCGGGCGGGGGCAGCGGCTGAAACCGCTCCTCGTCGACGTGAAAACCGTTGTACGCGAAGCCGATCGGTTCGACCCTCGGTGTGCCGGGCGGACTGTCGCTCAGTGGCCCGTCGAGTATGTTCCCCTGCCCTTCGGGCGGGTGGGCGCCCAGATTGCGAGGGGAGTATCCGCAGTCGTCGGCCTGCACGACAGGCTGCGCGTGCGCGACCGGCTCGGCCCGGGTCACCGGTTCGGGTTCGTCGTCCCACGACACCGTGTACTCGAGGTACTCATCGTCGTCGACGAACGTCTCGTCGCCGCCGTACTCGACCGCGTAGCCGGCGTAGCGGTCCGCGTACTCCAGGTCGTCGTCGAGGTCGTCGTCCTCGACGAGCCGGTCGGCATTGCCGAAGCCAAGCAGGAACATCGCGGCGACGACGCCGAACAACGCGAAGAACGCAGGCAACAACAGCGACTGTGACATCGCCGTGGCGAATGGTTCGTGCAGGAACGCGGGCAGCCGGGTCACCGAGCCTTCGCCAGGCGCCTCCGTCATCGTCGGCGGCATCTCCGCGCTGATCCGGGACGTCATGAATGCCGCCATGCCTGCGCTGCCGAGCACCGAGCCCACCTGCCGGGTGGAGTTGTAGACGCCAGAGCCGGCGCCGGCCAGCGTCGGCGGCAGATTGCGGGTGCCGGTCGCCGCCAGCGGCGCCCAGATGAACGCCGAGCCGATACCCATTGCGGTCAGCGGCAGCACCAGACGCCAGATCGGCGTGGTCGGCGTCATCTCGATGGACAGCCAAGTCATCGCGATCGCGAGCACCGAGAACCCGAAACCGATCACCGGCCGTGGGTGCGAACGGTCGACGATCTTCCCAACGAACGGCGCGAGCACGCCCGTCGCAATCGCCATCGGCGCGGTCAGCAGCGCTGACCGCGTCGGAGACAGCCCACACACCGCCTGCGCATAGAACATCAACGGCAAGAACGTCGCCGTCACGACGAATCCAATTGTCGCCACCCCGAGGTTGGCCAGCGAAAAGTCCCGGTCACGGAAGATGACCAACGGGATCAGCGGTTCGTTGCGGTTTACCGACTGCCAGACCAGAAACGCGGCCATGAACCCGATGCCGCCAGCGAGAGTGCCCCAGATCCACGGTGCCCAGTGGTGCGACTGGCCCTCCTGCAGCGCGAACACCATCATGAACATGCCGATCCCGGACAGCAGCACACCGAGCAGGTCGAAGCGATGCTTCTGGGTGGGCAGCACCGGGATCAGCCAGACGGCAAGTGCCAGCCCGATGATGCCGATCGGGACGTTGACGAAGAAGATCCA
>Ga0207688_10000549_pt1 | contig 18295 bp, 19 predicted proteins | sample KBSMiscanthusM4_FD_184296 | JGI IMG/M metagenome (GOLD analysis project Ga0207688, IMG submission 184296) | Miscanthus rhizosphere microbial communities from Kellogg Biological Station, Michigan, USA - M4 (SPAdes) (version 2) | ecosystem: Host-associated > Plants > Roots > Rhizosphere ...
GTCGGCGCGGCCGGTGAAGCCGGGGAGGCCGGCGCAGCCGGAGATGCCGGCTTGGGTGCCGACGGGCTCCAAGACGTGGGTGCGGGTTCGGCGGCGTGCGAGGAACCGAAGATCGCGGAAACGAGTTTGCCGAAGATGCTCATGGTGTCGTCCTCTGGTGCGCCCTGCGCGGTTTTCCCAACTGCCCCGGAATGAACGGGCATCGATGGATGACGGGCATGGGTACACAACAACGGCCGTGACGCCGGCATGTTCCGGCGGCGGGACACGTTCCGAACAACACACCAGCTCAATACATCGCTGCTGCCCTTCGATTCCGACGTTCGCAAACGAAGGCGCCCCGCAATGATGCGAGCGTCGGTATCGGGACACTGGCATTGGCCGGGACGCAGCACGGCGCACATGCCAACTGTCTTGCAACAGTCATCCCGGCGGCAGATGCTGGTGCGGGGTTGGGGCCAGTCAGGAGGTCGAAATGGGCTTGCTCGACATTCTCAACAGCATTGGAAGCGCCGCCGGCGATCCGCGCAAACGTCCGGCACCGGCGGGTCCGGCAACGGGCCAGGCGGGCAGCCAGGGCATGTCGCCGATGGCGAAGGCGATGCTGGCCCTGCTCGCGATCTACGCGCAGAAACATATGCAACGCGCCGACGCGCCGACGCCACGTCCGGCGCCACAGCCGGCGCCGCGTCCGGGCAGCGCCGGGGCCGGACCGGCCGACGGCGGCGGACCGGGCAATCTCGGCGATCTGCTGCGCGGCACGCTCGGCGGCGTGCTCGGCGGCGCGGCGGCCGGCACGGTGCTCAATGGCGGGCTCGGCGGGCTGCTCAAGCAGTTCCAGGAGAACGGCCAGGGCGACGTGGCGCATTCGTGGATCGGCACCGGACCGAACAAGACAATCTCCGATGGCGACCTCGCGAGCGCGCTCGGAGGCGACACGCTCAATACGCTTTCGCAGCAGACCGGGATGGGACGCGACGACCTGCTGGAAGGGCTGCGGCAGTATCTCCCCCGCTTCGTCGATCAGCTCACGCCGGACGGGCACGTGCCGAACGAGGACGAAGCGCAACGCCTGCTCTGAGCGCAAGACGGTCGGCGCCGCAGGGCGGGGTCATCCCCTGCCCTGCTCTACCTGCGCAGTTGGAACGCGACCAGCGCCCCCATCATGACGGCGCCGCCGAGCGCCTGCAGCGGCGTGATGAACTCGCCCAGGAACAGCGCGCTGCCGATGGTGGCAAGCAGCGGCTCGAGATTCATGAACAGCGCCGTGCGAAACGGGCCGATGCGTCCGGTCGAGGCGAACACCCCGAGAATCCCGGCCATGACCGCCACGGCCAGCACGATCAGGGCGACCCAGCCCGACATCGTCGCCGGCGGCTGCCAGTGCCAGGCCACGAGCGCCGCCGCCATGAACAGCACGCTCGATGAGACGATCGAGTACCAGGTGATCTGAAGCGGGTCGGTTCCCTGCAGCGTCGCGCGCGTCACCAGCAGCATCACCACCCGGCAGCAGGCGGCCGCGAGTGCGCCGAGGATGCCGACGGTCGCCAGCGTGGTCGGATGCGCGCCGATCATCAGCATGAGCCCGAGAAACGCGGCGATCGCCGCGAGCGCGCCCCGCCATGTGATCTTCTCCAGTCCGGTGGCCGCGGCCGCCAGGCCGGTCAGCAGCGGATAGACGAAATAGGTGAGGATCGCGATCGGCACCGGGACGGTCTGGAACGCCTGGAACAGGAGATAGACATTGCCCGCAAACAGCGCGCCGAGGCCGAGCGAGATCCATTTCGCGCGCGGTGGAAAGGCGGGACGCGGATTGAACCGCAGCCACGCATACAGGATCGCAATGCTGAGCACGCCGCGGATCGCCGACATCGTCAGCACGTCGGCGCCGTCGTTGAGCACGACCTTGCCCAGCACGTCCGCGCAGGCGAACGAGGAGGCACCGAGCAAAGCCGGGCCGATCTGCGCCAGACGGCTACCGGCGCGCGGGGTGGTCAGAGAGGTCACGATGAGACTTGCTGCAACCGGGATGGGGAACGGTGACGTGCGCTAGTGTGGCGGATTTGACGTTCCTATCAGCATTGCCGCGAGTCATTCATAGGAACGTCAAATCCAAAGCCACACTAGAATCGTATAATTGCTACTGTCCCTTTGGTTTCGACGTTCGTATGGCGCGTGCTGCAAAGGGATACGAACGTCGAAACCGGGACACTAGCAGATCACGTTGTCCCCGGCAGGAGCAAGGATGCGGTGGTCGGGACTGCGCTGCAACCGGCCGACGCGACCGCAGGATCGCGCGGCGCAGGACGTCACTTCTTCTCCAGCATCAGGGTCGCTTCCTTGCGGATCGCGGGGGTGAGCTTCTCCGCGAACTTCGCCAACAGCCAGGGCAACGTCACCTCGAGGCGCACGTGATCGTCGGCGATATCGATGCGGCCCGCCGCGCTCTGGCCGAACGTGCTCATGTTGAAGACGAGGCTGTCGCCGTTCCAGGTCTCCTCCCGGATGTTGAGCAGCGCGGAATAGTTCGTGCGCGCCGCCGCGAGCCCGGATTTGATGCGCCGCGCCGCCTCCTCGCGACCGAGGTGATGGGGAATCGAGACGATGACCGGCTGGGACAATTGAACCTCCAGAGCTGCGAGGGCTCATATAGGACGCCGCGCGGCCCACGCCAATTGCACAAACGCAAGGATTGCCGCGACCGTCCCGGTACCCACCGGGGGCCCCGGCGTCCGGCCGACCGCTTCAGGCCGGCGGGCTGATTTCAACCGAGGCATTGTTGCGGAGCGGCGCGGGCCGATGCACAATCGCGCCCAACGCGCAGGCTGGGCCGCGCGCAATCGCCCACGCACAATGCCCCACCAAACAAAAGCACGAGGAGCGCACGAATGAGATTCAAAGACAGGCTGTATTTGAGCGGAGCGGCGCTCGCCCTCGCCGCGGTGCTCGCGGCCGCGCCGGCGGAGCTGCGGGCGCAGACCGCCGTTGCCATCGACAACGACGATATCGGCGGCGTAGTCACCGGAACGAACGGACCGGAGGCTGGGGTTTGGGTGATCGCGGAGACCACCGATCTGCCGACCCGCTACGCCAAGATGGTGGTTACGGACGACCAGGGCCGCTACGTGGTGCCCGACCTTCCCAAGGCCAAATACAAGGTGTGGGTGCGCGGCTACGGCCTCGTCGACTCGCCGAAGGTCGACGGCGAGCCGGGCAAGCAACTCGATCTCAAGGCGGTGGCCGCGCCGAACGAGGCCGAGGCGGCTAAATATTATCCGGCGATCTACTGGTACTCGATGCTGAAGATCCCGGACGCCAGCCAGTTCGGCGGCAAGAGCGACATTCCCGAAAAGATCACCCAGGCCGAATGGCTGAGCGTGATCAAGAACCGGGCGTGCGTGGGCTGTCACCAGCTCGGCCAGTTGTCCACGCGCACGATCCCGGCGGCATTCGGCGAATTCAAGTCGGGCGAGGACGCTTGGCGCAGGCGAACGATGTCGGGCCAGGCCGCCCCACTGATGATCAATCCCCTGGCCGGATATCTCGGCGGCGCGCCGTACAAATATTTCGGCGAGTGGACCGACCGCGTGGCCAAGGGCGAGCTGCCGCATGCCAAGCCACCGCGGCCGCAAGGGGTCGAGCGCAACGTCGTGGTCACCACCTGGGACTGGGGCAACGAGAAGCAGTATCTCCACGACCTGATCTCGTCGGACCGCCGCAATCCGACCGTCAACGCCAACGGCAAGCTCTACGGTTCGCCCGAATACGCCACCGACGTGCTGCCCATCCTCGATCCCAAGACCAACACCGTGACCAATTTCAAGGCGCCGGTGCAGGATCCGAAGATGCCCGAATCGCTCGGCCCGGGTCATGCCGCGGTCGAGCAGCCAGTCGCGCCGTCGGCCTATTGGGGCGAAGAAAAGATCTGGGACAGCCGGGTCAACAATCACAACTCGATGTTCGACGGCAAGGGACGGGTGTGGCTCGCCGCCGCGATCCGCGGCCCCGACAACCCGGACTTCTGCAAGAAGGGCTCCGAGCATCCCTCGGCCAAGGCGTTCCCGATCGAGAAGAACGTCCGCCAGGTCAGCATCCTCGATCCGCAGACGATGAAGTACACCTTCGTCGACACCTGCTTCGGATCGCATCACCTGCAGTTCGATGCGAAGGACCGGGTATGGACGAGCGGCGCCGGCGGGATCGCAGGGTGGGTCGACATGAAAATCTTCGACGAGACCGGCGACGCCGCCAAGGCGCAAGGCTGGTCGCCGTTCGTGCTCGACACCAACGGCAACGGCAAGCGTGACGAATACACCGAGCCAAATCAGCCGGCCGATGCCGCCAAGGACGCGCGCATCACCGGCGGCTCGGGAACCTACGCCGTCATGCCGAATCCCGCCGACGGCTCGATCTGGTACACCGTCGGCGTGTTCGCGGGACGCGGCGGCGTGATGCGCTACGATCCCGACACGCAACTGGCCGAGGTGTTCAACGTCCCCATGCCGGGCTTCGGCCCGCGCGGCGGCGACATCGACAGCAAGGGCGTGGTGTGGGTGTCGCTCGCCAGCGGCCAAATCGGCAGCTTCGACCGCAGCAAGTGCAAGGCGCCGCTCAACGGCCCCAAGGCGACCGGCGACCACTGTCCGGAAGGCTGGGCGTTCTATCAGTATCCGGGTCCGGGCTTTCAGGGCATCGGTGAGAACAGCGCCGAAGCGAGCTACTACAGCTGGGTCGACCAGCACGACACGCTCGGGCTCGGCAAGGACGTGCCGATCTCGACCGCCAACCTGCAGGACGGCTTCGCCGCCCTCAAGGACGGCAAGATGGTGCTATTGCGCGTGCCCTACCCGCTCGGCTTCTACGCCAAGGGGCTCGATGGCCGCATCGACGATCCGAATGGCGGCTGGAAGGGCCGCGGAATGTGGTCGTCGAGCGGTGACCGCACGCCCTGGCTGATCGAGGGCGGCAAAGGACGACTGCCTATGGCTGTGCACTTCCAGGTTCGTCCGGACCCGCTGGCTAAGTAAGCCACATCCGCGCGAAGATCGATCGCCCGGCGCTGCGGCTCAGCGTCGGGCGATTTCATTTCTGAACTGCTTGTTGCGATCTGAAAAGCGAGGGACCGCACGGGCGGTCCTTCGCCGACGAACGGCCGTCAGTGCACGACCGCGGTAGAGCTCTCGATTCGCGTTACGGACAGGAGTGGCGCCGGCCGTCATAGCCCATATAGGTGCCCGACGACGGATCGTACGAGCGGAAGCGCTGCGAGCAGTAGGCGCCATCGTCGCCGCCGCTATAGCCTGTCGCATAGCCGGGACCGGGTGCATAGCCGGGACCGGGTGCATAGGCGGGGCCGGGTGCATAGGCGTAATCGTTGTAGCCTGCCGGTCCGGAGGCGTAGCCGGGAGCGTAGGCGTAGCCAGGAGCATACCCGTAATTGTCGTAATAGCCGTAGTTCCACGGCTGCGCTGCGGCGATCGCGCCGCCGACGATCGCGCCGGCTACGGCCGCCGGTGCCCAACCGTTGCCGCGCCAACCGCGCCGCCACTGCACGGTTTGGACGTTCGCTGCGGCGTTGTGCAGCGATGAGGGAGCAGCAATCGGCGCGGCGCCGGCCGGAGCGGCAAACGCCGCCGCACCCGTGGCCAGCACAGCTGCGGCGAGAAGTTTGCAAGGCATATTCATGACGCGTTCTCCATTCTCTTGACTGACAACACAGAAACGGTGTGACGCTGGTTGGCAACGACGCGCGAACCCGTTCCGTTCCGGGTTCCCCGGCGCGCGCGTGCGCTGCGATGTTCACATCCGCGTGTGATTGGAAACCGCCCCGCCACGCGGATCCGCTTCCGGCTCCGTGCCGCGCGGGTAAGCCGTTGCGCCGGCCGGTCGCGGATGCCGTTGCGGGCGGCAATGGACTGTGCATGGATATGCGGCGAAAGCGCTCGGCGGCGTTCGACTCGTCAGCTCGTGAGCCGGATCGCAGACCGCCCGCAGGCGCTGTGATTGTCAAAACCGAAACAAGACAAAACAAAACCAACACGAACGCGAGGAGCGCACCATGAGACTCAAGACCAGTCTTTATTTGTCCGTGGCCGCTATCGGGGTCGCGGTGCTGTTGAGCACTCCCGCGGCCCAGCTGCGCGCACAGCAGAGCGCGCCGCCTGGTGTCAGCGTCGGTGACGGCGATCTCGGCGGCGTGGTCAGCGGCCCGAACGGGCCGGAGGCCGGCGTCTGGGTAATCGCCGAGACCACCGATCTTCCGACCAGGTTCGCCAAGATCGTGGTGACCGACGATCAGGGCCGCTACGTGCTGCCGGAATTGCCGAAGGCCAATTACAATGTCTGGGTGCGCGGCTACGGTCTCATCGACTCGCCCAAGGTCGCGACCGCGCCCGGCAAGATCCTCAACCTCACCGCGGTGCCGGCGCCGAGCGCCGCTGCGGCGGCGGAATATTATCCGGCAATCTACTGGTATTCGATGCTCAAGGTGCCGGACAAGAGCGAGTTTCCGGGCACCGGGCCGCAAGGCAATGGCATGCCGACCAACATCAGAAGCCAGGCGCAGTGGCTCGATGTCGTCAAGACCAATGGCTGCTACACCTGCCACCAGCTCGGGAACAAGGCGACGCGCACGATCCCGAAGGATTTCGCCGACATGAAGCCGGAAGAAGCCTGGGCGCGGCGCATCATGTCCGGCCAGGCGCAGGTGCAGATGGCGAATGCCATGGGCCGCCTCGACGTGCCGCGCGCGCTCAAGCTGTTCGCGGACTGGACCGACCGGATCGCCGCGGGCGAACTGCCGGCCGCGAAACCGGCGCGCCCGCAGGGCGCTGAGCGCAACATCGTCATCTCGGTGTGGGACTGGTCCGATCCAAAGGCGTATCTGCACGACCAGATCTCGACCGACAAGCGCAAGCCCACGGTCAACGCCTACGGAAAGGTCTACGGATCGACGGAGGACAGCACCGACTTCTTCCCCGTGCTCGATCCCAAGGCGCACGCGGCGACCGCGATCAAGATGCCGGTGCGCGATCCCAAGACGCCGACATCGAAGAACAACAGCATGGCGCCTTCGCCCTATTGGGGTGAAGAGGTGATCTGGGACAGCCAGGCCAGCATGCACAATCCGATGATGGATGAGAAAGGCCAGGTCTGGTTCACGTCCCGCGTCGGGCAGTTCGCGAATCCGGACTTCTGCCGCAAGGGCTCCGAACATCCTTCGGCGAAGCTCACGCCGATCGAGCAGTCCACGCGCCACCTCTCGATGTACGATCCGAAGACCGGCAAGATCACGCTGATCCGCACCTGCTTCCCCACGCACCATCTGGTGTTCGCTGAGGATGCCGATAACACGCTGTGGACCAGCGCCGGCGGCCCGCAGAGCGGCGTGATCGGCTGGCTCAACCGCAAGAAGTTTGAGGAGACCGGTGACGAGGCCCAGTCCCAGGGCTGGTCGGCCATCGTTCTCGACACCAACGGCAACGGCAAGCGCGACGAGGACTATGTCGAGCCGAACCAGCCAGTCGATCCGGCCAAGGACAAGCGCATCACTGGCGCGCTCTACGGCATCGGCATCAATCCGGTCGACAATACGGTGTGGGGATCGGTGCTGACGTTCCCAGGTTACGTCATCCGAGTGAACCCGGGCGCCAATCCGCCGGCGACGACACTGGCCGAAATCTACGAGCCGCCGATGCCGGGATACGGGCCGCGCGGCATGGACATCGACCGCAACGGCGTTGCCTGGGTGCCATTGTCGAGCGGGCACATGGCGAGCTTCGACCGTCGCAAGTGCACCGGCCCGCTCAACGGCCCGGCCGCTACCGGCAAGCATTGCCCCGAAGGATGGACGCTCTATCCGTTCCCCGGCCCGCAATTGCAGAACGTGAGCGAGACCGGCTCCGCCGAGGCGAGCTATTACACCTGGGTCGATCAGTTCAACACGTTCGGACTGGGCGAAAACGTGCCGATGGCGACCGGAAACGCCAACGAGTCGCTGCTCGCGCTGGTCAACGGCCAGTGGATCAATCTGCGCGTTCCCTATCCGATGGGCTACTACGCCAAATGGATGGACGGCCGCATCGACGACCCAAACGGCGGCTGGAAGGGCCGCGGGCTGTGGTCGACGTTCGGCAACCGCACGCCGGCCCACGTCGAGGGCGGCAAAGGCACGTCGCCCAAAGTCGTGCGCTTCCAGCTGCGACCCGATCCGCTGGCGCGGTAACGGCCGGCCGCGGGGAAGCCAAACAAACATCGGTCCGGCGCTGCAGCGGCGGCGCCGGGGGCGCTCTTGCGGATCACCGCAGACCAGCTCGGGGAGTCGAGATGCTGGCACTCGCGCAGTGGCTCGAGCACACCTCGGTCAGCCAAGAGATCCAGAAGGCGCTCTGGCTCATACCCCTGCTGCAGACCGCTCACATCATCGCAATCGCGATGGTGCTGCCGTCAATCCTCATGATCGAGCTGCGCATCCTGGGAGTTGGCAAGTCGCTCAGCATGACTCAAACGTCCGCCCGCTACGCGCCGTGGCTTTGGACGGGCCTCGTCTTGCTCGCCGCGACCGGCCTGGGGTTGATCGTCGGCGAGCCCAAGCGCGCGTTGCCCAACCCTGCGTTCCAGATCAAGATGCTCATGCTCGCGGTCACCCTCACAGTGGCGCTCGCGTTTCAAACATCGCTGCGAAGGAACATCGCCTTCTGGGAGGGACATTCGCTCGGACGAAGGCTGACGGGCGGGTTCGCTGTCATCGTCTTCTTCCTGTGGTGTGCAATCGCGGTCGCCGGCCGATGGATCGCCTATGTGCACATCGCCTGATCGGTCAGTCGCAATAATAAGGCACCGAATTCGGAGCTGAACGTGCAGTCTGTCACTGAGCTCTTGAGCTGGCTGGAAGCGACGCGGCTGGCGGAATTCATCCGCGAATCGGAATGGGCGTTCCCCGCCGTGGAGTCGGTCCACGTCATTGCGCTCGCGCTTGTGATTGGAACGATCTCGATCGTGGACCTGCGCCTGCTTGGGTTGGCATCGACCAATCGCGTCTATTCGGAATTGGCCAAACAGGTGCTGCCGTGGACGTGGGGCGCTTTCGCACTTGCAGCGACCAGCGGCACCTTCATGTTCATCAGCCAGCCGCAGACATATCTCGGCAACCTCGCATTTCGGATCAAGTTCGCCCTAATGTTTGTGGCCGGCGTCAACATGCTGGTTTTTCAGTTGATCACCGGCCGCGACGCTTCCAAATGGGACCGCGACGCTGCCGCCCCGCTCGCAGGAAGGATCGCCGCTACGCTTTCGCTCGTGTTCTGGATCGCAATCGTATTTTTCGGCCGGCGGATCGGCTTCACGACAATGCCGGTGTGAATGCAGTTCTAATGGCCGCCCACGGCAAACGACGGAGGCGCATGATGACCGATCTGCAGCGCGCACTCTCAATACCTCGGAACGCCATCATCATGGGCTGTGCCGTATTCGCAACTCTCGGCGTGAGTCTGTTGGCGTGGGGTCAAGATCAGAGTGCGGCGCTCGCGAAAGACGCGATCTTCGCGCGCAAGATCTTGATGGATACGATCAGCAACAATATGGACGAGCTTGAGACCATGACGACCTCGGACAAGGGCGTCAACCTGACGGAGGGACGCGAGCACGCCGACATCATTTCAGTGATGCTCATGGCTTTTCCACATCTCTTTGCCGCTGAGACCAATCAGTGGAACCCCAATGCCGACCGCGATCCCGGGCGAGATACTTACGCCTCTCCCGATGTCTTCAGCAATTACGCGGACTTCTACGCCAGAGCCGCGCGCGCGTCGAAGATTGCGTACAACGCAAGCCGTGCGAAGCAGGACGGCGACTTCAAGAAATTCGTTGTGGAGCTCAGGGTGGCGTGCGATTCTTGCCATGCTGTCTACCTCAAGGCCGATCGCTAGTGGCTGCGAGAACAAGCGGGAGGTGCCATGCGCCATTTCCTATGCGTTCTGGCGCTTGCTTTGCTTCCCTGGTCCGCGGCCGGAGCTGAAAATCCGGACTGGGCCTATCCCGTCGGTCCCGGCTCCCGTCCCGCCCGACAATACCGTGTTGAAGCAGATGCCGGGCAGCACCAGGCGCTTACCGGCACGGATTCGGCCTCCACAACCCGGATCCAAAGGCGCGGTTTCAACGCCGAGAAATACTCAGTTCGCGCGCAAAGGGCTTCGCTTGGCGCACCGCTTTCACCAATTCGAAAGGGCGCCGCTTCTAAATCATAACATTTCCGCATGATAAAGAACGCGTATAATTCGCGGTTGGCTGCGCATATCCGATTACCTGATCGGTCGTGACGTCGACTTCTTGCACACATGCGTTGGCGTGAATGACACCAATTAACGGCTCGGCCTTTTAGGCGCGTTGCGCTCCTGATATAATACGATGTCGGACGATCCCGACTTGTTCGTCCGCCAGCTGCCTGAAAACGGGATATGCCGGTATCTCCGTTCGTGACAATAGGCAGCAACAAAGGTGCCATCGGCAGGCATCGCATCCTCAATGGCCGGTGCTTTTTTCCGGCTCCAACGACAACATTCGCATTCCACTGATACGGACGGCGCTGCGGTCGCGTCGTGCGAGCCGTAGGATCGATCAACAACGGGGTGACGCCATGCGACGGCAATTAGCTGTATTCGCGAGCTGTGCCTTCGTCGCCGCGAGTGGTGCCGTTTCGGCGCACCACTCGTTTGCAATGTTCGATCAGGAAAATCCGATCGAGCTTGAAGGGGTGGTGCAGGAGTTCAAGTTCACCAGCCCGCACTCCTTCATCATCTTGCAGGTCAGGCAGCAAGACGGGGGCACCCAGCTCTGGAGTTTAGAGGGCGGCGCCCCGAGCGCGCTGGTCCGCGACGGATGGTCGAGCAAGACCTTGAAACCAGGCGACGAACTGCAGCTCACGATCGAACCATTGCGCAGTGGTGCTCCGGGCGGCTCCTGGTCCGTGAGCAGAACCAAATTCAAGGACGGGCGGCCGATCATGGTCATTCCCTAGAGATACGCTCGTCCGGCGCTCGCAGCTTTCGCCCCCATCGCTGAACGGGAGAACAAAAATGCTTTACCGCAACTCGATCGGTGTGGTGGTGCTAGCCGCGGTATTCGTGACGGCAGTCGCCAACGCGCGAGCGCATGACGAAACGAAATATCCCGACTGGTCCGGCCAGTGGCTAAGGACTGGCGGCATTCAATGGGATCCGAGCAAGCCCATCGGTCGCGGACAGCAGGCTCCCCTGACGCCGGAATATCAGGCGATCTTCGAAGCGAGCCTCGCGGACCAAACCGCGGGCGGAGTCGGCAACGACGCCAGGTACTCTTGCTTCCCGGTCGGCATGCCCCGGCTCATGAGCGTCATCTTTCCGATGGAATTCATTTTCGCCCCCAAGATCACGTACGTCTTGTTCGAGAACAATATGCCGCGTCGGATTTATACCGACGGCCGTAGCTGGCCCAAAGATCCCGAGCCGACCTTTGCAGGCTATTCGATCGGCAAATGGATTGATGAGGATGGAGATAGCCGGTTCGACGTTCTCGAAGTCGAGACCCGTTACATGAAAGGCCCGCGCACCTTCGAGGGCACCGGACTGCCGCTCCACAAGGACAATCAAACCGTGGTCAAGGAGAAATTCTATCTCGATAAATCCAATGCGGATATCCTGCACGACGAAATCACCACGATCGATCACGCCCTAACCCGTCCCTGGACAGTAACGAAGAATTTCCGCCGTGAGCGCAGCCCGAGCTGGCTCGAAAATGATTGCTCCGAGGACAACCACCACATCACTATCGGCAAGGAGAACTATTTTCTCAGTGCCGATGGCTACCTGATGCCCGCAAAGAAGGGGCAGGCGCCACCGGATCTGAGATACTTCAAGCAATCGCTGAGGTGAGACCGAGCGACCCCGCGTCATGATGGGAGGACAGTCGTGCGAAGCCCGATTGGTTCGATCGCGCTGGCGGCGGCGATGATCTTCGCAGCGACCAGCACCCAGGCCTTCGATGAGACAAAGTATCCGGACTGGTCAGGCCAATGGCGCAGGCCCGCCGGCGTCGGCAATCAATGGGACACAAGCAAGCCTCCGCGTCAGGGACAGGCTCCACTGACGGCGGAGTATCAGGCCATCTACGAGGCCAATCTCAAAGATCAAGCCGCCGGTGGCCAGGGCACCGATCCGACCTATACCTGCATCCCGGACGGAATGCCGCGCGCGATGAACGTGATCTTTCCCATGGAAATCGTCATCCAGCCGAATATCACACATATCATGATCGAATATCTGAGCATGCTTCGTCGAATTTATACCGATGCGCGCGATTGGCCCAAGAATGCAGAGCCATCTTTCATGGGATATTCCATTGGCAGATGGATCGATGAGGACGGACGTGGCCGCTATGACGTGCTTGAGGTCGAGACGCGTAATTTGAAAGGTCCTCGCTCGTTTGACGCCAGCGGCATCCCGCTCCACGCCGACAATCAGACCGTCGTCAAGGAACGCATCTACCTCGACAAAGTCGACTCGAACGTCCTTCATGACGAAGTCACCACGATCGACAATGCACTGACCCGGCCGTGGACCGTGACCAAGAACTACCATCGCGAGCGCAAGGCGGTCTGGGTCGAAGCTATTTGTGCCGAAGGCAATCAGCATGTCCGGATCGGGACCGAAAACTATATGCTGAGCGCCGACGGCTATTTGATGCCGGCCAAGAAGGATCAGGCCCCGCCGGACTTGCGATATTTCAAGCAGACCCGGAAGTAACAACGGCCGGGGGAGCGCCGCGATTGCCGAAGTAAGGCGCAGAAGTAATGATCGTCGCCGCCACACGCACGGCACAAGCGCCCCGAGATGGAATAGACTGCCCGCTTGAGCTGCCTGCAGACAGATTTTGCAACAGGAGACCGCACCGTGTCCGCAATGTTCAATCGGCTCGCCCTCGCCGCGCTTGCCTGCCTGATGGCGGCTCCTGCAAGCGCCCAACTGATCCAGCGCAAGGACCTGTCCTATGCCATGGCCAAGACCATTGCGGAAAACGCACTGGCGGACTGCAAGACACGCGGCTACGCGGTCTCCGTCGTGGTGGTCGATCGCGGCGGCGACACCATCGTGGCGCTACGCGCCGACGACGCCGGCCCTCATACCATGGAGAATGCGCGGCGCAAGGCCTACACCGCGCGCACCTTCCGCATGACCACGGAGGAGTTCGTCAAGCGCATGGAGACCGAGCCGGTGCGCCGCCAGCAGACCACCCTGCCCCATGTCATCGCCATCGGCGGCGGCGTGCCGATCAAGGTCGGCAACGACGTGATCGGGGGAGTTGGCCTCTCCGGGTCGCCCGGCGTCGACGAGCCTGCGTCAATGCCGGCATCGACAAAGTAAAGGATCAGTTGCAGTAAGGAACCGCCGGCCCGATCGGGCCATCGCAACGGGCCGCGACCACGCAATGATGAAGCGCGAGACATTCGCGATTGCGAAAATCTATGTGCCGGCGAAACGGCGGGCCACGCTCGACGTCGCCAAGGCGCGGGAGATCGCCGAGAGCATTTTGAAGGACGGCCAGCAGACGCCGATCATGGTGCGGCGGGATGGCGACCGGTTCGTGCTGGTGGAAGGGCTTCACCGGCTGGAAGCCTGCAAGCAACTCGGTGAAGAAACCATTCTCGGCTACCTCGTGCAGGCGCGTCTGCACTAGCGCCTTCAGCCCGGTCGTCATTCCGGGACCGAGCGCAGCGAGGGAGCCCGGAATGACGGCCACCGATTTCACAGAAACAGCTTCGGCCGTCAGTTCGGCTTCTGATATTTGAGCACGAACTCGTCCACCGGTCCGGTCGGCCGGTTGACCGAGAAATCGCGAGTGTCCTCGGGGTGGCGGAGGAAGTCGCCCTCGCCGACCAGCTTGAAGCCGGCCGCCTCGACCTCGCGGCGCAGCACGCTCTCCTCGATGCGATGGATCGTCTTCGCGACCGAGGTGCCCTCGCCCGGCCGCGCGGAATGGTCGGCGATCACCAGAACGCCGCCCGGCTTGAGCGCGGCGAAGAGCTTGCGGTTCATCTCGGCGCGATCGACCGGAATGTAGGTCGTGTCGTGGTAGTAGAAGAAGAAGGTGACGAGGTCCAAATCGCGGGCATCGGCAGGCAGCGGGTCGTCGAACGGCCGCGCCAGCATGACGACGTTCTTCATCGCCGGGGTTTGCACGCGCGCCTCGATCCGCTCCTTCGCCCGGCCGCCGAGGTCGGGAGCGTTCTGGCCATAGACCTTGCCGCTCGGGCCCGCGGCGCGCGCCATCAGTTCGGTGCTGTAGCCGCCGCCTGCGCCCATATCGAGCACCTTCATGCCCTGGCGCACGCCGGTAAAGGCAAGGAGCTTCACCGGATCGCGGCGCTTGTCGGTCTCGCGGTCGGCGTCGCTGCGGTCGGGCGCTGCCACGATGGCGGCGTAGTCGGGCACGGCTTGCGCACGCGCCGGCGGAGCAAGCAGCCCGGCGAGGAGCGCGACGCCGGCGAGAATGCCGATCGCGACGGGAGCGTGAGGGCGTTGTTGCGGCGGCGGCATGTCGAGTCCGAGCTGCGGGTTCATTCTCGCTTCCTTCGTGTTTGGCGCATGCATTTGGCGCACCGGACCTGCTGCTATTTCTGGTCCGGCTTGTAGAGAATGTCCAACATTCCCTGCGCCTCCGCCACCGTCATCGGCGTGGGAATGTACTTGAACTCGAGCGCCTGTTTCAGGGTCACATCGAGTCCCTTCACCTCCGCAAGCTGCAGCGACTGCTTCGGAAAGAACTCGTCGCGCGTCTGCTGCGCGAGCGCGCGCGGAACCTTGGCGATTTCGGCATAGTTGTCGATCGCATGAGGGTCGGAATACGCCCAGTCGATGGAGCGTTTGAGGACTTTGACAAAACGCACCAGCGCGTCGCGCTTCTCCTTGAGCGCATTGACGTTGGCGACGTTCACGCGAATGGTCTGCTGCGCGAGGGCGGCGACGTCGCTGCCGCGCGCGATGATGACGAGCCTCCCGTCCGCGAGTTGCTGCAGCACGAACGGCGGCACCGACCAGCCGACGTCGATCTGTCCGGACATCACCTGCGTGAGCGTGCCGGGCGCGCCGCCGGTGGCCACGAGCTTGGGCGTCGCCTTGGCCTGGTTGATGAGCTGCAACAGAATGAGATTGGTGGACGAGCCCGGCGAGGAGAAAGCGACCGTCTTGCCGTTGGTGTCGGCGAGCCCCTTGATGCCGCTCTCCGGTCGCGCATACCAGAACGCGTCCGCGGCGCCGGTCGCTTCCGCGCTGATGATCCTCACCGGCATGCCCTTGGCATAGGCCGCCACCAGGCCGAGGATGCCGTTGGTCATGGCGATGTCGATGCTGCCGGCTATCACCGGCGTGAGCGTGGACGCACCGCCTTCGGTGTAGAGGATTTCAATGTCGAGCCCGGCCTCCTTGAAATAACCCTGCTTGAGCCCGACATCGATGAAGGTGCTGTTCCAGAACCCGCGCTGGGCGACCGCGACCTTCAGAGTTTCGGCGCCGGCGCTGTGCGCGGCGGCAATGGCGGACAGGCCCGCCAGCAATGCAAATGTCTTCCTCATGGCATTCTCCCTCTGAATTGCCGCCGGTGACTGTTTTTTTGCCTTTCTTCCGGATCGCCTTTTTGGCATGACGGCATCAGGGAGAAAAGGACGTGCTGTGCCGGACGGCATGTAAAGCGTCATGAAACTGCGCGATTGGCTGACCTTGGCCACAATCGTCGGCGGGCTGGTGGTGATGTTTATGATCACCCGCTACAGCCAGCCGGAGCGCGTCAAACCGGGCTCTCCCGAATACGTCGAATATATCGAGCACTACATCGGCGAGTGCCTGCGAAACCCGCAGGCCTTTGACAGAACCCACAGCGAATCGCTTTCCGAAGCCGAGCGCGAAGCTGCCTGCAGGGTCACGGTGCAGCAGGCTGACCGTCTCAATCCCGAGAACAGGCCGCTGAAGCATCCCTAAGCTGCATGCGGGCCATCGCCGGGCCGCAGGGGCGGCGGCCGTCAAGCATCACAGCAGGCGCCAGCGTCATCTCCGACATGCCACACTCGCGCCACGATCGAGCGGCTGCGACGCCTACACTGATCGCGCGCAAGTTCCATCTCGGCTCGCGTCCTCTCTTTGACAATCGCCGAATGCTCCGTAAACTATCCGAGTCGTCAACAACTGAAAGGAGGTGATCCAGTGTCTCATTGTCTATCGCCGCGGTCGCCGGCATCTGTGAGCTGGGTCCCTACCTCTACGGGGCTCGGTGCCGTCTAATCAACGGCGTCGTCACAGCAGTTTAGCCGGACCACGGCTCGACAATGGAAGGGCTGCCCGTCAGGGCAGCCCTTCTTTGTTTGGGTCCTGGCCAAGGGCTGGGGGCACACCGGGGGCACAAAATAGCCCCCTAACCCGCTTCATTCGGCGCCCGGGGAAAGCCCTCCCCCAGAGGAAAACGGAGGGGCGAAGCGACGCATTTAGGGCGCGGCCGAGACATCCTCAAGCCATGTGTGGACGTTTCACTCACCGATACACCTGGGCCGAAATCCAGCGGCTCTACCGGCTCACGTCGCCGGCTTCGAACGTTCAGCCGAGCTACAACGTCTGCCCCACTGACACCGTCAACGTGGTCACCTCGTCCGACGATACGCGCATCCTTCAGCCGATGCGGTGGGGCCTGGTCCCGCGCTGGTGGTCGAAGCCGCTCAAAGAGCTGATGAGGCTGTCCACGTTCAACGCGCGCGTCGAGACCGTGACGACGAAGCCGTTCTTCCGCGAAGCGTTCAAGCGAACTCGCTGCATCATCCCCGCATCCGGCTATTACGAATGGCAGGACACGCCGGACGGCAAGCAGCCGCACTACTTCACGCGCACCGATGGTCAGGTGATCTCGTTCGCCGGTCTATGGGACGAATGGAAAGACCGCGCGACTGGAGAGACGTTGAAGTCCTGCACGATGATCATCACAGAGCCGAACGCCATGGTCGCGGAGGTTCACGACCGTATGCCAGTGGTGCTCGAACCGGACAATTTCAAGCCGTGGCTTGAACGCGAGGTGGGCTTGGAGATATTGCTGCCTGCGGCCGAGGGCATCCTTCAGCGTTGGCCGGTGTCAAAGCGAGTAAACAGCTCGAAGGCGCCGAAGGAAGATGAGACGCTGACGCAGCCCGTGGAGATCAGCGCTCCGCCGCCGCCGGTCTAACTTCCTCGATCGCGCGGCAGCAAGGTCGCCACGCGATCCGCGCATCGGACCGTTGACGGTCATCGACCAGAACCAGCGCAGACTGCCGGGACCGCCGCGGGTCTCATAGATGCGGCCGATCGCCCATCCGCCGCAGTAGACGATGTAGTCCGGTCGGTCCTTGTCAACCCCGGAGCCGAGCCCGGTCGGGCGCATGGTGAGCGGCATCAGATGATGCCCAGCTTGTAGCTAACCGGCGTGATCTCGCCGATCTTCATGCCCCTGACCGCCACTTCACTAAGCGGATTATGGCTCTTGATGAGTTCCGCGGAAGTTTGGAATTGTAGCGTCTCCGGCCATGGCGTTCGAGTGATTCGTCGCCGTCTAACATTGTTGCCCGGCTCCTTTTGAGAGGACTTCTCAGAGATGAGATACAAACAACAGCTAGAGAACCGCCGGTTGGCCCAACAGCAAAAGGAAGCTCAGCAGGCCAGGGAGATGGAGCAACAACGAAACAAAATCGAAGATCGCAAAAAACAACTGCAAAAGCACCTTGAGGATAACTGTCGTGACCTGGCAGTGAAAATCCATGGGGAAGAACCCGGCAAGATAAAGCTCATCCCACCGACAGCAACCGATGCCCTTACCATTTTCGTTGAGATGAACGGATTTATTCTTCAGTCCGATACGGGAGGGCGAAGAGGCACCAGCAACTGGAACGAATTAGACAACCAGATTGTTGATTTTCTCGAGAAAAATGGCGTGCATTAGCCGAAACACGGTGAGCAGGTCACTAAGCGTAAGACGTAGCAGGCGTCCGTCTCTTGAGGAGCGGGCGCCGTTTTGTTTCAGTCCACCTCTTCCAGCTTCGCCCCCAGTTTCGACTCGGCGGGGTTTCTCATTTTGGCTGAGCGAGGACCCTTCGGCGCAAAGGCCCTTTCCGCGGCATGGCGAGGGATTTTCGCTGAGATGAGTCCGCCCCAATCGCCTAGATGTGCGAGCCCGAGTAGTGCTGCGCGCACCAGTCCTTAGCGTCACGCCGGCTCTTGAACTTAGCCGGCTCGATGTCAGGACCGGGTCGTCCTTG
>Ga0207688_10000550_pt1 | contig 18294 bp, 17 predicted proteins | sample KBSMiscanthusM4_FD_184296 | JGI IMG/M metagenome (GOLD analysis project Ga0207688, IMG submission 184296) | Miscanthus rhizosphere microbial communities from Kellogg Biological Station, Michigan, USA - M4 (SPAdes) (version 2) | ecosystem: Host-associated > Plants > Roots > Rhizosphere ...
CTCGATACGCTCAAGGCCTGGATGGAGAAGCGCAAGACACTCCGTCCGCATCAGCCTGCCGTCGTGAAGGACGCGGCGTTTCTCCAGAATGCGCGCAAGGACGACAAGGTCGACCTCGCCGCTTTTCCGGCGCCGATCTGGCACCGGCATGACGGCGGTCCCTATATCGGCTCGGGCTCGATCGTGATCATGCGCGATCCCGACGAGGGCTGGATCAACGCTTCGATCTACCGCATCCAGGTGCATGGCAGGAACAAGCTCACGATCCAGTTCGATCATGGCGGCCGGCACGGCGCCATCATCGCGAAAAAGTATTGGGACCAAGGCAAGCCGTGTCCGCTCGCGGTGGTCAATGGCGAGGATCCGGCGCTGTTCATCGCGGGCTTCGAATACCTGCCCGCCGGACAATCGGAATACGAGTTCGCCGGCGCCATCAAAGGCGCGCCGATCGAGGTCTATGGCGGACCGCTGACCGGCCTGCCGATTCCGGCGCATGCGGAGATCGTGTTCGAAGGCCAGCTCCTGCCGATGGGCGAAACCACGCTCCCGGAAGGACCGTTCGGGGAATTCACCGGCTATTACGCATCGGAAGCGCGGCCGGCGCCGGTCATGGAAGTGACGGCATCCTATCATCGCAACGATCCGATCCTGCTGGGGTCGCCGCCGATGAAGCCGCCGCGCTTTCATTTCGGGCTGCCGTTCCGCGCCGCCACGATCTGGCAGAATCTCGACGCCGCCGGCATCAGCGATGTGGTGGGGGCTTGGCAGCACGTCTCGCAGCTCATGACCGTGGTGGCGCTCAAGCAGCGCTACGACGGCCATGCCAAGCGGGCCGCGCTGGTCGCCGCGGCGCACAGCTACATGGCGCGCATCGTCGTGGTCGTGGACGAGGATGTCGACCCGTCCAACCTCAACGACGTCATGTGGGCGGTCGCCACCCGTTGCGAGCCGTCGGAGCAGCTCGACATCGTCAGGAATGCCTGGAGCTCGGCGCTCGATCCCCGCATTCCGGCGGCCGACAAGCAGCGCGGCGTCACCTCGCATTCCAAGGTGATCATCGAAGCATGCCGGCCGTTTCCCTGGTTCGACAAGTTTCCGCCGACGTCGGCGCTGTCGCTCGCAGAGGCGCAGGAGATCGAGGAGAAGTGGGGAGACAAGTTGAGGTGAGTGCGTACGACCGAAGCGACGACGCGCGCTCGTGTCCCGGCCAAGCGAGCGCCCGTTCGCTGAGCGTCCGGCACGGTACCGCGCGCGAGCGCGAGCCGGGACCCAGGGCAACACGGCACTGAAGCTGGATTAGATTAGTGGCGCGATGAGGGACGCTTGGCGGTATGGCTCCTAGGTCCCGGGTCTCGCGTCGCTCGCCCGGGACACGAGAGCAGCGTTACGCGGCCTCAATTCCCGAACGGCTTTTCCTTCTCCAGCCGCGCCTGCGCCTCTTTCGCGACATTGAGGTCGAACAGCTGTTCGCGCGGCACTTTCTTCTCCACGAAGTTGAAATACTTGCCGCTCCAGAAGTCCTGCATCTCCATGATCGAATCGACCAGCGGCAGGCCGTCGTCGGCGATGTAGGACCAGTGCGGCGCGATCGCCCGCACCAGCTCGGGTTTGTTGAGCGCGGTGTTCTGCGCGAGGATGTCGACGATGTCGGGATGCGCGCCGGGATCCCTGGCGGCGGCATTGAACTCCTTGATCCCGCGCAGGTAGGCCATGGCGAAACGGACCACCGCATCGCGGTTCTTCTGGAGGAAGTCCTTGCGTACCGCGTAGGTCGCGATCTCGGCGCCGGGAACGATCTCGTCGTCGTTGACGACGATCGGGCCCCATTTGTTGTTCTGCGCGAAGAAGCCGAACTGGTAGGCAAGGTCGGTGGCGTCGACCTGGTTCTGTCCCAGCATGCGCATGAGGTCGGGCTGCGGGACATTCACGATCCATTGCACATCCTTGGCGGGGTCGAGACCGGCTTTGAGCAGCGCCTGGGCGGCGGTGTACTGGTTGATGCTCCCGAGCGCGGTGACGCCGAACCTCTTGCCCTTGAGCTTGGCGAAATCGCCGGCGCCGCGCACGCCCTGGTCATGCAGCGCCTGCGTGACATTGATCACGGTGTAGCCGAAGCCTGGACGATTGTGACCGCGGTCGAGAACGACCACGAGCGGGGCGCCCTTGGCGACGCTGTTGAACAGGCTGGCATTCGCCGTCATCAGCGTGAGCTCGAGCTCGCCCGCGATCATGGATGGAACGGCGAAGGCGCCGTCCTCGAAGCGCTTGGTCTCGATCTCGAGATTGAGCTTCTTGAAGTAGCCCTTCTCGCGCGCGATGAAGAACGCGCCGCCGGTGATGAAGGGACCTTCGCCCACGCGGACGAGATCGGCCGCGCCGCCCGAAGCGGTCGCGCCCAGCGCGGCGCAAATGCCCGCGCTCGCTGCCAACCAAGCCTTTGCCAATCGCGTCATATGGTTCTCCTCTATCTGGTCCGAAGCGCCGCAGGTGACGGAATCATGGAATTGAGCGTCAGCCGTCGTGGTAACTGACCCACGGCGCGACCTTGCGGTCGATCCACTGCTGCAATTTGATGACAACAGCCCCTACGACCGCAAGCACGATCAGGCTGGCGAAGACCTTCTCGGTCTCCATCACCTGCCCGGAACTGATCAACAGCCAACCCATGCCGCCCTGGCTCGATCCGCCGATCATCTCGGCGGCCACCACCAGAATGATTGCAATTCCCATGCCGAGGTGAAGGCCGGCGAAAATGCTGGGAATGGCCCCGGGGATCACCACCTTGAGCTGGATTTGCCTGGCATTGGCGCCGAGATCCTTCGCCGCCTTGATCAGGCCGCGGTCGGTCTGGCGGATGCCGGAATAGGTGCTGATCACGATGGGAAAGAACGCGCTCACCGCGCTGATCACGATCTTATAGGCCTCGCCGGTGCCGACCCAGATGATCAGCAGCGGGATGAGCGAAATCTTCGGCAGCGGATAGAGCGCGGCGATCCAGACGTCCGCGACCCGCGCGATCGTGCGCGACATCCCCATCAGTACGCCGAGTGCGATCCCGAACACGGCCGCGAGGCCAAACCCGACGAAGATGCGCAGCAGGGTGATGCCGAGATGATAAGGCATGGAGCCGTCGGCGATCATGCGCGAGAGATAGACGAAGACCGAGGAGGGGGCGGGCAGATAGATCGGCGCAATCCCCCTGAGCCGGACTAGCGCTTCCCAGGCCACCACCACGGCCACGATGGTCAGGGGCGGCAGCGCGAACTGCCAGATCCGCGCGGCGCGACCCGACGTCATCGCGCCTCCAGCGCGTCTTGCTGCGCCATGGTCTTGGTCACTTCCTCGCGGATGAGATGGAAGGTGCGGTCGAACAGCGCGCCGAACTCCTTGGCAGCGACCATCTCGTGCGAGCGCGGCCGCGGCAGGTCGACGGGGATCACGTCCTTGATGCGACCCGGCCGTGCGGTCATGACCACGACCTCGTCGCCGAGCAGGATGGCCTCCTCGATCGCGTGGGTGACGAACAGGATGGTCTTGCGGGTGCGGTCGAAGATCCGCAGCAGCTCCTCCTGCATGACGATCTTGGTCTGCGCGTCGAGCGCGGCGAACGGCTCGTCCATCAGCAGGATCGGCCGCTCCATGATCAGCGCGCGCGCCAGCGCGACCCGCTGGCGCATGCCGCCGGACAATTGCCCGGGCAGGTGCCGCTCGAACCCGCGCAGCCCGACCGAGGCGATCAACGCGCGGGCGCGCTCATAGCGCGCGGCCTTGGCCACGCCACGCATCTCCAGGCCGAACGCGACATTGTCGATGACGCTGCGCCAGGGGAACAGATTGAGAGTCTGCCACACCATCACCGAGTCCGCGCCGAGCGGGTGCTGGATGTCGCGGTGCTGCGGGTCTTCTATCCGCACGGCGCCTGACGTCGCACGCTCGAGCCCGGCGATGATCTGGATCAGGGTGCTCTTGCCGCAGCCCGACGGCCCCAGCAGGCAGGTGATACGGCCGGATTGGAACCGATGCGATACCCGATCGAGCGCGACCACGCTGGTGCCGCGAACGCCCGGCCAGATCTGCGACACCTCCTCGACGACAACGTCCATGTTGCGAGCATGCCACGAAAGGCGAAAGGGGAGTAGCGAACCGGCCTCTATTCGCTACCTGCTGTTCGCCACTCGTCGCGTCACTCCACCGCGTTGGCCGAGTTGAGACTGTCGAACAGCGCGGACCGGTACAGGTACTGCTTGTGCAGCTTCACGTCCTCGGACGTGCGCCGCAGATCGTCGAGATGCTGACGGCGGATGACCGGGTCTTTTTCCTCCAGCGCTTTCTTGTTCTGGATCGTCTGTGCCTGCACGAAATCGACCTGCGCCTTGCGCCGCTGGCGGGTGTAGCGGTCGAGCACGTCGGGCTCGGCGCGCCCGAACCAGACATCGGCCAGCTTGTTCGCGAGGTTCATCGCGTCATGGATGCCGCCGTTCATGCCCATGCCGCCGATGGGATTGTTGACATGCGCGCTGTCGCCGGCGAGCAGCACGCGGCCCTTGTTGAAGGTCGCAGCCACCCGCTGGTGCACGGAATAGAGCGCGTAGTACGGGATTTCGTAGTCGCCGGGCTTGCTGTGGATGCCCTGCAGACGGCGCTGGATGCCGTCCATGCTCAAGGCCTGCTCGTCGCTCTCCTCCGCCGGCACCGGCATGATGCCGCGCCAGAACCCGGGCGGGCCGTCACCGACGACCTTGAACAGGTTGAGCCACTCATTGGGATCGGAGAAATAGTTGCGGGTGCAGAAACCCCGGCCGGTCGCGCCGAAATCGAAGCTGGTGGCGATCTTGATGAAACGCTCGGCCCAGGTGAAGCCCTCGAACTCGATGTCGGCCTGGCGCCGCACGGTGCTGCGGCCGCCATCGGTGCCGATGGCGTAACGCCCGCGCAGCGTCTCGGTTTCGCCGCCGGCATTGATCACGGTGACGTCGACGTGGTCGGCGCTCTGCATAAGGCCCGTCACCTTGGTGGAGAAGCGGACCTCGGCGATCCCGCTCCCCTCGATACGGGGCTGCGCCGCCCGCACCAGCTTGTACTGCTCCCATTGCACCACGAACGGGTATGGCACTTCGTCCTTGAGCAGATTGAGGTCGAACACGGCAACGAGCTCGCCGCTCACGCGGTCGCGGAAGTGGAAGATCGGCGACCGCAATCCGCCGCTGGCGTCGTCCGCAAAGGCTTCGTCCTTGAGCCCGAGTTCGGCCAGCATTTCGACGGTCGGCGGGTGAATGGTGGCGGCGCGCTGATCCTCGGGCGGCTCGGGCTCGCTCTCCAGCAGCGTGACCGGAATGCCCTGCTTGATCAAGGCGAGCGTCGTCACCGCGCCCACCGGCCCGGCGCCGACCACGATCACCCGATCGTCATGCTGCATGACCAACTCCAAACCGCCGCACCATACACCGCCGAATGCGTGACAATCGCCGTCTGCTGATCAAACCTTCGAAATCTCGAACATCGACGGGTGAAACAGCTCCTCGACCGCGACCTTGCGATCGATCAGGCCCTGCTCATGGGCGTATTGGGTCAGCGCCGTGATCTCGCGCATGTTCTCCTGGATGCCGTAGGCCCAGAAGTCCTTCCCCATGACCGCCATGGTCTCCTGGGTTTCCGGGATGAGCCAGGGCAGCGTCACCATCAGGGCGTTGACGTCGAGAAGATCGATCATGGCGAGCGCCTTGGCCTCGCAGAACGCCTTGTAGACGCTCGACGGGAGCCAGGGATATTTCTGTACCAGCTCCTTGCGGATGCCTACGAGGTGCATGAGCGGAAACATGCGGGTCTTCTTGTAATAGGCCTGCTCCGCCTCGCGGGTGTTGGGAAACAGCCGCTTGATATGGGGCTCGCCGCGCAGGAACGATGACGGCGCCCGCGCCGTGAACAGGGCGTCGAGCTCGCCGTCGCGCAGCATGTCGACCAGGGTCTGCTCCTTGCCGATCGGCTTGAGGTCGAGGCCGGCGATCGGCTTGAGCGGGGTGCGCTCGTCGCGGCCCGCCTCCTCCTGGCCGCCGCTGCGCCAATGGATCTCGGTCGGCTTGACGCCATACTCATGCTGCATCATGCCGCGCATCCAGACCACGGCGGTGATCTGATATTCCGGCAACCCGATGCGCTTGCCGCGCAGGTCGGCGGGCGTGCGGATGCCGGAATCGGCGCGAATGTAGATGCCGGAATGCCGGAACAGCCGCGACACGAAGGCGGGAATACCGACATAGGCCGAATCCCCCGCGGCGATGGTGCGGATATAGCTCGAGAACGACAGCTCCGAGACGTCGAATTCCTGATAGCGGAACGCGCGGAAGAAAATCTCCTCCGGATACAGCGGCAGGTAGGTGACGTCGCATCCCTCCACCTTGACGCGGCCGTCCCGGATGGCGCGGGTGCGATCGTAGTTGCCGCATGCGATCGTTATCGGCACGTCAGCCATTGGGACTCCTCGTGGGTTACTGCGGGATGGAAATAGCGCGCCGGGCGGCGGAGCAAGCTCGAATTTCAGGCATACCTACTTGCTTCCGTTTGGGCTGTGAAGTGTCGCCTTGTTGGCGCATGCTTTGCGCGATATTTTGCCCATGACCCGGTCCGCTGCGCGCATCTGCGCGCGAACCCGAAGCGGCCAAGGAGAACGACCATGATGTCGACGGTGATCGGCGGGGCCATGCTGCCCCATGCGCCTCAGTTCTTCACCATGCCCGAGACCGAGGACAAGAAGAACGTCGAGCATGTGCGCGAGGTCGCGGCCGATATCGGCAACAGGTTGCGGGCGTTGAAGCCCGACCTCTGGATCATCTTCTCCAACGATCATGCCGAGCAGTTCTTCCACAACGCCGCGCCGCCGTTCACCGTGCATGTCGGCGGCGAGGCGACCGGCGACTTCGCCGGCCGGAAATTCCATTGGAAGATCCCGAGCGAGATCGGCTTCGAGATCGTTCGCCAGCTCTACCGGCAGAACTTCGACCCGGCCTTCACCAGCACGGCCAAGATCGACTACGCCATCGGCATTCCGCTGACGCATATCGGCCATACCGAGCCGGTGCTGCCGATCTACGTCAATGCCTATCTGCCGCCGCAGCCCACCATGGAACGCTGCTACGCCTTCGGGCAGGCGGTCGCGCGCACCGTGACCGCGCTCGGCCTCAAGACGGTGGTGCTCTCGAGCGGTGGGATGTCGCATTTTCCCGGCACCGACCGCTATTCCAATCCGGAGCTCGGCTGGGACACCCGCGTGCTCGAGCAGCTCCGGAGCGGCAAGCTCAAGTCGCTGATCGGCTACGACGAGACCGAGCTCGACGACACCGGCAATATCGAGCTGCGCTGCTGGGCCTGCGCCGCCGGCGCGCTGGGTGAGCGCAAGCCGGACATCGTCTCCATGGATCCGAGCTGGCATCACAACTATGCCTCACTGGCCTGGACCGGCGGGCACAACGACGCCGAGCGCGCCGCGCATTATCCTTCGATCAAGCCCGAGCTGGTCGAGCTGACCTCGGCGCTGCACGGGCTCGCGCACGACGCCGACCTGCGAGCGCAATACGTGGCCGATGCACCGGCCTTCGCGGACAAGTTCCGGCTCTCTCCCGATCAGCGCGAGGCGCTGATCAAGCTCGACCTGCCTTCCATCGTCAAGATGGGGGCGCACCCACTCGTCCCGTTCCTGGCGCAGATGCAGATTCAACGGCTGCGCCCGCGCGCGTAGCAGAGCACTGTCAGCGCAGCGAATGCGGTGCGCTCCCTCTCCCCAACGGGGAGAGGGTTGGGGTAAGGGGGTTCGAAAAACTGTCGATAGACCTTAACCCCTCACCCCACGCCTCTCCCTATGGGAGAGGGAGCAGACCAAGCGCGCCGCCATAGTTTAATTCACGGCACCCTTCGTTGTCCTTGCGGCGCCAGCGCGAGCACCCGCGCCGCCGGCTTCCGCCGCGTCCGCGTGACGAATTCGAGCATCAGTCCGAGGCTCTGGAAATGCTTGCGCACCACCGCGCTCGCAGCCCGCGCGTCGCGCTTGCGCAGCGCGCGCAATAAGGCGCGGTGATGCGCAAGATGCCGCGGATCGTAGAAGCTCTTGTGCTCGGGCGAGATGTTGGAGAGCCGCGCCACCTGGGCCTGGTTGAACATCGCGACCAGCAGCGGATTTCTGGCGCTCGCCAGCAGCAGCCCGTGGAACGCGTCGTGTGCGGCTTTGGCCGCCGCCAGATCCTGGCGCGCGATCGCCTGTTCGAGCGCGGCGAGCGCGCCCGCGAGCTCGGTCAACTCGGCCGCGGTCATGCGCTCGGCCGACAATTCCGCACACTTTTGAGCAATATGCGAGCGGACTTCGTTGGCGATCGGCGCCGCTTCGAGCAGCACGCTCTCGTCGAACATGCTCTTGCCGCCCTGCGCGCCGGCGGTGACCACGACGCGCCGGCCCGCCGCCTTCTCGACATAGCCAAGGCCGTGCAGCACGCGCAGCGCCTCGCGCACCGAATTTCGGCTGATGCCGAGCATCTGCGAAAGCCGCGTCTCCGGCGGCAGCGTATCGCCCGGGGTGAGCCGCTCGGCCTCGATGATGCGGCAGATTTCCTGCGCCGCCTGGCTGATGACGCTGTCGCGCTTGATCGGGGAGGGGCCGTAGGCCATTGTTGAACAATCCTACCATTGGGCCGCTTGACGGGCCGTGCCAGTCGTATTCAACTGCACCCGATCAGGCAAGCGCATCCCGGCCGTTCACGGTCCGCCCCGCGCGGCCAATGGGCCCCTCGCTCGGAGAACGATCCCCATGAAAAAACTGGTTTTGGAGACCACCGCGCCGTTCCAGGGGCTGCCCGAGCTGGTCGCCTACGATGAGGGCCTGTTCGAGCAGGAGGGCATTTCGGTCGAATGGGCCGACCGCGAGCAGGGGGTCGAGAAGAAGGTCGAGACCCACGTGACCAGCCCGAAAGGCGTCGACCCCTTCGCCAGCCACGGCAAGCTGTTCGAGCAGGGCAAGGCCGACATGTACAACGCCTGCGAATGGGGCAACTACTGCCGGGTGCAGGAGACCGGCGCCGGCAGCCGTCAGCTTGGGCGCCGCGCCATCGTGACGTACTCCGCCCTGGTCGTCGCTCCGGATTCACCTGTGTTCACACCGCAGCAGCTCGCCAACAAGACCATCGGCGTGCCGTTCTATTTCGGCACCCACTACATCGCCCTGCATATGCTGGAAGGCTTCCTGCCGCGCGAGGAGATCAAGCTCTGCCGCGCGCCGAACGGTTCGCGCTACCGGCTCGACGCGCTGATGAAGGGCGAGATCGATGCCACCACGCTGACCGAGCCGCACATCACGCTGGCGGAGAAGAAGGGCTGCCGGATCATCTGCACGGCCTTCTTCCACGGTACCGAGGTGGCATCGGACCGTGTGGATGCGGAAACCTACGCCGCCTTCAACCGCGCGGTGCGCGAGGCCGTCCGCCGCATCAACGCCGACAAGCGCGCCTATCTGCATTACTTCATCGACTATCACGGCAAGAGCGATCCCGAGGTCGCCGCCCTGAAGGTCGAGGACTTGCGCGAGGGCCGTCTGGTCGTCTGCGATCCCGCGCCGATCCCGCTCGATGAGATGCAGCGCACCTACGACTGGCTCAAGAGCTGGGGCATGCTGGAGGAGACCGCGTCGCCGCTGCAGCTCGTCAACATGGACGTGCAGCGCCACGCGCATCAGGCGGCGGAGTAGGGGCTGCGTGTTATGCGAAGAGCATGAGAGAATTGCTGCGCTGTCGTCCCCGCAAAAGCGGGGACCCATCGTGCCACATACCGCGTCTTCTGGAAGTATGGGTCCGCGCCTTCGCGGGGACGACAGTACGGAGCGACGCGGGGACTGACCCTCCTCATGAAAATGAGGAGGAACGACGCTCACGCCGTCCTTAACCGCGAGCATATTCCATGCGCAACGGACATGCCGATCACATCGCCCGCCTCATCGAGCCCGGTCGCGTGCACCGCGACGTCTACACCGATCCTGACGTCTTCGAGCTCGAGATGGCGCGCATCTTCGGCCAGGCGTGGCTGTTCGTCGGCCATACCAGCCAGGTGCCGCAGCCCGGCGACTACATCACCACCGAGCTCGGACGGCAGCCCGTGATCATGGTCCGCCACCGCGACGGCGGCGTACATGTTCTGCTCAACCGCTGCACCCATCGCGGCGCCAAGGTCGTGAACGAACGCAAGGGCAACGCGCCGCGGCTGACCTGCTGCTATCACGGCTGGAGTTTCGACACCGACGGCCGGCTGGCCTCGGTGCCGGTGCCGGAAGGCTGCGCCGCCGACTTCGACAAGTCGGACTTCAGCCTCGGCCGCGCGCCCCGCGTGGGCGAGTATCGCGGCTTCGTGTTTGCGAGCCTCGCGGCGAAGGGCCCGAGCCTCGAGGATCATATCGGCCCGATGAAGGGCAATATCGACGATCTCGTCGACCGCGCGCCCGACGGCGCGCTGGCGCTCGATGTCGGCATGCACCGCTACGCCTATAACGGCAACTGGAAGCTCCAGGTCGAGAACGTGCTCGACTCCTATCACGTGCCGTTCGGTCACGCCTCGACGGTCAACAAGCAAGGCGTTCAGTTCGCGCGCCGCGAGGGCGACCAGAAGGGCGCCGCCGTCGTCGAAACCGAAAAGAAGCAGACCGCGGCATCCTGGAAGGACCGTAAGAGTTATATTGCCGGCAACGGCCACGGCTGGACCAGCAACACCGCCCTCGACGACGGCAAGCGCTCGAGCCCGGCATTCGACGAGTACAAGCGCGTGCTGGCGGAGAAGGTGGGGGCCGAACGCGCGCAGCAGATCCTGACGCCGCGCCTGCACAATTCGCTGATCTATCCCAACATGTCGATCATGGGGCTCAACATCCACGTGCGCGTGATCAAGCCGATCGCGGTCGACCGTACCGAGGTGACGATCTATCCCATTCGCCTCGTCGGTGCGCCGGCGGCGATGAATTTCGGCAACATCCGCCTGCTCAATGTCACGCATTCGGCGGCCTCGTTCGTGCAGACCGATGATCTCGAATCCTTCGTGCGGGCGCAGAAGGGGTTGCGGAGCCACGCCACCGACTGGGTCGACATTTCGCGCGGGCTGGGCGACGAGGAGCCTGACCGCGAGCTCAATGCCACGCGCGCGTTGGCCACCCACGAGATGGTCGTGCGCGCGCAATACAAGGCCTGGCTCGGCTATATGCGCGAGGCGGCTTGATGGACGCGCCCGCGCGCGCTCCTGCTTCGCCGGGCAGCGCCGGCGTCGACCGTGCGCCGATCGAGCAATTCCTGATCCACGAGGCGCGGCTGCTCGACTCCAGGCGCTTTCGCGAATGGATGGGACTTTTCGCCGAGGACGGCACCTATTGGGTCCCGGCGGTGCCGAACCAGGAGAGCCCGTTCGACCAGGCATCGCTGTTCTATGACGATCGCGATCTGATGCGAACGCGGGTCGAGCGCCTCGAACACCCCCGCATCCACGTGCAGACGCCGCCCTCGCGCACGGCGCATCTCGTCGGGAACGTCCTGGTCGAAGAGGCCGACGAGGCCAAGGGCGAATACGTCGTCGGCTCGACCGTGATCATGGTCGAGTATCGCGACGACGCACAGCGCGTCTTCGCCGGTCAGCAGCGCCACTGGCTGCGCCGCGACGGCGCGAGCTTCCGCATCGTTCAGAAGCGGGTCGACCTGATCAATTGCGATTCCGCCTTCGAGGCGATGGCGGTGCCGATCTAGCGCTCTTGCTGCCCCTCATCCTTCGAGACGCGCGCGCACGCGTGTCCCGCCGACGCCGATCCTGGCGCGCTTCTCGGGTGGAGGGCGAGGCAAGGCCCGCGCCAGGAGTTACTGCGGAGGATTGGTCGCGGCGAGTTGCTTGGCGATCGGCGCCCAACGCGCGGTCTCGGCCTCGATGAACTTTGTGAACTCCGCCGGCGACATCAGTCGCGATTCGATGGCGTCGAGCGCGAGCCGCTTCTGCACCTCGGGCAGCTGCATGGCCTTGAGGGTCTCGCGGCTCGTCTTCTCAACAATGTCGCTCGGCAACCGCGCCGGTCCCGACAGCGAGAACCAGGTCGCCGCAACCAGGTCCTGGCCGACCTCCCGGAAGGTCGGGATGTCGGGAAAATTCGGGATGCGCTTTTCGGTGGAGACCGCGAGCGCCAGCACCTTGCCGGCCCGGATCTGCTCGGCGGCGGACGAGAACGTCATCGTTCCGAGCTTGACGTGTCCGGCCAGGAGATCGGTCAGCGCGGGGCCCGCGCCTTTGTACGGGATGTGACTGACCTTGTAGCCTTCCTGCTGCGCCAGATATTCGCCGACCAGGTATCCGTGCGAGCCCGTTCCCGGCGAGATGTAGCTCAGCGGCTCCTTGGACGCGCGCGCGATGGCGAGAAAGTCTTTGTAGGTGGTCGCGCCCAGCGAGGGATGCACGATCATGACCACGGGCGGGCCGCCGAGATAGGCGATGTGGGTGAAGTCGCGCAGCCCGTCGTAGCCGGCCTTGGGATTGAATACCGGCGAGATGACGTTGGAGGCAATGCTCGAGACGACGAGGGTGTAGCCGTCGGGCTCGGCTGCCGCGCCCGCCTGCGCGCCCACGACGCCGCCTGCGCCGCCGCGGTTTTCGATAAAAAACTGTTCGCGGAAGGCGGTGGAGAGATGATCGGCGATGATCCGGCCGAGCGTGTCGGCGGCGCCGCCGGCGGCGAACGGCGCGATGATCCTGACCGGCCGGTTCGGCCAGTTCTGCGCCTGCGCCGAGGCGCCGGCGAGGCAGGCGAATGCCGCGGCGGTGAGGACTATTGCACGAAGTCTCAGCATGAGCATGACCGTCGGTTGGCGAATGTCCCCCCGACTTTAGCCCAAGTCCAAACTCCCGTCATGGCGCGTTGCTGGGCAGCGACAAACTGACCCCCGCCGCGACGAGACGTGGCGGCGGCGCGCGCGGTCGGCGACGCCGTGCCCCACGACAATCCACTCACGTGTGACGTGCATCACAGACCTGGCGGCGGATCGGAGACTAAAAATTCGATGCTCGAGGATGCCAATGCAAGCAGGAGGACGCGTCGGTGTTAGGCTTTGTGATTCACCCCGATCTGGTCTGGCTCGCGGTGGCGTTCGTCACCGTGATGGCCGGCATGCTGGCCGCGGCGCCCGAATAGGCAATCGCCTCAAGCGGCGCTGGCGGCGGGCATCGCGGTCTGCGCCAGCGTCTTCTGCCATGCCGGTAGCGCGCTCAGCGTGCCGTACCAGCGTTTGATCTCACCGTAAGGCTCGATCGGGTAGTGCGCGATGTCGGCAAGTTTCATTGCCGCGCCGAGCGAGAAGTCCGCGACCGTCAGGGTATCGCCGGTAACGAACGGCTTGCCCTTGAGCTGGCCGTCCAACACCTTGCCGACGCGGTGGAAGGCTTCGGTGCCTTTGGCAACGGCCGCCATGTCGGGCTCGCCGCTGCGCAAGACGAACGGCTTGACCACGTATTCGTAGGCGAAGACCGCGCAGGCCGGGTCCCAATGCGCGAGGTCCCAGAACTGCCAGCGCGTCACGTCGAAGCGGGCGCGCTCGTCCTTGGGCAGCAGGCCGCTCTCGGGTTTCTTCGATGCAAGATACTGGCAGATCGCGTTCGACTCCCACAGCACGTAGTCGCCATCCTTGAGCGTGGGCATGCGCATGTTGGGATTGAGCGCGCCGTATTGCGGCGTCATGTGCTCGCCCTTCGGCAGGTCGAGCGGGCGCAGCGTCCATTCGAGCCCGAGATGGTTCGCCACCGCCATCGTTTTGAATGCGCGCGGGCTCGGCGGGAAGACATAGAGTTCGATGCTCATGGGATGCTCCTTTCGTAATCTCGGTTGCAGTCTGCAATTCGTGCTTGCGCCCCAGTGTCTATGTGCCTGAGGCCTCGGCTTCGCGCTTGAAGTGCTCCAACATGCCGGGCCAGCCGCCGTCGACATCCTTTCGCAAGGACGCGCCGCCCTCGGCACCCAGCCGCTCGAACTTACGGTGCTCCAATTCCACCAAGGTCGCATCGGCGCCTTCGGCGGTGAACCTGACCTCGACCTCGGAGCTCACCGTGGTGTCGGGTTGCCAAGCGCTGTTGATATCCCAACTGATGACGAAGCGTTGCGGCGGCTCCCACACCAGCACCTTGCCGACATCGGTTTGCGACCCGTCCTCGCCCAGTTCGTACCAGCGCCCGCCCAGCCGCGGCTCCATCACCGCCATCTTCAGCGGCGATTTCCCGATCGTTGCCTTGCGCGGCCACCAGCGTCCCAGCCCGGATGTGAACACCTCGAATGCGTGATCCCGGCGGGCATTGACGCGAATGCTCTTGCGCACCGGCGCGATCGTAACCGTAGCTGTCATCGGTTTCCGTCCTTTTTTTGATTGCTCGCGCTCTCGGCTTCGGCCTGGAATGCCGCCAGCGCCTGGTCCCAGAACCGGTCGAGCCAGCCGCGCAGCGCGCCGAGCCCGTGCGGGTCGATGTAGTAAACGCGGCGGGTCCCCTCGGGGTGGTCCGCCACCAGACCCGCCTCCTTCAAAATCTTAAGATGTTGCGACACCGCCGGGCGGCTGACGGGCATGCCGCGTGCGATCGCGCCGACCGGTTGCGGCCCGGATCTCAGCCGCTCGAATACCTGCCTGCGCGTGGGATCGGCAAGCGCCGCCAAGGCAGCTTCGTAAGCCATAACTTACCGTAAGCTAAAGCTTACGGAGAGTCAAGCACACGGGATTACACGGCAGCAACGATCGTAATGATGGAGGCGGCGGCATTGTCTGATGCGGCGGTCGCGCTCGAGAGCGACGCAATGAAGATTGACACAATAACGCCCGGCTCGAAGCAATAGCGGCGAAGCTACTCCCGTACGGACGTTGTCTGCTCAGCAAGGGTGCTTCTTGCTGAGAGCCGGCACACGGACGCGCGCATGCCTCAACCGGAACGGTATGAAATCCTGATCCTCGGCAGTGGAGAGGGCGGCAAGCTCCTGGCCTGGGAGCTGGCGCGGGCCGGGCGACGGACGGTGGTCGTGGAGCGGCGATGGATCGGGGGCTCCTGTCCCAACATTGCCTGCCTGCCCACCAAGAACGAGATTTGGAGTGCGAAGGTCGCGCATCAGGTCCGTCACGGCGCGCAGTTCGGCGCGATGACCGGCCCGGTCGTCATCGACATGCCGACGGTTCGCCGGCGCAAGCACGCCATGGTCGATGCCCAGATCGCCGCGCACCTGCAGAACTACAAGGCGAGCGGCGCCGAGCTGATCATGGGGTCAGGGCGTTTTGTGGCGCCGAAAACGCTCGAAGTGCGTCTCAACGAGGGCGGGACGTGTGTGCTCACGAGCGAGAAGGTTTTCCTCAACATCGGAACGCACGCCACCATTCCGAACATTTCAGGTCTCGAAGCGGCACGGCCGCTCACCCATGTCGAGGCTCTGGAGCTCGACTATGTGCCGGCGCATCTGATCGTGCTCGGCGGCGGCTATGTCGGCCTCGAGCTGGCCCAGGCTCACCGTCGCTTCGGCAGCCGCGTCACGGTCATCGAGCATGGACCTCGGCTCATGGGCGGCCGCGAGGACCCCGACGTCACGGATGAGATGCAGCGGATTCTTTGCGATGAAGGCATCGAGGTTGTCACGGAGGCCGAGACGTTGCGGGTGCACGGCCGGTCCGGCGACGGCGTCGTCATTGTCGTGCGCACTGCCTCCGGCGAGCGAAACATCGCGGGCAGCGACATCCTGGTGGCATTGGGCCGCACGCCGAACACCGCCGGGATCGGCCTCGCCGAGGCCGGCGTCGAGCTGGACGCGCGCGGCTACATCCGCGTCAATGGGCGGCTGGAGACGAGCGCCCCCGACGTCTGGGCCATGGGGGAATGCGCCGGCAGCCCGCAGTTCACGCACGTCTCCCACGACGATTTTCGGATCATCCGGGATAATCTCGCCGGCGGCCAGCGCAGCACGCGCGCTCGCCTGGTGCCCTACTGCATGTTCACGGATCCTCCGCTCGCCCGGGTGGGACTGAGCGAGACCGAGGCGCACCGCCAGGGCGTTACGACGCGCGTCGCGACGCTGCCGACGAGCGCCGTGCTGCGCGCGAAGACGACCGGGGAGACGCAAGGTTTCATGAAGGTTCTTGTCGGCGCAAGCGACGATCGCATTCTCGGATTCACCATGATCGGCGCCGAGGCGGGCGAGGTCGTGGCCGTGGTGCAGATGACGATGCTTGCGGAGCTGCCCTATCCCATGCTCGGGGATGCCATTCTCGCGCACCCGACGATGGCGGAGGGACTAGGCTTCCTGTTCTCGAATGTGCCGCCTGTGTCGACGCCCCGGGTCACCCCGGACAATGCGTCGTTGGCGCCCGCGGGCCCGTTGGCCCTCGGCGCATAGAATGCGCGGCATCTCTGTTAGGAAGGCGAGGCGGGAGTGGCCATTTGTTGCAGCAACAGGCCCGTACTCCCGCCACTCGTCGATCGTTTGGTCGAACGCGATCAGTAGCCTTCAGATTTGCGGGACGGCGGCACAGCGCCGATGCCCGGCGTTTGACCGGATTCGTCCCGGGTTAGTCGCAGTATGGGCCGGTCCAGGTGCCTGAGCTGTCGTACTGCATTGTGCTGTGTCCGCAGGTCGTGGGAGCAGCAGACGCCGGAACGGCGTAGATGACCGCCATCGCGAAAGCGAGGGCCAAAGCAATCTTGGACATGGTCATTCTCCTCGTATGGGGCCGGAATTGGCCTGCCTATGAGGTAGTGATCGCGTGGGGCAGACGGATTGGCGGACTTGCGGTGATTGGCGCTGATTTGCGCCAATCAGCACGGCCAGGCGATACGGCGATGCGGTGCCGCGCGGTTTGCGCGCAGTGCTCCCGAAGCTGAGGATTGGCGCAAGCACGCTGCAATCGCGGCAAAGACGGCATAGTCGGTTTCTCCCGAATGAGTGACTGTCCTCTCCGACGCTACCGACGCCAATCACAAAACGTCAGCGAGGAAGCCATGGATCCGATCTCCCGTCGCAACGTGTTGACAGCCGCCGCCGCCGGAACGCTGGCGACTGCGGTGACCGCGGTCGGCGCGCAAGCCGGCGAAACGATGCCGCAGCCCCGTCGCGCCGGCGTGGGGGGCACCAACCCCGGTCCGAAGAATCCCACCCGTGCGAGTCAGAACCCGGATCTGATCTCCCCGCCGGCAACCGACCACGGTGTGCTGCCGAACCTGCGCTTTTCGTTTGACGATGCGCACATGCGCCTCACGACGGGCGGCTGGACCCGGCAGGTCACGGTGCGCGAGCTTGGCATCTCCAAGAACGTCGCCGGCGTGAACATGCGTCTGAATGCCGGCGGCGTGCGCGAGCTCCATTGGCACAAGGCCGCCGAGTGGGCCTATATGCTTTATGGGGCGGCGCGAATCACCGCGATCGATGCGCAGGGGCGAAACTTCGTCGACGATGTCGGCGTCGGCGATCTCTGGTATTTCCCCTCGGGTATTCCCCACTCGATCCAGGGTCTCGGCCCTGATGGCGCCGAATTCCTGCTGGTGTTCGACGACGGCGAGTTCGACGAGGACAATACCTTCCTTCTCAGCGACTGGCTCAAGCACACGCCACCGGACGTGCTCGCCAAGAACTTCGGCGTGCCGGCTTCCATGTTCGACAACGTCCCCGATCCGAGCCAGCTTTACATCTTTCCCGCGCCGGTGCCGGGCCCGATCAGCGCCGACAAGATCGCCGGTGCGACCGAGGTCCCGCGGCGTTTCAGTCACCGCATGATGGCGCAGGCACCGATCGCGACGAAGAGCGGAACGGTGCGGATCACGGACACCAGGGTTTTTCCGGCGTCCAAGACCATCTCCGCGGCCCTGGTCGAGGTCGCCCCCGGCGCGATGCGCGAGATGCACTGGCATCCGAACACGGACGAGTGGCAGTACTACATCGAAGGGCAGGCGCGGATGGGCGTGTTCGGGGCGTCGGGTCAGGCCCGCACGTTTGACTTCCAGCCCAACGATGTCGGCTTTGTGCCGTTCGCCATGGGCCACTACATCGAGAATACCGGTGACACGACGCTGCGTTTTCTGGAGATCTTCAAGAGCGACTACTACGCCGACGTGTCCTTCGATCAGTGGCTGGCGCTTACCCCGCCCGAATTGGTCAATGCGCATCTGAAGAGCAATGAGCAACTGATCCGCGCCTTGCGCAAGGACAAGGTGCCTGTCGTGCCGGCGTAGGCTCGCGGACCGGTATCTGGAAAAGGTGACCCGGCACGTCGCTCATGCATTGAGCTGTTCTTC
>Ga0207688_10000555_pt1 | contig 18211 bp, 18 predicted proteins | sample KBSMiscanthusM4_FD_184296 | JGI IMG/M metagenome (GOLD analysis project Ga0207688, IMG submission 184296) | Miscanthus rhizosphere microbial communities from Kellogg Biological Station, Michigan, USA - M4 (SPAdes) (version 2) | ecosystem: Host-associated > Plants > Roots > Rhizosphere ...
GGTCAAGCAGCACGAAACGCTCGGCCCTCGGGCCCAAAACAGCAGCGGCGGTAAGGGCGTGTTGACCTGTCGAGGACAGCCGTCCGACGCGGGCGAGCACCGCATCCGCCACGGTCGCGGGCACGTCTTCGGACGCAGCTTGCAACACCTCCGTCACGAAGAAGGCGTTGCCTCCGGTCCTGGCCCAGACGCGCGAGGCGTCGACGCTTGATCGGCCGGCGAGCGTGGTCACGGCATCCAGCGAGAGCGGCGCTAGGGCCATGCGCGAGACGGCAGATTGCGTGGCTAGGTCACCGAGTCGCGATCGCAGCGGATGATCACGTCCGGTCTCATCGTCTCGGTATGTTGCCAGAACCAGAGCAGGTACGGTTCCCAGCCTGCGACCGAGGAATCGCATCAGGTCAAGCGTGGTTTCGTCGGCCCAGTGAACGTCCTCGAAGATCAGCACGGTCGGGCGCTGCGCAGCGGCGAGATCGGCATATATCGCGTCGAACAGGCCAGGACGGTTCTCGTGACGCAGGACCGAGGAAACCGAGTCGCCGAATCCGCGGGCCATATCGACGAGGGGTCCAGCCGGCCGCGGCGGCGATACGGGATCGCACCATCCGACGAGGACCTGGGACCGCGCCGCAATCGAATCGGTGAACGTCTGGACCAGCAACGACTTGCCCGCGCCCGCCTCGCCGCCGATGAAGACGAGATGGCCGAAACCGAGGCTCGCCTGCTCGAACAAGTGCTGGAGGCGCGCGAGCTGGTCGTCACGCTCCAGCATTCGAACCACGTTCGGATAATCCCATGGCGCCGGGCCACCGAGCTCCGTGTGGCATCGGCCGTTGACGGCGCACGGAAAATGGCCGCGCCGGTTGGTGGATGATCGCCCTTATGACAGGCAAACCGGTGAACCTGACCGCCGCACTCGCGTCGTTCGACGAGGTCTACAGCCCTCGCATTGTGGCGCGGATGAACGACTATGACGTCCGCGTCGCCCATGCCCGGGGCGACCATGTCTGGCACGTGCACGAGGACACCGATGAGTTCTTCCTGGTGCTTGACGGACGGTTTGATGTGGCGACCAGGGATCCCGACGGCCGGGAGACCGTCGTCGAGCTCCAACCGGGCGACACGTACGTTGTGCCGAAAGGTGTCGAGCACAGGCCGTCCTCGCCGGGGAGCTCGATCCTGATGTTCGAGCCGAGTGGTACGTCGAGCACCGGAGACCGGCACGAGGGGGACATCCCGGACCATGTCGACAGCACCACTGGCCACGAGCTCTAGACACACGGAGGGGCAGTCGTGACGGATGCGTCCTTCACCCTCGTTCCCATCGGATGGGTGTCCAGTCCGCTGGTCGACCGGCAAGCGGCTCCGCGGCAAGGCGACGAGGGCGCGCCGGACTGCTTTCTCGTCTTCGAAGAGGCCGTCATCCCCGCACTTGCCGGCGTCGGGCCAGAAGCGGATTTCCTCGTCTTGACCTGGCTGCACCAGGCCCAACGAGCCGTGTTGCAGACGCATCCGCGTAGTGACATGTCGCGGCCCCTGGAGGGCGTTTTCAACACGCGCTCGCCGGACCGGCCCAATCCGATCGGACTACACCGCGTGCGGGTTCTGGCGGTCGACGGCAACCGGGTCCAGGTGGCGAACCTCGAGGCGATCGACGGCACGCCGATCCTCGATGTCAAACCCGTGCTCGGCGACATCAGCGATCGCTAGCCTCGTCCGCGAGGCCGCCCGGCCTATTCGATGGCTGCGGGTGCCTCGACGTCGTTGCGCATCATGGCAATCCCTCGTCGCAGAGTCAGCATGGTCACGCTGGCCTGAACCTCCGCCCGGGTCGCCTTCCTCCGCACGGCCAGCGGCAGTCGACCCCAAACCGCGTCAACGATCTCCGCCGCCGTCACATTCGCAACAAGCTCATCGCGCTCGCGAACATCACGGTCGTGACGCGCAAGCGCGTCCTCGATCCAGCTGCGCAGCTGCGCCCGATCCACGACGTCAGTCTGCCTAGCGATGCTCACCACAGCGGCTCCATACCAAACCTTGACATTTCGATGGCACAACGTGCATGCGCCTGCCCGAAGGTGGGCCGGTGACCCAGCCGACCGAACCTATCCCGTTCGTACCGCCGCCACCCAATCGACCGACGTCACGCAAGCCCTGGCTTCGGCGACACGCCACCTCCATCGCAGCGACAGCGGGCGCCGTCGTGGTCGCGACGGCAGCCGTCTGGTTCGGTGTCACGGCCGCCGCGTCCGGTGACTCGACGTGGACAGCGGTGAGCGCCGCGCCCGCGGTCACGGTGGCAACCTCGCCCGCTCCGGTGCCGACACCCACCGGCGGAGGTACGTCGGCCGGGGCTCGCACCATCGTCCGAGCGGTCATCGTGAGCCAGTCGGGTCCGACGTGGACTGTCCGTACTCGGGCGGGTACGCAAACCATGATCACCATCACGCCGCGGACGCGATTTGGCCTGGACGGCGCTGCGGCGGCGTCGAGCCGATTCCAACCCGGCGAGGACGTCGTGATCCTCGGCGCAGTCAGCAAAGGCTCGGTGACGGCGGACTGGGTCGTCGCTGTGCGGTCCCATCGGTCGGAGGCATCGGCGACTCCCTAAGCCTGCCCAGGCGCGCTAGCTGACCCAACGGTTCAGGCCTGGTAGGGCGGCGCGACACCCCAACCCCACCGCGGCACGGGCGCGTGCTCGACGACGGCCGCACCGGGCTGTGAATTGTGCATCGCCAGCCGGGTGCCCCACTCGAGATAGCCGACAAGCGCTGCCCGAAATTCCGGGTCATCGGGAAGTTCTGCGTCATCGGCCGCCTGGCTCATCAAGGTCGCGAACCGCAGCCGTTGTTCAGGCGTGATGTCGAGGCCCCGATGATGAGCCAGCATGCCCTCGTATCCGCCGAGGGTTCGGGTGTATTCGGCCGGGCCGCCGAAAACCTCGCGCCACCAGATCGTGACGTGTTCACGGTGTAGCTGGCTCACTCCGCCGGGAAAAAACGGGCTGAGCAGGTCGTCTTGTTCAACCCGGTCGTAGAACGCATTGATCAGCCGGGTGAACGCGTCGTCGCCGCCCGCCCAGTCATACAGTGTTGGCACCTCCAGGGACATGGCCGGAGCGTAGTGTGCAGGCGCCGATCGCATGGGGTGATTTCCTATGACGACGAGGGCGGTGGCGTCCTGAGTTCCCCGGGCAGGCGTGCCCTGCTGGTCGTACATCACACGACTTCGCCGTCGCTTCAGGCGATGCTCGAGGCCGTGCTCGACGGCGCCCAGACCGAAGAGATCGAAGACGTGGACGTGCGAGTGCGTCCGGCGTTAGCCGCAACGGCCGTCGATGTCCTGTCCGCCGACGCGTTCCTACTTGGCACGTCGGCGAACATCGGCTACATGTCCGGGGCTCTGAAGCACTTCTTCGACCAGATCTACTACCCGTGTCTGACCGCCAAGGTGGGTGCCGGCTACGGCGTCTACATCCACGGCAACTCGGACACCGAGGGTGCGTTACGCGCCATCCGGTCGATCGTGCAGGGGCTGGGCTGGGTCGCGGTGCACGAGCCGGTGACGGTGCTGGGTACGCCGAGCCGCGCGGACCTCGAAGCCTGCTGGGATCTGGGCGCCACGACGGCGGCGACGCTCATGCCGACCTAAGCCGGCGCCAGGAACGCCCTTAGTCGTAGCAGGCTTCCAGCTGCCAGCGCGGGCCGTTGCCGGCACCCATCTCGCAGCTCACCAGATATGCGCGGCCCTGCACGTCGACGAGTTGGAAGCGAGCCACGTGCCGGGCTGACGCCGGATCCCACCAGCGTTCGTCCACCGGCCAGGGGCCGGCCCAGGACGTGATCGCGATGGTGGTGCTGCCGTCCTCGAACCCGAACTGTGCCGGAGGCATCGGCACCGCGCCGCGGTCGGTCACCCGCACCGGCCGACCGTCGTCGTCGAGCACCTGAATCGGCCGCGGCGGATCGATCAGAACCGTGGGAACGGGCGCCGGTATCCGGCCTGGCCACGGCTGGTCCGGTGGCCGGATCGGTTCGGGGTCATCGCCCCAGGGAGTAAGCCGGGTGCGCTGTCCCGGCCCGCGCCCACCCTGCACCACGGGAACCAGCACAGAGCCATGCCCGAGCAGGGTCTGGACCCGGGCCAGAGCTCGGTGTGCTCGCTCGTCCTCCGCGCCCGAACCACCCCACAGTGCCTGCTGGTGGGCCCCGGTCGGCACGGTCTCGATCGGGACCAGCCGCAGCCTGGCCACGCCACCAGTGGGTCGCGCGGTGCCACCGAGCCATCCTTCGAGCTGCCACCGAATCCGGTCGAGCACGTCGACCGGGCCTAACACGCCGGCATGCCGCCAGCGCCGCACTGTCTCCTCGCCGTTCTCGCTCTGCGCCTGCAGCTCCAGGCAGGTACAGGCCAGGCCGTGCCCAGCCAGGTCGCCGATGAAGCGTTCGGCGAGGCTTCGGGCGCTGAACGCCACCGTGTCCACCCGGTCGACCGGTGGCTCGAGGTCGAGCGTGGCGGTGAACTCCACCGGGGGGCGCCGTGCCGCCACCGGGCGATCGTCCCGGCCGCCGGCCTGCCGATGCGCCCAGGCACCCTCTGGTCCGAACCGGGCGAGCACATCGCGCGCCGGCAACTCCGCGAACGCTCCCAGAGTGCGCAGTCCGAGCCGACGCAACAGGCCGATCAGCGGCGAGTTGCCGGACGGATCCAGCGTGTTCACCGGCAGGTCGGCCAGGAACTGCGGTGATCCGCCGTGCGGTATGACCAGACCTCGGCGGGCGGCTAGCTCCGCGGCAAAGGCGCCATCCGCGATGCCGATCAGCACGTCGGTGGTGCTCGTGGCGAGGTCGGCTACCGCCCGGGACAGGGCGTGTAGCACCCCGGTCTCACTGCCGAAGTATCGGGTCGGGCCTCGAACCCCGATCGCGGCCAGGCCAGGGCGGGTGACCTCGACGGCCGGAGCAACGGACTCCAGGGCGAGTACGACCGGCTCGAAGGTGCGCGCCTCGGCCAGCTCGTCGCGGGGAAACACAGCCAGGTTGGGGCAGCGGGCCTGCGCCTCGCGACGTCGTAGTCCGCGGCGTACCCCGGCGACGCGCGCCGCATGTGAGCAGGCGATCACCCGGTTGGCGGTGATCACCGCGGTAGGTAGCTCAGCGTCGACGGACAGGTCGGCGGACAGCCGGGCGGCAGTGACCGGCCAGTCCGGGCACCAGACGGCCACTGTCCGAGGAGGCGGGATGACGGCCGGGGGACCGGGGGAGGGCACAGCCGGTCACCCGGCCCGAGCGGTCAGGTCGAGTACGGGGGCCACTGGCTCGTACGTGCCGACCCCTCCTCCGGCGGCCGGCAGCCAGAGTGTGCTCGACCGGGAGCGAGCCGCCGACCCGCGACCTGCGGCGGTGACGGTGAGCCGACGCTGCCGCAACCGCCCATGCCCCGCACCGATACCCGTCCACCGGCCGCCCTGGGCAGACAGCCGGACGTCGGCGGCTGGCCAGGTCTCGCCGTTCACGGCAGTACCTGGCTGGTACGGCATCAGCACGGCGTCTCGATTGCGCGCTCGAGCGGCCAGCCGCCGTACATCACCCGGCACCGCCCGCGCGGGCGGACGCAGCGCCACGATGTCGACCGCATCGAGCAGGGCGCCGACTGCCGTGGTCCAGCTCGCTCCCGGTTGAGGCACGATGGCCAGCCGTTGGAGGTCGAGGCCGTACTCCGCTGCGGCCTCCGCGCTGATGGTCGGCAGGCCGACGAGGGCACACCATGCTCCTTCGGCGGAAGCGGTGGAGATCAGCGCGAGCAGCAGCGACACGGAACCGCTGACGCTGACCGTGCTGCCTCGGCGGATACCGTCGGGTAGCAAAGGCGATAGCGCCGGATGGATCGGCAATGCCGGGGCGACGCGGCGGGTCAGATCGACGGCTGTGGAGCCGTCCAGCCTGCGTACCGCCACATCGAGCATTCCTCTATCTTCGAACACATGTTCGACTCAGTCAAGCACGTGGCATCCTTCCGGTAACCCACTCCGGCTGTGGTCGCACCGGGCCGGAAGAACCTTTTGACCGAGGAGCCGCATGATCTTCATTACCGCAAAGTTCCGGATCCGACCGGAGGACGCCGACACCTGGCCGGAGATCGCCGCGCCGTTCACCCAGGCGACGCGCAGCGAGCCCGGATGCATGTGGTTCGACTGGTCCCGCAGCATCGACGACCCGACCGAATACGTACTCGTCGAGGCCTTCCGCGACGGCGCGGCGGGTGCGGCGCATGTGCAGTCGGACCACTTCAAGACCGCGCAACAAACCTTGCCGCCGCATCTGGTGGCAACGCCGCGCATCATCAACTTCACGATCCCGCAGGACGACTGGTCCGAGCTCGGCGAGTTGGCGGTTTCTGAGTAGTCCGGCTCGCTCGGACCTAGCCGTCGCTCGGATCGCACGGGCTGCCATCGACCGCGGCGTCGCGCGCACTCACGTGACAGATGGGGCAAGTTAGTCGCCTCATCAGTCACTCCTGTCCCAGGGGTGCGCGAGAGGCTACGGATGGATCAGGGCAATCCAACGGGCGTGTCGCTGCGGATTTCCCCGATTTCGCAGGACCATCCTGTCCCTGAACACGAGGAGACAGGGCAATGGCAGACGGGACGAGCGGGCGTGCGGTAAGCCGCCGTGCCGTCATCGTGGCTGCCGCTGCGACCGTTGGGCTAGCCGCCTGCTCGCGAAGCGAGCCGGGTGCCCGACGGGCCGGACCGTTGCCGTTCGGCGAATTGCCCCCGGCCGAGCCGTCGACACCGCAGGTCTCGTTCCCTCCGTCGACCGGCTATCCCAGCCTGCCTACGGAGACCCCGAGCCCGAATGCGACCTCGATAGCTACGGCGGTGCCGACTCCGTCGACCCAGTCGGCGACCAGCGCGCCGGCCGGAAACCGCGCACTGGTCGATCCCGCGCAGGTTCGGGCCAATGAACTCGGCGTGATTCCCGTGATGATGTACCACCAGATCAAGCCGAAGATCACCGGACCGTACGACACGACGCCGCGCGATTTCCGCGCCGGCCTGCAGCGCATGTTTCGAGCGGGCTTCCGTCCGGTCCGGGCGATCGATCTGGCTCGCGGGCGGCTCGACCTCCCGGCGGGATACAGCCCGGTCGTGCTGACCTTTGACGACGGTTACTCGAACCAGTTGCGGCTGCAGCCGGACGGCACAGTCGATCCGTCGTGCGCAGTCGGCATCCTTCTCGACGTCTGTCGGCAGTTCCCGAACTGCCGCCCAGCGGCGACGTTCAACATCAACAAGAATCCGTTCGGTCTCGGCGACGCCGAAGGCCGAGCGGCGGCGCTCACTGTCCTGGACCGGCTGGGCTTTGAGATCGGTAATCACACCTACGGTCATGACAATCTCGCCAAGATGTCGATCGATGGCATCGAACGCGATTTCGTGCTGCTGCAGCGGCTCGTTTCCGCAGCCGTACCTGGCCTGGCGGTGCGGACCATGGCGTTGCCCTACGGCTCGATGCCCCGGTCGCCGAGAGCGGCAGCAGTGCTGCCGCGTGGGAGCTGGGCCGGTGATCGCTATGTCAATGAGGCAACGTTCCTGGCCGGTGCCAATCCGAGCCTGTCGCCATTCGCTTCCGGGTTCGACCCGCAGCGGGTTCCGCGCATCCTGTCGACGTCGTGGCGCGGCGGTCGGCTCCCACTAACCCTTCAGTACTGGCTCGACTACCTGACCGCCCACCCAAGTGAGCGATACGTATCGGGCGGCCGACCGGGTCAGGTCACGGTCCCGGTGAAGCTACGCACCCACGTTGCCGCAAGCTATGCCGGCCACGTGATCACGTACTGACCGCGAGGAACTTGGCCACGGGACGGTCCGCGTAGACGCGATGGACACCGCCGCCGGCCGGATTGTCCCAAGCGCCGTAGTCGACGAATCCGAGGCGTTCGACCACGCGTAGCGACGCCACATTGTGCGGCAGGATCCACGCGATGACCGGCACGTTCGGATCACACCTCAGGGCGGCCTCGACGCCCGCTTTGGCGATCTCGGTCGCATAGCCGTGGCCGCGCATGTCTGGAGCCAACCGGTAGTACACGTTCCATGCGCCAGTGACGTGGCGCTGCGCACCGCCGACGCCCACGACCTCGCCCGTGGCGCCTACTCGAGCCGTCCAATAGCTCAGTCCGTCGGTTTGCCATCTCATCGCCGCGCGCTCGATCCACGATCGGGTGACGGTCGAAGTTGCGTGCCGGCCGGAGGGATCGTGATCCCACGAACGCGGGTCGGCATTGATCTCGTGCAGCGGCGTCAGGTCGTCGAAGCAGCAGGGGAGCAGGCAGAGTCGTTCGGTCAGGGTGACCGCTGGGGGTGACGCAGTCATGAGGGGGCTGACCTCGGGCGGCTCTAATCGTTGATCGTGGGCGAAAGCAGGACCTGCGTCTTCGAACTCATCAATCGACCTGATGCAGCGGCTCTCATACGGCGGCGGTCTACCGATTAGCTCAGATCTTCGGCTAGCTCTGGGCCGCGGTTGGCAACCTTGTCCGGGTGCAGGAAGACGAACCGCTTGTACGCCCAGAACCGGAAGATCGTTCCGATCGCGATCGTGCCGAGGTTCACGACGTTCATGACGAGGTGGTCGTACTTGAACCCGAGTGGATAGGCGAACAAGGCGAGGACCAGCTCCGAGAAGAGAAGCACCACGATATTGATCGCGAAGAAGTACGACGTTTCCCGCGCGAGTCCTGTGCGTGCGCGGTGCGAAAACGATAAGTGCCGGTTTCCCAGATAGGCCACCGTCGTAGCGACGACGGTAGATACGCATTTGGCCGTCAGCACGCCGACGTCCATATGCAGTAGCAGGTTGAATACGCCTAGGTCGAGCACGAGACAAAATGCACCGACCGCGCCGAATGCCGTGACCTCTTTGAGCAGAACCCGCCACGAACCGCGCAAGCGGTCGCGCAGCGGCATTGTCGACGATGACGGCGGCGGCATGGGGGTTCAGTCTAGCGGTCGGGCCGATATGGGTCGGACACCGTGCGCTCAGGACGTACTCAGCGACTCACTAGTGTCCCGTACGTGGACGCCCGAACGGGACTACCAGTCGTCGGAATGGTCGGCGCGGGTCAGCTGGCCCGGATGACGCATCAAGCCGCGATCTCGCTCGGTCTCTCACTGCACGTGCTCGCCGACTCAGCGGACGACTCCGCGGCCCAGGTCGCCGGTGCCGTTGCTGTGGGCGACTATCGATCGCTGGACGATCTGCGCGCCTTCGCGGCCGACTGCGATGTCATCACGCTCGATCACGAGCACGTGCCGAACGAGCACCTCGAGGTTCTCGGCAAAGACGTCGCGGTCCACCCGTCCGCCGACGCGGTCCGGTACGCGCAGGACAAGGCGCTGATGCGCGCTCGGCTCGGTGAGCTCGGGTTACCCGTCCCGGAATGGATCGACCTGACCGGGTCGCGCGATCCCGCCGACGCATTGGCCGCCTTTGGCGCAGCGGTGGGCTGGCCGGTGATCCTCAAAACGATCACGGGTGGCTATGACGGCAAGGGCGTCCGGCTGATCGAATCGCCCGAAGCCGCGACCGACCTACTGGCCTCTGGTGCCCGCCTACTCGCTGAAGCGCGCGTGCCGATCGCCCGCGAGCTGGCGGCGGTCGTGGCCCGATCGCCCTACGGCCAGGGCGGCACCTGGCCAGTCGTCGAAACCGTGCAGCAGAACGGCATCTGTGTGGAGGTCATCGCGCCGGCGCCCGGTCTGGCCGACCCCGTCGCCGATGACGCCCAGCGCATCGCGCTACGCATCGCATCGGAGCTGGGCGTCACGGGGGTACTCGCGGTCGAACTGTTCGAAACGGAGACCGGCGCGCTCATTGTCAACGAGCTGGCCATGCGTCCACACAACTCGGCCCACTGGACCATCGAAGGTGCGCGGACCTCGCAGTTCGAGCAGCACCTGCGCGCCGTGTTGGACTACCCCCTCGGGGTGACGACGATGACCGCGCCCGTAGTAGTCATGGCGAATGTGCTTGCCGGACCGCGCGACGTCCGACCGGCGAGCATCGACAAGCGGGTCCATCACTGCCTCGCCGCCTGGCCCGATGTCAAGATCCACCTGTACGGCAAGCAGTTTCGGCCGGGTCGCAAGGTCGGCCACGTGACCGCATTGGGCCCGGACCTCGACGACGTTCGCGGGCGGGCCCGATCGGCCGCCCGCTACCTCATGAACGGTGGCGAGCTGCCGTGACCGCTGCACCGAACCCGGCCGAGCCAGTGGTTGGCGTGATCATGGGCAGCGACTCTGACTGGTCGACGATGAGCTCGGCTGCGGACGCCCTGGCCGAGTTCGACATTCCGCACGAGGTGCGGGTCGTCTCGGCGCACCGCACACCGATGGATATGGCGGCTTACGCCCAGCAGGCTGCCGGCCGGGGGCTGCGGGTGATCATCGCCGGCGCGGGCGGCGCGGCTCATCTCCCGGGCATGGTCGCCTCGATGACGACGCTGCCGGTGATCGGCGTGCCGGTCGCGCTGCGCCACCTCTCCGGGCTCGACTCGCTGCTGTCGATCGTGCAGATGCCCGCGGGGGTACCGGTGGCGACCGTCTCGATCGGCGGAGCGCGCAATGCCGGACTGCTCGCGGTGCGCATTCTGGCCACCACCGACCCAGAACTGAGCGCCCAGATGGCCGTGTTCCAGGACACGCTTGCTGAGATTGTCCACAGCAAGGACGCCGCTCTCACGGAACGGATTCGTAAGCTTCCGGAATGAAACTGCCCCGGCTGCGGCGCCCGCGTCGCCGCCGCACGGTGGTTGCCCTGGTCGTGGCCGGCGCCATTGTCCTCGCGCTGGCCGTCCTCGTCGTTGTCACCCGCCCGGCTGGTGTGCACACGGTGTCGCGGTTCGTTGCCGGCACGCCGGAGAGCGACGGCCGTCCGGTCCAGCTGGACACGACGCTCTACCTGCCCGCCAGCGCGCCGGCGCCGGCGATCCTGCTCGCGCACGGTTTCGGGGGCGACAAGACCGATCTCGACACCCAAGCCAGGGACCTGGCTCGAGCCGGCTACGTCGTGCTGACCTACAGCGCTCGAGGGTTCGGCAAATCGGGCGGGCTGGTGCATCTGGACGCGCCGGCCTTCGAGGTCGCCGATGGCTCGAAGCTGGTCGACTATCTCGCTACCCAAGTGTCGGTGCGGAAGGACAGCGACGGCGACCCGAGAATCGGGGTGGCCGGCTCGTCCTACGGCGGCGGCCTGGCCCTGCTTCTCGCTGGGACCGACCATCGGATCGACGCGGTGGGCGCGGACATCACATGGAACAGCTTGCAGCGGGCGCTGTTCCCGAACGGGGCGGCGACCGGGCCGGGAGTGTTCAAGAAACTCTGGGCCGGTTATCTGTTCCAGGCCGCGCACGGCAGTGGGCCGACCGATCCAAGCTGCGGGAGGTTCGCTCCGGATGTCTGCGCTGCCTACCAGCGCGCGGCGCAAAGCGGCACTCCCGACGCGGCCATGAGCACGCTGCTGCGCGCGTCGAGCCCGGAGAGCATCCTGGCCTCCATCACGGCGCCAACCCTGCTCATCCAGGGGGAACAGGATTCGCTGTTCCCGCTCACCGAGGCGGATGCCAACGCGCGCGGCATCGCGGCCCACGGCACGCCGGTGAAGGTGATTTGGCGATCTGGCGGCCACGACGGACGGAGCCAAACCGACGACGTCCGGCTTGCGTTCCAGAGCTGGTTCGACGCCCGGCTGCGGGCCAAAGGCTCGGAGAGCTCGCCCTTCCAGTTCGCGGTCCGGGGCGCGGGGCTCTCCGCCGCGAGCGGCCGCACGATCAGCCAGACCCGCCAGGTTGACGCCGGCTATCCGGGGATCGACGGCCGCCCCACCTTGACTGAGACCGTCACGATCCAGGGTCGGCCCCAGCAGATCAGCGCGCCCGCCGGCGGGAATCCGGCCGCCGTCAGCGTGTTGCCGCAACTCGGCGATGCGCTTGACGCCGCGCAAGGCGCCGGCGCCAGCAACCCGTTCCAGTCCATTTCGAGCCTGTCCGGCCAGGTGGCGCGTTTCGCTTCCGACCCGCTACCGGACCGCATGTTGGTCGCGGGCGCGTCGACGGTGCGACTCGTCGTGACCGCCCAGACCACGACTGACGCGATCTTGTTCATCAGCCTGCATGATCTCGGGTCGGACACCGACGTGTTGCCGTCCGGTCTCGTCACCCCGGTGCGATTGACCGGCCTAGTGGCCGGCGCGCCCCGGGAGGTCACGCTGACCCTGCCGTCCGTGGTACGCCTGATCGCGGCGGGGCACCGGCTCGTGCTCACCGTTGCCACGACCGACCTGGCCTACCGACTGCCCACCGATCCGCGCACCTACACAGTCGCGCTCGCGGGGGGCGGTACGGAGGCCCTGACGGTCGCCACCGTCGACGCGCACACCGTGCGTCCAGGGCGGCCGCTGGCCTGGCTCATCACCGGAGTGGTCGCGGTTTTGCTCGTGATGGCCGGCGTCGCCTGGTGGGCTCGACGTCGACGTCGGGCCAGCAAGCGCGACCCGGAGCTGGCCGAGGTGCCGATCGCCATCCAGGACCTCGGTAAGGAGTACGGCGATGGCTACCGCGCTGTCGACGGCGTGACGTTCCGCGTCGAGCGAGGCCAGGTCGTCGGGTTGCTGGGGCCCAACGGAGCGGGCAAGACGACCATCCTGCGCATGCTGGTGGGCCTGATCACCCCGACGCGTGGGCAGATTCACGTGTTCGGGCAGCCGATTCAGCCCGGCGCGGCGGTGCTGTCGCGGATCGGGGCGTTCATCGAAGGGCCCGGCTTCCTGCCGCACCTGTCGGGGCGGGAGAACCTGCGCCTGTTCTGGGAGGCGTCCGGTCGCCCTCTCGACGACGCCGACTTCGAAACGGCACTGCAGATTGCCGGACTCGGCGCGTCGATCGACCGCAAGGTGAAGACCTACAGCCACGGCATGAAGCAGCGACTGGCGATCGCTCAGGCGATGCTCGGCTTGCCCGAGTTGCTGGTCCTCGATGAACCCACCAATGGCCTCGACCCGCCCCAGATCGCGGAGATGCGTGAGGTCCTGCAGCGCTACGCGTTAACCGGTCGCACGGTGATGATCTCCAGCCACCTGCTGGCTGAGGTCGAGCAAACGTGCACCCACGTCGTCGTCATGCACAAGGGCGCGTTGATCGCGGCCGGGTCCGTCCACGACATCGCCGGCAACGGACGCATGCAACTGGCGGTGCCAGATCCGGCTCGCGCGGCGCAGGTACTCGCAGGTGCAGGCATCACAGCGCAAACGGTGCCGGCCCGACGCGCGCTCGAAGACGTCTTCCTCGATCTGGTGGCGGGTGAGTGATGGCCGTAAGCGACAACCACCGGACCGAGGCGCCGACCCGCCGCGGCGTGCACGAGCGGCTCGGGGTGTTGCCACCCGCGGGCGAGCCGGTCCCGTTCGACCCCCGGCGCACGTTGCCGCTGCGAATCGAGTTCATCCGCCAGCTCAAGCGGCGCCGCACCCAATTGGTCGCACTGGTTCTGCTCCTGCTGCCGATCCTCGTCGCCATCGCGTTCAAGGTCGGCGGCCAGCAAACGTCTGGCGGTGCCGCGCTGGTCGACATTGCCACGACCGGTGCGACGAACTTCGCGCTTTTCACCGAATTCGCCGCCATCGGCTTCCTGCTCGTCGTGATCGTGGCGCTGTTCTGCGGCGACACGGTCGCGAGCGAAGCGAGCTGGTCTTCCCTCCGCTATCTGCTCGCGGTGCCGGTGCCGCGTTCCCGCCTCCTGCGGCAGAAGCTCGTCGTATCGCTGACGCTCAGCTTCGGTGCCAACCTGCTGTTGCCGCTGTGGGGGTACGTCGTGGGCGGCCTGTTCTTCGGCTGGGCGCCCGCCCGTTCACCGCTGGGCGGCTCGTTCACCACATCCGAAGCCGTCACTCGGCTCGTCATCGTCGTCGGCTACGCGTGTGTCCAGTCCCTGGTCGTCGCAGGCTTGGCTTTCCTGCTCGGAGTCATGACGGACGCCCCGCTCGGTGCGGTCGGCGGCGCGGTGCTGCTCGTCGTGGTGTCCAACATCCTCGACTCGATCTCGGCGTTGGATCCGTACCGGCGGTACCTGCCGACGCACTACCAGTACTCGTGGCTGGACGCGCTGGGCCCGACCGTGGTCTGGGACGACATGCTCCGCGGGATCGGGTTGTCGCTGGTCTACGCCGCCGTGTTTCTGGGCGCGGCCTGGGTGCGCTTCCAGCGCAAGGACATCACGAGCTGACGAGTGTCCTGCGCGCAGCTGACTAGGGCCGACCCAGCGCGCGGTAATGCCAGCCGGCCGCCCGCCAGACGACGGGGTCGAGAACGTTCCGTCCGTCGACGACATTGCGCTGTCGCACGATCCCACCGATCGCGGTCGGATCCATGGCTCGGAACTCGGCCCACTCGGTGAGCAGCAGAACGAGGTCGGCCCCATCCAGCGCCGCGTCGAGCGAGACGGCGTAGTCCAGTTCCGGATGCAGGCGGCGGGCGTTGTCCATGGCATGTGGGTCGTAGACCACGACGTCAGCGCCTTGGCGGCTGATCGCGGCGGCGACGTCGAGGGCGGGCGAGTCGCGGATGTCATCGCTATCCGGCTTGAACGCTGCGCCCAGCACCGTCACCCGAATGCCCTGGTAGCTGCCGTCAACCAGGTCCAGGCCGATTTCGACGGTGCGGGCTCGCCGCCGGAGATTGATCTCGTCGACCTCGCGGAGGAACGACACCGCCTGGTCGACGCCGAGCTCGCCGGCCCGCGCGATGAACGCCCGGATGTCCTTCGGCAGGCACCCGCCGCCGAAACCGAGGCCGGGGGCCAGGAAGCGGCGGCCGATCCGCGGGTCGTATCCGATGGCGGTGGCGAGCTGCGTGACATCGGCCCCAGTGGCCTCGCAGACCTCGGCCATGGCGTTGATGAACGAGATTTTCGTGGCCAGGAAGGAGTTGGCGGCTACCTTGACGAGCTCAGCCGTGGCGAAGTCGGTGACAACGACCGGAGCGCCTTGATCGATCACCGGCGCGAACGCCGCCCGCAGCTGGGTTTCGGCCCACTCGGACTCGACTCCGAACACCAGCCGGTCCGGCCGCAACGTGTCGGCCACCGCAAATCCCTCGCGCAGGAACTCGGGATTCCACGCCACCTCGGCGTCTGGCGACGGAGCCAGGTCGCGCACCAGCTGAGCCATCCGCACGGCCGTGCCGGCCGGCACGGTCGACTTTCCGACCACCAGCGACTGACGGGTGAGGTGGCGAGCTAGCGACGCGAACGCGGACTCGACGTGGCGCAGGTCAGCCCCGTACTGGCCCGGCAGCTGGGGCGTGCCCACGCAGACGAAGTGAATATCTGCGCTCTCGGCAAGCTCGGCGTAGTCCGTAGTGAACCGCAGGCTGCGGCCGTTGTGCTTCTCCAGCAAGTCGGGTAGGTCCGGTTCGTAGAACGGCACAACGCCCTTGCGGAGAAGCGCGATCTTGTCGGCATCGACATCGAGCCCGATTACTTCGTAGCCGAGCTCGGCCATACATACCGCATGCGTAACGCCCAGGTATCCCGTGCCGACGACCGAGAGCCTCGGCCGTTCCGTCGTCATCCCACTACGCCTTTCGTCAGGAGCCTTTAACGCCGGATCAACGGTGAAGGGTAGCCCAGGACAAGGCGGCTCCGTCGAATCCGCCCGATTCGGGAGGGTCGGTAGCGCGGCCGACACGGAGGGTGCTGTGATACCCCCATGGCCGAACCCACCGAGACCCCGCTACGCGCCCGTCCCGCCTGGGCCGAACTGACCAAGCACCACGCTGAGATCGGCAACCTCCACCTCCGTCAGTTATTCGCCGACGACCCGGGCCGCGGAGGCCGTCTCGCGCTTCTTGCCGAGGGCATCTACCTCGACTACTCCAAGAACCGGATCACGGATGAGACAATGCGTCTCCTCGTCGATCTCGCCGACGAGTCCGGCCTCCGCCAGCGGATCGACGCCATGTTTGCCGGTGAGCGGATCAACGTCACGGAAGACCGCGCGGTGCTGCACGTGGCCTTGCGGGCGCCCAAGGGTCAACAGATACGAGTCGACGGCATCGACGTGGTGCCAGCTGTCCACGAGGTGCTCGGCCGGATGGCGGAATTCGCCGACCGCGTTCGGTCCGGCCAGTGGACGGGGCACACCGGAAAGCGAATCCTGAACATCGTCAACATCGGCATCGGCGGATCCGATCTCGGCCCGGTGATGGCTTACGAGGCGCTCAGGCATTACAGCGAGCGCAACTTGACATTCCGGTTCATCTCGAATGTCGACGGTACGGACTTCGCCGAGGCGACTCATGACCTCGACCCGGCCCAGACCCTGTTCATCATCTCGTCCAAGACATTTACCACGCTCGAGACGATGACTAACGCCCAAACAGCGCGTCAGTGGGCTCTGGCAACGCTTCGAGACGAGGCCGCCGTCGCCAAGCATTTCGTCGCCGTGTCCACGAACGCGGACGAGGTGGCCAAGTTCGGCATCGACGTCATGAACATGTTCGGGTTCTGGGACTGGGTGGGCGGCCGGTATTCGATGGACTCCGCGATCGGACTGTCCACGATGATCGCGATCGGGCCGACGGCGTTCCGCGACATGCTGGCCGGCTTCCACGCCATGGACGAGCATTTCCGGTCGGCGCCGTTCGAAGCCAATCTGCCGGTAATCCTCGGTCTTCTCACGGTCTGGTATTGCGACTTCTTCGGTGCACAGACCCAGGCCGTGCTGCCTTACGACCAGTATCTGAAGCGATTCCCGGCCTACCTGCAGCAACTAACCATGGAGTCCAACGGGAAGTCGGTGACGTTGGACGGTCGGCATGTCGACTACGACACATCGCCGGTGTTCTGGGGCGAGCCGGGAACGAACGGGCAGCACAGCTTCTACCAGTTGATCCATCAGGGGACCCGACTGATCCCGGCCGACTTCATCGGCTTTCTGCACTCGCTCAACCCGCTCGGCAATCATCACGACCTGCTCACCGCCAACGTGTTCGCGCAGACCGAGGCCCTCGCCTTCGGCAAGACCGCCGAGGAGGTCGCCGCGGAAGGAACGCCGGCGTGGTTGGTACCGCACCGAGTCTTCGAGGGCAACCGTCCGTCGAACACCATGCTGGTCGAGTCGCTCACTCCGGCGACGCTCGGCAAGCTCGTTGCGCTCTATGAGCACAGCGTGTTCGTACAAGGAACGGTCTGGACCATCAACTCCTTCGATCAGTGGGGCGTCGAGCTTGGCAAGGTACTCGCGAAGAAGGTCGCCGACGAGCTGTCCGCCGCTGATCCGGAACTTATGCACGACAGCTCCACCAACGCACTCATCCGCCGCTACCGCGCGGCCCGTCAGTAGGGAGCAGCCATGCAGCTGGGAATGATCGGCCTGGGCCGGATGGGTGCCAATATCGTCCGGCGGGCCATGCGAGACGGCCACACGTGCGTGGTGTGGGACGTCAATGCAGAGTCGGTCTCCGAGCTCGGTACCGAGGGGGCAACCGGGGCGGCCACGATGGAGGAGTTCGTCGCCAAACTGGACAAACCCAAAGTTGCCTGGGTGATGATCCCGGCCAGCCTGACGGGCAAGTCCGTCGAAGAACTCGGCAACCTCATGGAGGCCGGCGACATCATCATCGACGGCGGCAACTCGAACTACCGCGACGACGTAATCCGGGCGCGGACGCTGCGCGAAAAAGGCATTCACTACGTTGACATCGGCACGAGCGGCGGGGTGTTCGGTCTGAACCGCGGCTACTGCCTGATGGTCGGCGGGAGCGACGAGGCCGTCGCTATCCTCGATCCGCTGCTCAAGTCGATCGCGCCTGGTGTGGGCGACATCCCACGGACGCCCGGACGGGAGGGCGATCCGGCTCCGGAAGAGCAGGGCTACCTGCATTGCGGGCCGTCGGGCGCCGGGCACTTCGTGAAGATGGTCCACAACGGCATCGAGTACGGCATCATGGCCGCATACGCCGAGGGCCTGAACATCCTGCACAACGCCGACGCGGGGATCCGAGCCACCGCGCATTCGGCTGAGGTCGCCCCGCTCGGCGAGCCCGAGTTCTACCAGTTCGACATCAACGCGCCGAAGGTCGCCGAGGTGTGGCGACGTGGCAGCGTCATCGCGTCTTGGCTGCTCGACCTGACCGCCGCCGCGCTGGAGGC
>Ga0207688_10000563_pt1 | contig 18150 bp, 14 predicted proteins | sample KBSMiscanthusM4_FD_184296 | JGI IMG/M metagenome (GOLD analysis project Ga0207688, IMG submission 184296) | Miscanthus rhizosphere microbial communities from Kellogg Biological Station, Michigan, USA - M4 (SPAdes) (version 2) | ecosystem: Host-associated > Plants > Roots > Rhizosphere ...
CGACCGGGTCGCCGTCGCGGAAGGCGAGGAAGTACTCGGCCTCGGCGTGCTCGAAGAACGGGTTCTTGGCCCTGTCAAGTCGGTTCCGAACGTCGAACTTCAGCGGGGGCACCCACAGGGGGTGGTTACGATAGATCGCCCACGGCAGGTGGACGAAGGTGTTCAGGTCCCGCCTCGTGGCGACGTGCCGGATCTCTACGCTCACAGCGCGCGGCACCCTAGCCCATGCAAACCACCGTCGATGTCTTCGCCAAGGCCCGCGACCACGATCGCAAGGCCATTCTGGACGCCGCGCGCGACGCGGGCATCGTTCCCTACTTCCGTACGCTGGAGTCGGCGGCGCGCCCCGTGGTGGTCATGGAGGGCGCCGAGCGGATCATGCTCGGCGGCAACAACTACCTCGGGCTCACCGAGGACGAGCGCGTCATCGCGGGCGCCCGCGACGCCCTCGACCGCTACGGGACCGGGCTGACCGGCTCGCGCTTCCTGAACGGCACGCTCGACCTGCATCTGGAGCTCGAGGCCGAGATCGCGGGCTGGTACGAGAGCGAGGCGGCGCTGGTCTTCACCACCGGCCACCAGGCCAACCTCGGCGCGCTGGGCACGCTGCTCGGCCCGGGCGACACCGTCGTGGCCGACTCCGGCGACCACGCGTCGATCCTCGACGGCGTCCTGCTCTCGCGGGCCAAGCTGCGTGCGTTCCGCCACGCCCGGATGGACAAGCTCGAGCGCCAGCTCCAGCGCGCCGCCAACGACGGCGGCGGCGTGCTCGTCGTGGTCGACGGCGTCTTCTCGATGGAGGGCGACATCGCCGACCTGCCCGCGATCGCCGATGCCTCGGCGCGCGCCGGCGCGCGGCTCATGGTCGACGAGGCCCACGGCGTCGGCGTGCTCGGCGCCCACGGGCGTGGCGCGGCGGAGCTGCTCGACGTCGAGGACCGGGTCGACCTGCGCATGGGCACGTTCTCGAAGTCGCTGGCCTCGTGCGGCGGCTTCCTCGTCGGCCCCGCCGACGTCATCGAGTACCTGCGCATCTCCGCCCGCCCCTTCATGTTCACGGCCTCGGCCGTGCCGGCGGCCACCGGGGCCGCGCTGGCCGCGGTGCGCATCTGCCGCTCCGACGAGGGCCCGCAGCGCTTCGCCGCCGTGCTCGACAACGCGCGCTACTGGCACGCCGGGCTGCGCGACCTCGGCCTGCACGTGGGCGGCGGCGCGACGCCGATCGTGCCCGTGCTCGTGGGCGACGACTGGAAGGCCGCGCTGCTGTGGCGTGCGCTCTACGACGCCGGGGTCTACGTCAACGTGGCCCTGCACCCGGCCGTGCCGCCGGGCGGCGCGCTGCTGCGCACGAGCGTGATGGCCACCCACGACCGCGCCACGCTGGACCGCGCGCTCTCGGCCTTCGGCGACGTCAAGCGGGCCTTCGAGGGCGAGCACGGGCCGCTTCCGGGGCCCGACGCGCAGCCCCCCGCCCAGCCGGCCGAGTAGCCCGGTTCCCGCCCTCGCCCCCGGGTCGAGGGTTCACAACTTTTTTGCGCTCTGAGCGGCAGATGCGCGTATTGGCGGTTGATGGAGCGGGGCGAACTGATCTAGTTTCAGCGGCCTGGTCGCGACGCTGCGGTCGCAGCCGGAGGAGAGGGTCTCGAAGCGGGCGAGTACGTCGCTGGACGCGCGTCGATGGCGTGAGCGGTGGCTTCGTGATGCCTGCGCCCGAGTCCTCCGGTTGTGGCGTGGCTCCGCGCCCGGACGCAGGATCTACAACCCACCATCGGCCAGTCGTCCGCTCCTCGAAGCGGACGAGGGAGGTTTGTTTTCGGATGAGTGCCACCGCCTCGGTTGCCCTGCCCGCGCGCAGCGTCCATGCCCCGCAGCACCTACAGGCCCTGGAGCGCGCCAACCGGGTGAGGCTTGCCCGCGCCGCCCTGAAGCGGCGCGTCGCTCACGGGGACGTGGCGGTCGCGGAAGTGCTCCTCAGCCGGCCGTGGGAAGCCGAGAGCATGGAGGTCTGCGACCTCCTGCTCAGCCAGCGGCGCTGGGGGATGATGCGGGCGCGCAAGGTGCTCGCCGCGATCCCGATTCCCGAGAACAAGCACATCGGCTCGCTGACGGACCGTCAGCGCAATGCCTTGGCGCGGAAGCTCGGGGCGACCGCGGTCGCCACCGTCTAGGGGACGTCGCCAGCCGGGGGCCCTGCGAGGCCGAAGCCGGGCCCCCGGGTGGCAATCTCGACGATGTGGCCGTCGGGATCGCGGACGTACAGCGACTTGAACGCCCCGCGGTCGAAGACGTCGGTGGAGTCGGTGCCGCGGCTGCGCAGGTAGTCGCGCCAGGCGGCGAGCTCCTCCGGCGTGTCGACGCTGAAGGCGAAGTGGTGGGTCGAGCCCGTGCCCACCACGCCGGGCGGTAGCGACGGGTACTCGAGGAAGCTGATCAGCGTCCCGGGCGAGCCCGAGGGGTCGCCGAAGAAGAAGTGGCGGGCGTCGGGGTCGTCGTCGTTGGTGGCCTGGTGGACCAGCGCGAGCCCGAGCAGGTCGCGGTAGAACGCCGTGGTCCGGTTGAGGTCGCGGCAGATCAGGGTGATGTGATGCAGCCCGGTCAGCTGCATCCGCCGCCGCGGCGGCTCAGGAGCGGGGGGAGCGCTCATCCCTCGATCATCGCATCGTGTACCCGCCGGAGCGGCGCGCGAAGGCATTGCGCAGGAGGAAGAACGCGAACACGAACAGCGGAACCCCGATCGCGACGATGAGCCAGCGGGGGCCGCCGGCGAAGAAGGCGACCGCCGCCGCGGCGATGGCAACGGCCAGCGAGAGCACGGTCGTGTGCGACTTGAAGCCGGCGAAGTGCTCGCGGATGGCCACCTCGAGCCCGGCCAGCGAGCCGAGCACGGCGGCGCACACGAGCAGGATCGCGCCGCCCTTGCCGGGCGAGAAGAAGCCGATGACGCCGATGATGAGGGCGGCCAGGACCGCGAGCTCGACGAGCGGCACCGGCGCCCACGGGGGCGGCGGCAGCCGGTCGCGGCGGGCCCGCTCCCGCTCGCGGCGGGTCTCGGCCCTGGGCGGTGCGGCCGGCTCGGCCCGGTCGGCCGACCGGGTCGGGGGCGTGGCCTCGACGACGCGCTCGGCGGCGGGCCGTGCACGCTTGCGCGAGCGTCTACCCATCAGCGGGATGTCAGGTGGATAAGGGGCAGCCTGACGAGATTTTCACGTGCCACCACCCCATGAGCATGCCAACGATGCCCAGGCGGGGGCGGACGTGGTAGGCGCCGCAGTCGCCACGGCCGAGCTCGCGGGCGGTCACGCGGACCCACTTGTAGCGGCCGGGCTCGAGCAACATGCGCTCCAGCAGCTCGCGCCTGGCCTCCTCCGCCTCGGCGCGCTCGTGCAGCTGCCGGCGCACGCCGACCAGGCGCTCGGCCAGGTCGTCGCGCACCCGCTCGAGCTCGCCCAGCGAGAGCATGCGCGGGCCGCCCGGGGCGCGGGACGTGCCGAAGCCGAAGTCGATGCCGTGCCGCGGGAAGGCGCCCACGAACGCGGCGGCGAGCTCGCGCTCGAGCTTCGCGATCTGGTCGCGGAGCGAACGCCGCGCAGCTCGCTCGTCGACCTCGACGGGCGACAGCGCGACCGGCGGATGTTCAACGACAGCCATGCCTCCTCGGCGTCGAAGTCTAAACGACTAGCGGGGCTCGACAAGGATCTCCGAGCACTGGAACAACGCCTCCTCAACATGGATCGCCGGTACGCCCGCGACCTGTACCGAGAACAGGCGCATCGACGCTGTGTCGCGGGTCACGCCGTGCCCGGGGGCGAGCTCGCCGAACAGCACCGCGAGCGGCGAGCGGGCGTCGGCCACGACCAAGCGGCCCGCCGGCACCGGCGGCGCGTCCTCGGCACGGCCCAGGTGCTCGCCCTCCGCGGCGACGCGCACGCCGAGCGTCCCGTCCACCTTGGCGGCGTCGAGCGCCCAGATCGGCACCCCGGTCTCCACCAGCGCGACGAGCAGCGCGTCGTCGAGCAGGTTGTCCGACTTGAACCCGCCGTGCATGAGGCGGTCGAGCATGGCCGCCTCGGCCGGGGTGCGGTCGGCGTCGGGGTCGAGCCCGACGTGGCGGTAGAAGACGCGGTAGGCCCACGGGACCGGCTGCTGGCGCTGGGCCACGGCCTGGGGGCCGCGGAAGCGACTGGACAGGTACCGCAGCCGCTCCTGCACCGACCGCGGCGTGCGCCCGGGCCGCGCGTCGACGGCGAGCTCGAACAGCCGCAGCTCCGGGAACTCGTCCGCGACCTCGGCGTCGACCCAGCCGGCCTCGGGCTCGCTCATCGCGGCGGCCTCCAGCCCCGCTTCTCGGACCCGGCGACGAGCTCGCGCAGCGTGGCCTCGAGCTTCTGCTCGTTCAGCAGCCCGAGCGTCGTGCGCAGCGCGGTGCCGCCCGGGTAGGCGAAGGTGACGGTGGGGCACACGGCCACGTCGTACAGGTTGGCAACCGCGCCGTCGGCGTCGTAGCCGACCGGGAAGCCCCACTTGTGCTTGCGGATGTCCGAGCGCAGGTCGTTGCGGCTGCCGCGGATCGCCACGGCGGCGAAGCGCACCTGCGGGAAGCGTGCCCGCACGCGCTCGATGACGTCGAGCTGCTTGGTGCAATCGCCGCCGCGCGTGGCCAGGAAGGCGATGGCCGACGGCGCGCCGCTGACCACCTGGCACTCGTTGAGCACCCGCGGGCCGCGCACCGAGCAGGCGGGGCGCTGGCCGCTCGCGCCCTCGTCGGGACGGGTGGCGATGTTGGCGTCGCCGTTGAGGTTGGACAGGGCGAGCGGCACGGCGAACGGGGGCAGGTGATTGCCCGCCGCGATCCCGCGCGAGCCGCCGCCGCTGTTGCGCAGCGTGTTGAAGCCGATGTAGGCGAGGATGAGGACGACGAGCACGCCCAGCCACCAGCCGTAGCGCGAGATCCCCGGCGGCTTGGCCGGGGGCGGCGCCTCCGGCTTGCGTTCCGGCGGTGCCTCGGGCTGGCCGCTGGTCTCCGGCTCGTCGTCGAACGAGAGCGGCCCGCTCACGCGGCGGTGGCGCGCCGCCGCCGCGGCAGCACCCGCCGCAGCCGCGCCGCCGCCTCGCGGCCCAGATCGGCCACGTCGGTCTCCTCGGCGAGCGCCAGCACGGCCGGGAGCACGACGAGGACGCCGAGCAGCGACACCGCGAGGTCGACCACGGTGACCAGGCCGAAGTCGCGCAGCATGCGGATGTCGGAGATCACGAGCACGGCGAAGCCGGCCAGTGCCGTCACCGCCGAGGCGGTCACTGCCCGGCCGGTGGATGCGTAGGTGCGCAGGAGCGCCGCCCGCACGCCCAGGCCGCTGTCGCGCTCGGTGCGGTAGCGGGCCGAGAGCAACACGCTGAACTCGGTCGAGAGCGCGATCACGAGCGCGCCCAGGGTCACCGACATCGGGTTGAGCTCCACCGGCCGCCCGAGCAGGAGCCCCAGCGGCGTGTCGTCCGACCACCACGAGAGCAGCCCCGCCCACCCCGTGGCCAGCGCGATCGGCACGAGCGGGATCACCGCGTTCTTGACCCGCCGCCGGACGGCGAAGAGCACGAGCCCGACGAGCACGAGCGCGCCCACGCCGAGCAGCAGGCGCCGCCACCACGAGGACACGTCCGCGTTGGCCTGCGCCGCCTCCACCGGCAGGCCGGCCAGCTGCGCGGTCACTCCGGCCGGCGGGTGCAGGCGGCTGCGCATGGTGTCGACCACCTGCTGCTGCTTGTCCAGCGGCATGAGCTTGATCCCGAAGGCCAGCGCCGCGGTGTGGCGGTCGCGCGCGATCACCGCCTGCGAGAAGTAGGGGGGCACGGCGTCGAGCACGCCCTCGATCTGCTGCTTGGTCAGCGCCTGCGGGCTCTTGCTGTCGCCCGAGCCGCGGAACAGGTCGGGCAGCGACAGCGCCGGGCACAGCGTGGCCTCCCCACAGCCGCGCTTGGTCGAGTAGCCGTAGTGGCGCAGCAGCCCCTGCTGGTAGGAGGTCATCCAGTTGACGACCTTGGGGTCGGCGAGGTCGCGCGCCTTGACGGTGACGTCGATCTCGCCCGACACGCCGGTGCTGCGCTGCAGCGTGTTGAGATCCTGCAGCGCCGGCAGGCTCTGCGGCATGAGCTTCTGGATGTCGGAGACCACGCGGGTGCCGGCGTCGGCGATCCAGCCGATCACCGCCAGCGCCAGCGCGCAGGCCAGCACCGTGCGCGGCCGGGCGATCACGAAGTCGAGCACGCGCTCGAAGACCGGGCGGCGCGCCGGGCGGGGCGTGAGCCCCACGCGCCGGCCGCCCGCCCGCAGCAGGTCGACGGCGCCGCGGCCCGCGGCCGCGAGCTCGCCCCAGGCCGAGACGAGCACGCGCGGGCCGCGCCCGGCGTAGCGCGCCGACAGCGTCAGCACCGCGATGCCCGCGGTCATCGCGCAGGCGAAGGCGAGCACGATGCCGGCCACGAGCACGAGCCCGAAGCCCTGGACCATCGGCACCGGCGAGAGCAGCAGGACGAGGAAGCCGACCGCGGTGGCGATGGCGGCGGTCAGGATGGTCGGCGCCGCGATCGCGCCGACGCGGGCGGCGGTGGCGACGGGATCGGTGCCCTCGCGCGCTCGGATCTCGTCCCAGCGGGACTGCAGCTGGATGGCGTAGTCGACCGCGAGGCCGATCAGCACCGGCAGCACCGCGATCGAGGCCATGGTCAGCGAGGCCCCCACCAGCGCCATGCCGCCGAAGGTCAGCGCCGCCGCGGCCAGCGCGATGCCCAGCGGCAGCAGGCGCGCCCGCGGCGTGCGGAAGATCAGCAGCAGCGTGACCGCCATGACCACGAGCGCGGCCACGAGCAGGAGCACGATCGAGTCCTGCAGCGAGGTCGAGAGGTCGGCCACCACCACCGGGGCGCCGGTGACCGTGTAGGTGCCGTGGTTGTGCAGCCGCCACTGGGGCATGGCCACGGCCTTGCGCACGAGCGCGATCGTGGTCCGGCGCTGGTCGTCGGTGAGCTCCGGGCGCAGCCGCACCTGGATCAGGGCCGACTTGGCGTTCGGGAACAGGTAGGCGAAGCGCGCCTTGGGCCGCGCGGTGCCGCCCTGCGGGTCGAAGACCAGCGAGGCGACGAAGTTCGGGTCGTTGAGGCGCGGGATGCTGCGGATCCCGTACTGGAGCGCGAGCTGCAGCGAGTCGCGTACGAACTGCGCGTAGACGAGCTGGCGCGTGTCGTTGGCCGCCTTGCGCTGGGCCGCCGGCGGCAGGCCCTTCGCGGCGGCCAGCTTGCGTGCCGCCGTGGCGGCCTGCTCGGCCTGCGCGGCCTTCTGCTGTTGGCGCTGGGTGAACTGCGCCTGGATCTGGCGTACGGCCTCGTTGATGAACGTCCCCGGGCCGTAGACCACCCGCACCGGCTTGGTCTTGGCCAGCTGCGCGCACGGGCCGCCGGCGCCGCCCGGCGCCTTGACCTTGCTCGGCAGGTTGCCGGAGATGCAGCCCTCGAGCCCGAGCAGCCGCTCGATGTCCGAGGTCAGGACGAGGTGGGCGAGGTCCTCGCGCACGAGCACGATCACCGCGTCGTCGCCGAACCGGCGGTGATAGTCGGCCGTGGCCTTGTACGTGTCGGAGCTGCGCGAGACGAGCGTGCTCGTCCCGGCGCTGGGCTCGAGCGACAGCCCGAGCACGGCGCCGCCGACCGCGAGCACCGCCACCACCGCGAGCACGGGCAGCGGCCGGCGCGCGACGAAGCGGGCGACCCGCTCGAGCGCTCGCGACAGGCTCTCCACGTGCTCAGGCTACCGGCGGCCGCCTCGGTTTCGCGCCGGTGCCGCCCCTAGCTCGTGGGCGGGTTTGCGCGCAGCTGCGGGTACTGCGAGGGCGGGAAGGACGTGTCGCCCGTGGCCGGGAACTTGATCTGCAGCGTGCACGGCGGGGCGGGGACGGCGCTCTCGCTGCCGCCGTACACGAACGTGTTGATCTCGGTGCGCAGGAACGGCGGCAGCAGCGCCGTGATCAGCGGCGTGACCTGGTTGGTCAGCTGCGGGACGCCGTTGCCGCAGCCACGGTTCTCGTAGACGGGCATCACGGCGGTGCCGGACGCGAACGCCCCCGGCAGCGTGTACGGGTTGGGCCGGTTGGAGCCGATGCGGTTCGGATACTGGGCCAGCGACTCGGGGTTGATCGGGTTCGTCGTGCGCAGGTAGTGCACGGGGCCCGACGCCTTCGGCGGCTTGTCGGTGGCCTCGGTCGCGGCGACGGTGTTGGAGAAGAAGGCGTTGACCTCCTTCTGGTACTGCCCGAGGCCGTAGATGATCGGGTTGATCTGGCGCAGGAACGGGCTGAGCTGGCCGAGCAGCGGGCGCAGGTCGTTCAGGAACTGGTCGGTCGCCGGCAGCCCCGCCTTGGAGGCCGTCACCAGTGGCCCCAGGTTGCGGAACAGGTGCACGAGGTCGGGCGAGATCTGCTCGAGCTCGATCAGCGTGGGCGAGATCTCCTGCGCCGCCGGGCGCAGCTCGTTGATCAGCGGGTTGGTGAAGTGGGCGAACTGGTTGAGGCGCTCGAGCGTGATCTGGGACTGGCGTTCGAACGTCGGCAGCACCACGAAGAGCTGCTGGAGCTCGTTGTTGCGCTGCGCCGTCGTCTGGAAGACCTTGTTGGAGTTGGTGATCAGCGAGGCGAGCTGCCCGTCGCGCTCGGTCAGCGCGTCGAACACCACGCCGGTGTCGGCGACCAGCCGCTGCACCGCGCCCTGCTGCGTGTTGAGGATCTGCAGCAGCGTGTTGGTGTCGGTCTCGAATCCGGGCAGGTTGCCGAGGGCGTTGGAGATGTCCGTGCCGCGGCCGGTGATCGCCACGGCCTGATCCTGCATCCAGACCTGGAACGCCGCCCGCGTGCGCGGGTCGAACGTGCGGAAGATCTCGTCCAGCTGAACCGACGGCGCGACCTGGGTGACCGCGAGCGTGCCCCCCTCGGGCACCTTCGGGCTGCCGGGGTGGCCCGGCGTCAGCTCGACGTAGGTCTCCCCCAGCAGCGTCTTCTGGCGCAGGATCGCTTTCGCGTCCTTGGGGATGGGCGCGAACTTCGGCTCGAGCTGGATCGTCGCCTCGGTCTCGCCGTTCTTCGGCGTGATGCTCTTGACCTTGCCGACGGAAACGCCGGAGATGCGCACGTCGGCCTCCTGGGCCAGCTGCGTCGCATTGGGGAACTCGATCTTGAACTGGTAGCCCTTGGGCTGGAAGGGGATCGGGCCGCCGAAGGCCAGCCAGAGGAACAGCAGCAGCCCGAAGCAGGACAGGGCGAAGCCCACCATCACAAGAAGCCGGCCGACTGTGGGAGCTTGCTTCTGCATGGGCTAGGGGGTCGGCACCGTGCCGCCGCCTGCGCCGGGTGCGCCGCCGACGCCGGGGGCGACGCCCGATCCGGCGCCTGCCTGGCCCGGGCAGACCTGCGCCTGCTGCACCGGGTTGAGCAGGTCGAGGATGGTCTTCAGCAGCGGGTTGACCTTGGCGACCTGGGCCAGCACACCGGCCGAGGTGCACGAGATCAGGAACTGGCCGCGGCGGATCGGGCCGTGGGCGTCCTGGGTCGCGAAGATGGTGGGCCCGAGCTGGTTGAGCCAGGAGAGCCAGAACAGGTAGCCCTCGGTCGCGCCGGGCGGGTTGTAGGCCAGCTCGTTGAGCGCGTAGTTGAGGACGTCGAACGAGGTGCTCAGGTCGGGGGTAAGCGCCGCCAGGTCGTTCGCCGCCGGCTGTAGCGCCTGGACGGTGGGCAGGGCGGCGACCGTGAAGGGCCGGATCTGGTCGCGGATGATCGGCGTTTCCTCGCGCAGGGCCGGGCGCGTGGCGGCCAGCGACGGGCCGAGCGCGCGGGCGCCGGGGCGCAGCGCCTGCAGGGTCGGGCCGAGCGTATTGCCGAGCGTGGTGAGCTTGCGGAGCGTGACCTGGGTGTCGGTCAGCGTCGGCGGCAGCTGCGCGAGCGTCGCCTGGATGTTCTGGTCCTCGGAGGCGAAGGCGCGGAAGACCGCGTCGGTGGAGTCGACGAGCTGGGTGAGCTGCGCGTCCTTGTCGCCCAGCGCGTTGGCCAGCAGCTGGAAGTTGTGGACGGTGCGGCGGATGTTGACCCGCCGTTCCTTGAGCTGGCTGGTGATCTTGGCCAGGTCGCGGCTCGTAGGCGCGAAGCGCCGCAGCGTGCTCGAGAGGTCGGCGGTGTTGTCGCGCAGGCCCTGCCCGGCGCCGCCGAGCAGCAGCCGCAGGTAGGCGCGGGTGTCGGTGTCCAGCGCCGCGAGGATCTCGTCGATGTTGACGTCGGGCAGCGTCTGGTTGACCGGGATCGTCGCCCCGCTCTTGAGCTTCTTGCCCGAGGACGGGTTGCCCGGGTCCATCGAGACGACCATGTCCTTCAGGCCGGTCTTGGGCCGCAGGAGCATGGTCGCGTCGGGGTAGATCGTGTCGTACTTCTCGCGGATGTTCATGGTCACCAGCGCGCGCCCGTTCTTGAGCTGCACGTTCTGGATCTCGCCCACCGCGACGCCGGCGATGTCGACGGTCTGGCCCTGGCCCGGGGTGACGGCCTGCGCGGTGGAGAACTCCGCCTTCAGGGTGAAGAAGTTCTTGCCCAGGATCGGGACCCAGCCGGGCAGGTTGAAGCGCTGCTGGGACAGGATGTAGCCGCCCACGAGCAGCGCGATGAGGATGAGCACGATGACCGCGGTGAACTCGCGTGCCCGCTTGCGGATCGCGTTCATGGGGTCGTGTCCTTGACCGGGTTGCCGGCGTCGGCCGTGGTCTTGGTGCCCTTGGCGCCCTTGCTCGCCGACGTGTCCTGGGCCTCGATCGTCGGCTTGTTGGCGCTGCCGGTCGGCGTGTACGCCCGCTTGTGCTGCTTGCTGCTCGAGAACGGGTTGAGGCCGTCGGCGATCTTGCCGGCGAGGGACTTCTTCTGCTTGGCCCGCTTGTCGAGGGTGACGGGGGTGCCGGGCACGGTCACGGTCGGGAGCGGCACGGTCGGAGCGAGCGGGTTGCTGGGCCCGGTGCCGACGGTTTGGTCGGGCGGCCCCACCGCGGCGGCCGGGCCGTTGAGGTCCGGCGGCGTCTGCTGGTAGCACGGCGCGTCGGGCTTGTACGGCGGGCGCTGCCCGGTGTACGCGGGCCGGGTGCCCAGCGGCGTGGCGATCGCGTTGCCGAACAGCGGGTCGCCGCTGAGCGTCGAGTTGCCGGTCGAGATCGTGGTCGCGCCGCCGCCGGCCTGGAAGCGCACGTACTGCCCGTTGCCGTCGAAGTTCTGGCCCTCGCCGGTCAGCCCGACGAGTGACTCCCAGAACTGCTTGTAGTTCTCCAGCCCGGTGGTGAAGGGCCCGTCGGCGATCTTCACGTCGCCCGTGGGAAGGACCACGTCGGTGACGCAGCGATCGACGAGGTCGACCTTGGGTAGGAGCTGGAGCGTGGCGTTGGCGACGTTGGCGAGGTCGGCGGTGGTCGGGCGGAGCGCGTTGACCAGGCCGCCGAGCTCGCTGGGCGAGACGAGCTTCTGGACCTGCGCGATCCACGGGTAGGCGGCGTCGATGGTGGCCGGCGTCTGCTCGACGCCGGGGATGAGCTCGAGCGCGAAGGCGCGCGTGGGCGGGAAGGCCCGGTTGAGCGCGTCGAAGGCGGTGTTGGCCGCCTGCAGCGTCGGGGGCAGCAGCCGGATGGTCGCCTCGAGGTCGCCCGAGCGCGACGCGAACGCCGCCACGGTCCGGTTGAAGTTGGTGATGAGGTCCTTGAGCTGCTCCTCGTTGCGCCCGAGGCCCTCAGTCGTGCGCTGCAGGCCGACGATGAGCTTGGAGAGGTCCTGCGGCTCGGTGCCGAGCAGCGCCTGGTTGACCTCGGCGACGCCCTGGAAGGCGGCGGCGGCGTAGTTGAAGTTCTTGTTCAGCGCTTCCGCCGCGGTGAGGCCCTGGACGGAGGGGTCCTGGGTCGCGTCGAGCTGGGGCGTGGGCTTGAGCTGCAGCGCGTTGCCGTAGCTCTGAAGGACGGTCTGCAGGTCGTCGCGTGCGTTGGACTGCAGCGAGGTCAGCACCTCGTCGAGCTGGACCGGCGTCGCCGTCTGCGTCATCGGGATCGGCGCGTCGTTGTCCTCGAGCTCGGGCGCGCCCGGGGTGCCGGGCGAGACGTCGACGAAGAAGTTGCCCTCGAGGAAGATGCGCGGGCGGATCTTCAGCGTGGCGTCGCGGTGGATCGGGAGCCCGCTGTCGGAGATCTGCATCTGGACCTCCGCCGCGTTCGTGTCCTTGTAGCGCTCGACGTTGGTGACCTTGCCGACGTTGACGCCGGCGATGCGCACCGGCGAGTTGGTGCGGATGGAGTTGGCCGACTCGAACACGGCGTTGAGCCGGAAGCCGTGCGTGAACGGGATGTGCTTCGAGAACCCGAAGTAGGTGATGAGCACGGCCGCGATCAGCACCAGCGCGCCGACCGTGAACGGGTTGGCACCGGTCCGGTCCTTGCGGGGAACGCGCTTGACGTCGTCGCGGGCCATGGCTACTGGTTCAGGTCCCTCTTCGTCTGATCGTGGTTCGTGCCCTGGTTGCCGGGCACGTTGCCGATCACGTTCTGGCCGGCCAGGTACTTCTCGTTGGCGGCCTCGCACTCGTTCGGCTGACCCGGCGCGCCCACGTTCGGGTACGGGTTGGTGTGGAGGTGGTTGTCGGTCGTCGGGCCGTCGGCCGGGGCCGAGCTCGGGCCGCCCTCGCTGTTCGGCCCCTGCGGGGTGACGATCACGATGAACCGCTGCCAGGTTCCGTTGCTGTCGCCCTCGCTGAGCAGCGACGCGACGTTGCGGAAGAACAGCGTGATGTAGTTGCAGGTGAGCTGGACGGGGGCGAGCGACTTCAGCGCCGGGTTGAGTAGCTGCACGGTCGAGGTCAGATCGCCGAGGCCGAGCGGCACACGCGGGTCGTTGGAGAACGCCTCAATGGTCTTGAAGGTCTCCGTCAGGCGCGCGTTCAGCGCGACCGAGCGCAGCAGCGCCGGCGTGCCGACGGTGAAGGCCTCGGAGATCGCGGGCGCCGCGGTGCTCAGCGCCTTGACGCCCGGGCGCAGGTCGCGCACGAGCTGCGTGGTGTTGGCCAGGAACACGCGCTGGAACGGGAACGTGCGGATGGCCGTGCTCAGCGCCGGCGGGCCGTTGGAGATCGAGTCCTGGATGAACGGCCGGGCCACGTCGGCCAGCGCCGAGAAGGTCGTGTCGAGGTTCACGAAGAGGTCGGCCTGGGACTGGGCGACCGGCGCGGTGATCGAGGCCGCGCGCTCGAGCGCCGGGAACAGGTTGTTCAGGCGGGTGGCCGGATTCGACAGGTTCTGGGCCACCGGGATCAGGCTGGCGAGCAGGACGGGAGCGAACTGGATGGCGTCGTTGAGGTCCTGGCCCCGGCCCGCCAGCGCGTTGCCGAACTCGGTCAGGTTCGTCGAGCTGGCCACGCGCGTGGGCTTGTCGAAGGTGTTGAAGACCTCGTCGATCTCGACCGGGGACGGCGTGGCGTTCCTCAAGGGGATGGTCGCGCCATCGGCGAAGCCGTTGTTCGTGGCGTTCTCGCTGCCGTTGACCGGCAGGTTGCCCTTCGTGATCTCGACGTACTTGAGGCCCAGGGCCGAGCGCGGGCGGATCAGCACCGTCGAGTTCTTCGGCAGTGGCTTGATCGAGGTCTGCAGCTTGAGCTTGAGCTGCGCGGTGACGGTGCCGTCCTTGTGCGCCTGCGGCGTGATCGTGTCGACCACGCCGACGCGGGCGCCGCCCATGCGCACGTCGTTGCCGCGCACCAGGTTGGCGGCGTTCGGCACGTCGGCCGTGAGCTGATACGTCGGCACGAAGGGCAGGCCGTTGTTGGCGTTGTAGGCCAGGAAGACGGCGACGATCACGACCAGCGTGGTCGCGGCCCCGATGAGGACGGGGTTGGCGGCGATCGAGCTGGCTCCGCGGCGGCGCATCGAGCTAATTCCCCAGGAGGTAGTCGAACAGCCCCTGCTTGGGGTCGCTCTGGGTCGTGGAGGTCTGGTCGGAGCCGCCGCCCTGGGCGGGCTGCTGCTGCGCGGCGGACGCGTCGTCGGAGGCGTCGGCGGCCGGGGCCTGCGTGGGCGGGTTGACGGGCGAGTCGGCGGGAGACTGCGGGGCGGCCGGCGGGGGCGGCAGCGGGTCGGCCGCGCCCAGGCCGCCGGGCAGCTGCACGTCGGGCAGCTGGATGGGAGCGTCCTGGGTGACCGTGGCCTGGTCGCGCTCGGCCTTGGCCCGGGCCTTGGACAACGCGCGTGCGTGCCTGCGGGCGCGCGCGCAGCGATCCTTGGTGCGCTGGGTGTCGAGCCGGTGGCAGAGCTGGCGGGCGCGCAGGATCGCGCGGCGCTCGGTGGCCTTGGCCCGGGCCGCGCGCGCCGTGACCGCCTTGACCCGCTTCAGCGCGGCCGTCTTGCGGGCCCGCTCCTTGCGCAGCTGCGCGGCCTGCACCTTGGCCTGGGCCTCGTCGGCGTAGACCTGGTCGGGCTTCTCGCCGGCCAGCACCTTGGCGGTGCGCTGCAGCACGGGGTCGCTGCCGGCGGCGGCGACCGCCTGCTCCTTGGCCGTGGCGCTCGGGTGCGCCGAGGCGGCCGACGCGCTGGAGCCGTCCGAGCTCGAGTCCGGGAAGTTGGCCGAGCAGCCGGTGACCGGGGCCACCGCGTAGGACGAGCAGAGGTTGACGATCAGGCCCGCGCGCAGGTAGTGGCTGATCGAGTCGAACCCGTTGACGGCGGAGACCGAGAAGAAGATGAAGTCCATCAGCCGCTCCACGCCGCCGGTGTCGCGCAGCGACTTGAGGATCGCGCTCAGGTTGTCGGCGACCGGCTTGGCCGCGCGCGTGAATTGGTCGAGCTGGTTGACGATCGGGTTGAACGCCTTGGTCGCCGGGATGCCGGCCTCGGACGCGCCGCCGAGGCTGCGGATGGCCGGCCGCGAGGCCTCCGAGAACGGGCCGAGCTGCTCGATGAGCGAGTTGATCGCCGGGGCCTGCGCGTGCAGGTCGCGCAGCAGCGGCACCATCTCGTCGGACAGCCCGTTGACGCGCGCCAGGGTCGGGCGCAGCTGTGTGAGGAACGGGGGCAGGAGCTGGAGGTTGGCCCGCAGCGCGGCGCTGCGCTCGGCGGTCGCCTGGTTGACCGTGTTGGCCTTGACGATGAAGTCGGCGACGTGCTGGCGCTGGGCCGCCAGCGGGGCGAGGACAGTGTCGGAGTTGACCGCGAGGTCGGCGAGCACCTTGTTCTGGTTGGCGAGGATGTTCAGGACCTTGTCGGTCTCCTGCAGCGCCGGGTTGGCGCGGTGGATGGTCTCCGAGAGCGCCTTGCCGTTGCCGGCCAAGCCGGTCCCGAGCTCGTCGATGATCAGCGCCAGGCGCTGCTGCTCGGGCGCGCGCAGGATCGCGTTGATCTGGTCGATGCCGACCGGGCTGGACGTGTTGTTGACCGGGAGGTAGTGCTGGCCCTTGCCCGGCCCGCTCTTGATCACGGGCAGCTTCGGCGGCAGCTGCGCGCCGGGCGCGTGCGGTGCGGTGGGCGAGCACTCGACGAAGTTCTCGCCGATCAGCGACTGGGGCCGGATCGTGCAGTGGGCGTCGGTGCGGAAGTCCTGGAAGCCGCCGCTGGTGATGTTCAGGACGATCGCGGCCTTCTTGTCCTTGGTGACGTCGAGCGAGTCCACGCTGCCGACCTTCACGCCCGCGATCTTCACGTCCTCGCCCGAGATGATGTAGTTGGCGTCGTCGAAGATCGCGCGCACCTGGTAGCCGCTGGAGTCGCCGGCGGCGGTGCCGAAGATGGTCAGGCCCGCGGCGGCGGCGAGGACGAGGGTGATGGCCGCGACGCGCCTCATGGGCCGGGCGGCACCTGTGCGGGGTTGCAGTCGCCGACCAGGCGGCCGTCGTCCAGGAACGGCGCCGACTTGTCCTCGGGCGGCTGGCTCGCGGCGCCCGGGCAGCGTTTGAGCAGGTCGCTCTGGTTGAAGTTGGACCGGCCGCTCGGCGGCAGCGGCGTGAGCACGCCGCCGGCCGGGTTCGAGGTGAACGAGAACGCGTTGAAGATCGGCTGGATGCGCGCGTAGTGACCGTTGGCGTCGTAGTTCGAGGCGCCCTGGCCGAAGTCGCGGATCCACCCGATGAGCTCGGGGGCGAACGGGCGGATGAAGGTCACCACCGGCTGGGACTTCCGCAGCGCGGTGATCGTCAGCTTCGAGCTCACGCCGAACTGCTGGGCGAGGGCCGGCGTCTTGTGCAGCAGGTCGATGAGGTCGTTGTCGGGGCCGGCGGTGCGGATCAGCGCGCTGAGGTCGTTGACCGTCGGGCGGGCCTCGCGCAGCAGCGGGCGCAGGGTCCGGAAGAACGGCGCCAGCTTCGGGGCGACGGGCTTGGAGGCCGCGGTGAGCTGGTCCAGGTCGTCGAGCGTCGAGCGCAGGTTCACGAAGGTGGTGTTCGCCTTGCGCAGCGTGCCCGGCAGCAGGCCGAGCGTCTGGGCCAGGGCCTGGTTCTGGGCGGCGATGGCCGCGGCGGTCGCGTTCGCGTTGCCGACCAGGGCGGCGAGGTCGCCGCGGCGCTCGGCCACCGTGGAGACGAGGTTGGACGCGTCGACGACGAAGCTCGTGAACGTGCGCTGGTCGGAGAGGACCTCGTTGATCAGCGCGCTGGTGGAGGACAGCGCGGGGTTGAAGAACTTCGCCGCCTCGTTGGCCTGCGGGCCCTTGCCGGCGTAGTAGGCCGCCGAGCCCTGGATCACGTTCTGCAGGCCCGCGCGCGTCTGCGCGTTGAAGGTGTTGAAGAGCTGGTCGAGGTCGACGATGCTCGTCGTGCTGGTGACCGGGAGGTTGTAGCCCGAGGGCAGGTCCGGGGCGTTGTTCGGGCCCGGGGTCAGCGCCAGGTAGCGGTTCGCGATGCCCGACAGCGACGTCGCGCGCACGAGGGCGGTGGTGCCCCGGTGCAGCGGCGCGAAGTCCGCGTCGACCTTGATCTTCAGCTGCGCCTGGTTGTTGTCGGTGAGCGAGATGTCCTCGATCGACCCGATCCGGCGCCCACCGATCTGCACGTCGTCGCCGTTGACCAGCTGACCGGCGTTGATGAGCGTGACCTTGTACTCCTCGCCGCCGTCGTCGGAGAGCAGCAGGACGGCGACGACGACGACGGCGATGACCAGCGCCGCAAGCGCGGCGCCGCGGGCCACCGTCATGCGGGCGGCTCCGGGGCGCTGCGGTCGTTACTGGCGGTGTACGAAAAGGTCGACGGGGTGAGGGGCACTGGGGTGGGGTACGGGAATGGGGTAGGTGGCGGAATGGGCTCCGCCGGGGCCACTCGACGCTATTCCATTCCGAGGGGCCCCTGTGACTCGCCGGACAGGAACTGGCGGACGAAGGGGTTGTCGGAGTTGAACAGCTCCTCCGCGGGCCCGGACTCCACGATCCGGCCCTTCCACAGGACCGAGATGTGCTCGGCGACGCGGCGAGCGGACGCGATGTCGTGCGTGATCACGACGTAGGCGCCTCCGTTCTCTTCGTGCACCTCCTGGATGAGCTCGCACAGGAGCGCGGTGCGGACCGGGTCGAGGCCCGAATCGGGCTCGTCGAAGAGCACGATGTCGGGGTCGAGCACGAGCGCGCGCGCGAACCCTGCCCGCTTGCGCATCCCGCCAGAGAGCTCGTTGGGCATCTTGTCCTCGGCGTCGGCGAGGCCGACCTCGCGCAGGCGCCGGTTGACGATCTCGAGGATCTCCTCCTCGCTCTTGTCCGTGTGCTGGCGGAGCGGGAAGGCGGTGTTGTCGACCAGGTTCATCGACCCGAACAGCGCGCCGTCCTGGAACAGCACGCCGAACTTCTTGCGCATCTCGAAGAGCTCGTCGTCGGCCATGTTCGGCACCGACTCGCCGTGCACGAGCACGTCGCCCTCGTCCGGGTAGAGCAGACCGACCATGTGCTTGATGCACACGGACTTCCCGGTGCCCGAGGGCCCGAGGATCATCGAGATCATGCCCTCGGGGATGCCCATGTTCAGCCCGCGCAGGATGCGGTTGCGGCCGAACGCCTTGTGGACGTCGATGAACTCGATCGCGTCCGGGCGGCCGGTGTCGCGCTTGACGCCGGTGTGCCACTGGTACTCGTCGTCCTCCTGCGC
>Ga0207688_10000568_pt1 | contig 18123 bp, 17 predicted proteins | sample KBSMiscanthusM4_FD_184296 | JGI IMG/M metagenome (GOLD analysis project Ga0207688, IMG submission 184296) | Miscanthus rhizosphere microbial communities from Kellogg Biological Station, Michigan, USA - M4 (SPAdes) (version 2) | ecosystem: Host-associated > Plants > Roots > Rhizosphere ...
AGCTGTCGACCAAGATGCAGGTCAACAGCGATTTGTAGCCCCGATGGGATTCGAACCCACGCTACCGCCGTGAGAGGGCGGCGTCCTAGGCCGCTAGACGACGGGGCCGGAACCGGAGTGCCAGCATAACGCACGGGATTAAGCGGTCCTAATCCGCTGGCACCTGATGCTCTTCGCGCAAGCGCTCATCGCATGAGCTGGGGTACCAGGACTCGAACCTAGAATGGCTGAACCAGAATCAGCTGTGTTGCCAATTACACCATACCCCATTGGCTGCCCATAACCGCAGGTCACAGGCCGTTTTTGGCCCCGTCACACCGCGGGAAGCTCCCGCCGCCTGATGTATCGGGCCGACGTGCAGACTACCAAAGATTTGAGGTCGCCTTCTCACGCCTCCGCCGCGGCAGCGGCACGGTCCCGCCCTGCCCGCAACCGACGCAGACTGCGATCACGGCCGAGCAGGTCCAGAGACTCGAACAGCGGTGGGCTGATCGATGCGCCCGTGGCTGCCACCCGGATCGGACCGAACGCCTTGCGCGGCTTGAGCGCCAGGTTCTCCAACAACGCCACCTTGAGCGCTATTTCGATCTTCGCCGTGTTCCACTCCCCGACGTCCTCGAGCGCAGTGATCGCGGCGTCGAGCACCGGAGCCGCATCGCCGCGCAACTCCTTGGCGGCTGCCGTCTCGTCAAGTGTGAACTCTCCGTCGTTGAGGAACTTCAGCAGGTCCCACGCGTCACCCAGCACGACGATGCGGGTCTGTACCAGCCGGGCCGCTTCCGCGAATTGCGTGGCGTCGAGCCCGGTGTCGTGGCCGTGGGCGGCGAGGTACGCGCGCAGCCGTTCGGTGAAGTCGGTCTCGCTCAACAGCCGGATGTGTTCTGCGTTGAGCGCGTCGGCCTTCTTCTGGTCGAAGCGGGCGGGGTTGGAGTTGACGTCGACGACGTCGAACGCTGCGACCATCTCGTGGAGGCTGAACACGTCGCGATCCTCGGCGATGCCCCAGCCGAGCAGGGCCAAATAATTCAGCAGCCCCTCGGGGATGAAGCCGCGCTCGCGGTGCAGGAACAGGTTCGACTGCGGATCGCGCTTGGACAGCTTCTTGTTGCCGTCACCGAGAACGCTTGGCAGATGGGCGAACTCGGGCACTCGCTCGGCCAAGCCGAGACGGATCAACGCCTGGTACAGGGCAATCTGGCGCGGGGTCGACGGCAAGATGTCCTCACCGCGCAGTACGTGGGTGATTTTCATCAGCGCGTCGTCGACCGGATTGACCAAGGTGTACAACGGATCTCCGCTTGCCCGCGTCAGTGCGAAGTCCGGCACGGTGCCTGCGGCAAAGGTGGTATCGCCACGCACCAGGTCGTGCCAGGAGATGTCCGCGTCGGGCATCCGCAACCGCACCATGGGCTTGCGTCCCTCGGCGAGCAACGCCCCGCGTTGCTCATCGGTCAGGTCGCGGTCGAAGTTGTCGTAGCCCAGCTTGGGATTCCGGCCGGCGGCGAGGTGTCGGGCCTCGACCTCCTCGGGCGTCGAGAACGCCTCGTATGCCTCGCCGGCCTCCAGCAGCCGGCGTACTACGTCGCGATGGATCTCGCCGCGCTCGGACTGCCGGTAGGGTGCATACGGCCCACCGATGTCGGGACCCTCGTCGTAGTTCAGCCCGAGCCAGCTCAACGCATCCAGCAGCGCCAGATAGCTTTCCTCGCTATCGCGTTCGGCGTCGGTGTCCTCCAGCCGGAACACGAAGGCGCCACCGGTGTGGCGGGCGTAGGCCCAGTTGAACAACGCGGTGCGGATCAGGCCAACATGTGGCGTTCCTGTGGGCGACGGGCAGAACCGAACTCGAACTGTCTTTTCGCTCCTCGCGTGCGCATCTGTTCTCTCGCTGCTCGCGTGCGCATCTGTTCTTTCGCTCCTCGCGTGCGCGTCTGCCATCACTTTCCTTTGCGGACAACAGGATTGCTCAACGTCCCGATGCCCTCGACGGTAATGCTGACAGTGTCGCCGTCCTCGATCGGGCCGACACCCTCCGGCGTGCCGGTGAGGATCAGATCGCCCGGCAGCAGCGTCATCACCGCCGAGATCCACTCGACGATCGCACCAATGTCATGGATCATCAGCGACGTGCGGCTGTGCTGCTTGACCTCGCCGTTGACCTCGGTGCGGATGTCAAGGTCGGCCGGGTCGACATCGGTGACGATCCACGGGCCGACCGGGCAGAACGTGTCGTAGCCCTTCGCGCGGGTCCACTGGCCGTCCTTCTTCTGCTGATCACGCGCCGACACATCATTGCCGATCGTGTAGCCGAGGATGTTCTCCGCGGCACGCGCGGCAGGAACGTCCTTGCACGGTCGCCCGATCACCGCAGCCAGTTCGCCCTCGAAGTGCACGGGGTTGGCGTCGGTCGGCAGTTGAATCGGTACGTTTGGCCCGATGATCGCGGTGTTGGGCTTCATGAAGATCACCGGATCCGGAAATGAACCGCCACCCATCTCCGCGACATGGGCGGCGTAGTTCTTGCCGATGCAGACCACCTTGCTCGCCAGGATCGGCGCCAGCAGGCGCACGTCAGCGAGCGGCCACTGACGGCCGGTGAAGTTGGGTGAGCCGAAGGGGTGCTCAGCGATCTCCCTCGCGACCGCCTGTGTCGGGTCGTCGGTGGTGCCTTCGACGCTGACGAAGGCGACTCCGTCGGGACTGGCGATTCGACCAAGGCGCATGACCTCAGCCTAGTGGCCGTCACCGGCGCGGCCACGGCCAGGCCCCACTGACATCTGTCTCAGAATATGGAATGACGGTTCAGCATCCTGAGACAGTTGTGCGACGATGGACGGGTGTCCATCGAGACGATCAGCTCCGTGCGCCGCTGGTCGATGTTGGTCATCGCGCTGAGCGCGACGCTGTGCGCGAACGTCTTCATCAACGGCGCGGCCTTCCTCATCCCGACGCTGCACACCGAACGCGGCCTGGATCTGGCGAAGGCGGGCCTGCTGTCGTCGATGGCCAGCTTCGGCATGGTGGCGACGCTGATCGCGTGGGGCTACATCGTCGACCGGGTCGGCGAGCGGATCGTGCTGGCACTGGGTTCGGGGCTGACGGCGGCTGCCGCATTCGCGGCGGCGTCGGTGCACTCGCTCGTCGCGGTCGGCGCCTTTCTGTTGCTTGGCGGCATGGCGGCGGCCAGCAGCAATTCGGCAAGTGGCCGACTGGTGGTCGGATGGTTCCCGCCGGAGCAGCGGGGCCTGGTGATGGGGATCAGGCAGACCGCGCAGCCGCTGGGAGTCGGCTTGGGTGCCTTGGTGATTCCGCGTCTCGCGGAAACCCACGGCGTCTCGGTCGCCCTGCTGTTCCCCGCAGTGGTTTGCGCGGTGTCCGCGGTGGTGTGCGCGGTTGCGGTGGTCGACCCACCCCGGCCGCCGCGTCACGAGGCCGATGAAGCCGAGCTGGCCAACCCGTACCGCGGGTCGTCGCTGTTGTGGCGGATCCACGCCGTGTCGGTTCTGTTGGTGGTTCCCCAAGTCGTGGTGTGGACTTTCACGCTGGTGTGGCTGATGAGCGACCGCGGTTGGTCAGCGGCGTCGGCGGGCGCGATGGTGACGGCGGCCCAGATACTGGGCGCCGGTGGACGAATCGCCGCGGGACGCTGGTCGGACATCGTGGGTTCGCGACTGCGCCCGATTCGCACGATCGCGCTGGCGGCAGCTGCGGCGATGGGTCTGCTGGCGCTGACCGACTGGCTGCACTCCCCCCTCAGCGTGGCGTTGATGGTGATTGCCTCGGTGATCACGGTGTCCGACAACGGTTTAGCGTTCACCGCGATCGCCGAGATCGCGGGCCCGTTCTGGAGTGGCCGCGCACTCGGCACGCAGAACACGAGTCAGCTGTTGACCGCCGGCGTCGCGCCGCCACTGTTCGGCGGAATGATCGGAGCCGCCGGCTACCCCGTGGCGTTCGCGGTGTGCGCGCTTTTTCCGCTATTCGCGATACCGCTTGTTCCCGTCGATAAGGGTCATTAACCCCTTTCGCGGCGATACGCTCCGCACGTGACCGCGTCATTCATGGACGTCATCGACAACTACTTCACGTGTGAGTTCACGACGCTGTCGCGCGACGGGTCTCCGGTGACCTGGCCGGTAACGCCACGGCTCTTGGAAGATGGTCGGTTCTTGTTGACAACCAGCATCGGATTGCCCCAGAAGGCGTTCAACATCCGGCGCAATCCCAGGGTGAGCATGCTGTTCTCGGAACCGAAGGGAAGCGGTGTCGCCGAGCCGGGTGCCGTGCTGATCCAGGGCGACGCAACGGCCGAAGATCGCATCGTCACCGACGTGTCGTCCGACAAAGATCTCGCGGCGTATGTGGAAACCTTGATCATCCGTCAACCCGCCGGCGCCCTGTGGAGCTCGTGGCTCGGCAAGCAGATGTGGTGGTCGTACTACATGCGCATCCTGATCTATGTGACGCCACGGCGGGCATGGTTCTGGCCCACCCGTGAATTCGCCAGTTCACCCGAAGAACTCAATCTCAGCGAGGTGCGCCGTGTGGGCTGAAGCGGCCAAGTGGCTAGGCAAGTTCGACGAAACCGTATTGACCGGTCTCGACGTGGACGGGTACCCGGTCAGCATCCGCGTCGACCCCCGCAACTACGACGCCACGACGGGCACGCTGCCTGCGGCGTTTCCCTCTACCCTGCACGTCATCGAGGGTCCGGCCAATTTGTTGTCCCACACTCACGACGAAAAGATGTGGCACCTGAACATGATCCAAGTCAAGGGTCGCCTCGAGAGTCGCAGCGGCCGATGGGTGTTCCAGAGCACTAATTTCGACGCTCCGTCCAAACTAGCGTTTCTTCAATTTGTCAGGAACACCCGCACGGCTGGACAGAAGTACCTCGACAAGCGAGGACTGAAGCGTCCACCAGTCAATTGGTCTGCCGTCAAAGAGATTCAGCGTCGGGGTCGGGCGCGACGGTCGTAACGTCGCGCAGCCCGGTGAGAACGATCCTCATTGCGCCTCGAGGTTCTCCGCACACCGGGTGAGTGCGGCGACAACTTGACGGCGCGCGTTCGGTGAGATGCCGTTGATCATCTCCGACTCCACGCCGAGCACCGCGGCATGGGCAGCCGCCAGCCGTCTGGTGCCTGCTGCCGTCAGTTCCAGCGCCCGGGCTCGACCTCTCGCTCGTCGGTCGGATTCGGCGATTAAATCTGAGGATCGAAGACCGGACAGCACATCCTGGAGCGACTGCCTGGTCACGAAGCACAATCTCGAGAGTTCCGATGCCGACGCATCTGGATGATCTGCAAGGGCGCGAAGGACGGCGTACTGCGCCATCGACAAGCCCGTCGGTCGCAATGCAGCGTCGCTGCGCCGTCGCAACGATTGCTGCACGCGTTTGACGAGGTAACCGACCGCGCGCTCGGTTTCAGACAAAATCATGTCAGGAACCTTACATTAGTGCTATGCTTCGATGTAAGGAACCTGACATGGAGGAGAGATGACGACCATCGAGCAGAACAGCGGATACGCCACCTTGATCAACGTCTTCACCGTCGACCCGGACCGGGCCGCAGAACTGGCTGCGCTATTGCACACCGCAACCGATGATGTGATGCGGCATCGGCCCGGATTCCGGTCGGCCAACATCCACTTGAGCACCGACGGCACCCGGGTCGTCAACTACGCACAATGGGACAGTGCCGAGGCATACCGTGCGATGCTGGAGGACCCGACGACGCAGCAGCACATGCGCGAGGCAGCGGCCCTGGCGATCAGCTTCGACCCGCACCTCTACACCGTCGAATCGGTGCACGAGCGCTGACTGAGCGCCTACAGGCTGGCGGCGATCCTGTCGCCGACCTGTGTGGAGGACAGCTTCTGGTCGCCGCGGGTGGCCAGGTGTTGTTCGACGGCCTTGTCGACGCGTGCCGCGGCATCGTCCTCACCGATGTGAGACAGCAGAAGCGCCACCGATATGATCGCCGCGGTCGGATCGGCGATACCCTGCCCGGCAATGTCCGGTGCGCTGCCGTGCACCGGCTCGAACATCGACGGATTCGTCCGCGTCGCATCGATGTTGCCGCTCGCGGCGAGGCCGATGCCGCCGCATACAGCCGCGGCGAGATCGGTGATGATGTCCCCGAACAGGTTGTCGGTGACGATCACGTCGAACCGTCCCGGATCGGTGACGAGGTGAATCGTCGCGGCGTCGACATGCTGATACGCGGTCTCGACGTCGGGGTATTCGGCCGCGATCTCCTGCACCGTGCGCCACCACAGATCGCCTGCGAACGTCAGCACGTTGTTCTTGTGCACCAGCGTCAGCTGCTTGCGGCGGTGCTGGGCCCGGCGGAACGCGTCATGCACGACGCGCCGCACACCGAACGCGGTGTTGACGCTCACCTCAGTGGCGATCTCGTTTGGCGTGCCCACCCGGATCGCTCCCCCGGTTCCCGTGTACGGACCTTCGGTTCCCTCGCGGACCACCACGAAGTCGATATCGGGGTTGCCCGCCAGCGGACTGTTGACCCCGGGGTACAGCCGCGAGGGGCGCAGATTGACATGATGGTCGAGCGCGAACCGGATGCGTAGCAGCAGACCGCGTTCCAGCACACCGCTGGGCACTGACGGGTCGCCGATGGCACCGAGCAGAATCGCGTCGTGGCCGCGCAGCTCGTCGATCACCGAATCGGGCAGCACCTCGCCGGTTGCGTGGTACCGGCGCGCACCCAGGTCATAACTGCTCTTCTCGACGCCGGGCACTACCGCGTCGAGCACCTTGACCGCCTCACCGACCACCTCGGGGCCGACGCCGTCGCCGGCGATGATCGCCAATTTCATGACAGATCCACCACTTCCAGGAGCTTGGCGCCAACGGCCTCGGCGATCGCGGCGCGGACATCGACGGGCACGTCGCGGTCGACGCGCAGCAGGATCGTTGCGCCCGGCCCTTCGGCGTCCTCGCTGAGCTGTGCCGCGTGGATGTTGATATCGGCGGCACCGAGCAGGGTGCCGATCTTGCCGAGCGTGCCCGGCCGATCGAAGTAGTTGACGATCAGATACACGCCCTCTGCGCGCAGGTCGAAGTTGCGGCCATTGATCTGCACGATCTTCTCGACCTGCTGCGGGCCCGAAAGCGCGCCGGCGACGTTGGCCACCGAACCGTCGGCGTACACCGCCCGCACGTCGACGACGCTGCGGTGGTTGGGACTCTCGGTGGCCGTGCTGATGTCGGCCTGCACGCCGCGCTCCGCGGCCAGCGCCGGGGCGTTGACGAACGTGACCGGGTCCTCAATGACAGCAGAGAACAGCCCCCGCAGCGCCGAAAGCCGCAGCACCTCAACGTCTTCGGAAGCCAGCTCGCCGCGCACCTGGACCGACAGGGACACGGGTAGCTCGCTGGAGAGCACACCGACGAGCACACCGAGTTTGCGGACCAGATCGAGCCACGGCGCCACTTCCTCGCCGACTACCCCGCCACCCACGTTGACGGCGTCTGGCACGAATTCACCGGCCAGCGCCAGCTTCACGCTCTCGGCCACATCTGTGCCCGCACGATCCTGCGCTTCGCCGGTCGACGCGCCGAGATGCGGTGTGACGACAACCTGGGGCAGATCGAACAGCGGGCTGTCGGTGGTCGGCTCCGTGGTGAAGACGTCAATGCCTGCCGCCCGGACATGGCCGGACCTGACGGCCTCGGCCAACGCTTCCTCGTCGATCAGCCCGCCGCGCGCGGCGTTCACGATGATCAGGCCCGGCTTCGTCTTCGCCAACGCCTCCTTGCCGATCAATCCGGCCGTCTCCGGCGTCTTGGGCAGGTGCACCGAAATGAAGTCTGCGCGCGCCAGCAGCTCGTCGAGGGTGAGCAGCTCGATGCCCAGCTGCGCCGCCCGGGCCGCAGACACATACGGGTCGTAAGCAACGACGTGCGTGCCGAATGCCGCCAGTCGCTGGGCCACCAGCTGGCCGATGCGGCCGAGCCCCACCACGCCGACGGTCTTGCCGAAGATCTCGGTACCGGAGAATTTCGACCGCTTCCACGTGCGCTCGCGCAGCGACGCGTCGGCCGCGGGAATTTCGCGGGCCGCCGCGAGCAGCAGCGCCAACGCGTGCTCTGCGGCGCTGTGGATGTTGGACGTCGGCGCGTTGACCACCAACACTCCGCGGGCGGTGGCGGCGGCGACATCGACGTTGTCCAGGCCCACGCCCGCGCGGGCGACGATCTTGAGCTTGGGCGCCGCGGCGAGCACCTCGGCGTCGACGGTCGTCGCCGACCGCACCAGCAGCGCGTCGGCCTCCGGCACTGCGGCCAGCAACTTCTCACGGTCTGGGCCGTCGACCCACCGGACTTCTACCTGGTCACCGAGTGCGGCGACAGTCGACTCAGCCAGCTGGTCGGCGATCAGTACAACGGGGAGACTCACGTCCACACAGCGTAGTGGGCTGTGATGGCGGGATGGCGGGGGGGAGAATCGCGGGCGTGGACGTCACCGTCGTCGGCAGTGGACCCAACGGGCTGGCGGCCGCCGTCATTTGCGCCAGGGCCGGTCTTTCGGTGCAGGTGTTCGAGGCGCAACCGACGCCTGGCGGAGGCGCCCGCACCCTCGCCGACCCAGAGTTCTCGGGCGTGGCCCACGACATCTGTTCGGCTGTCCACCCACTGGCGTTGACCTCGCCGTTTCTCGCGGAGTTCGATCTTCCGGCCCGCGGGGTGACGCTGAAGGTGCCGGAGTTGGCCTACGCCAACCCGCTGCCCGGTCGGGCCGCCGCGGTCGGCTATCACGACCTCGATCGCACCTGCGCCGAGTTGGACGACGGCGAGTCGTGGCGTCGGCTACTGGGACCGCTTGTCGAACGCGACGATGCCGTGCTCAAGTTGCTGCTGGGCGACAAACGCTCGATTCCCACCGATCCGATTGCCGCGGTCCTGGTGGCACGGCGACTGGTCGAACAGGGCACTCCAGCGTGGCGGGCGCTATCCGGGACCGACGCCCGTGCGCTGTTCACCGGGGTTGCCGCACACACGATTTCGCAGATGCCGTCGATGGTGTCGTCCGGTGCGGGACTGATGCTGGCCACGCTGGCGCACACCATCGGGTGGCCGTTACCGGTTGGCGGCAGCCAAGCCATCCCCGATGCATTGATCGCGGACCTGCAAGCACACGGCGGCACGCTGACGTGCGGCGAGGAGATCACCCGACCCCCTTCGGGTGTTGTGCTTTTCGACACCTCCCCGACCGCGCTGCTGTCCATTTACCGCGACACGCTGCCAGCCCGTTACGCAAAGGCGTTGCGGCGCTACCGCTTCGGACCCGGTGTCGCAAAGGTCGACTTCGTGCTGTCCGACGACATTCCATGGACCGACGCGCGGCTGGCCGATGCGCCGACCCTGCACATGGGCGGAACCCGCGAGCAGATGGCGCACGCCGAACGTGAAGCCGCCGCGGGGAGACACGCGGAATGGCCGATGGTGCTCGCCGCCCTGCCGCACCTTGCCGATCCGACCCGGATCGACGCGCAGGGCCGACGTCCGCTTTGGACGTATGCGCACGTGCCGTCGGGCTCGCCCGTCGACCAGAGCGAAACCGTCACCGGGATTTTCGAGCGTTCGGCGCCAGGCTTCCGCGATGTCGTGGTGGCGGTCCGATCAATACCGGCCGCGCAGCTAGCCGAGCACAACGCCAACCTCGTCGGCGGCGATATCGGCGTCGGCGGCAACACGTTGTTTCACGCGCTTGCCGGGCCAACGCCGCGGCTCAACCCGTGGAGCACGCCGATTCCCAAGGTGTATCTGTGCTCGTCGGCGACGCCGCCCGGCGGCGGTGTGCACGGCATGTCCGGCTACTACGCGGCGCGTACGGTGCTCCGCCGCGAGTTCGGCATCAAGAAGCTGCCTAGGCTGGCGCCATGACCAAATTGGCGATCATCTACTACTCGGCCACTGGACACGGCACCACGATGGCCCACCGCATCGCGGCGTCCGCCGAGGAGGCCGGCGCCGAGGTGCGCGTTCGTCCCGTTGCCGAAACGCACGACCCGACATCGTTTGCACAAAATCCCGCATGGACGGCGAATTACGCAGCCACCAAAGACCTGCCACAGGCGACCGGAGAAGACATCGTCTGGGCCGACGCGGTGATCTTCGGGTCACCGACGCGATTTGGTTCGGTCGCTTCGCAATTGCGCGCCTTCCTCGACTCGCTGGGCGCACTGTGGGCAGACGGCAAGCTCGCCGACAAGGTCTACGCGGCGTTCACATCGACGAACACCGCACACGGCGGCCAAGAAACGACGCTTCTCACGCTGTACGTCACACTGATGCACTTCGGCGGGATCATCGTGCCGCCCGGATACACCGATGCGTTGAAGTTCGTCGATGGAAACCCGTACGGGGTCAGCCTCACGGCAGGCCACGACAACATCAGCGAGTTCGACGATGCGACGAACGCTGCACTGGACCACATGGCCCGCCGAGTGGTCGGTGTCGCTGATCGCCTCACCTCCTAAGCGCAGCCAGCGTGGTGTCGCGCCGGCGAGTCCAGTTAGCTGGCACCGCTCGCCCGTAGCTCCTTCTTTCGATGCACGATCGATGCATCATTGCGGTAATACTTGGGTATAGACGCCGCGACCCGATTGGTTCGCGGGCATGCGGGTAGTTCGAATGCGCGGGTGTAAAAGGAGGCCGGTTGAGCGGCAAGGACGGGTGGGCGCAGGCCGACGTACTGGCATTGATGCCGTCGGCGCCACAGCGGAAAGGCCAAATCAGTGGCCCGTTCATGGATTGGCGTATCTGCTTGCGCGTCGACGTACTCGCCGCCCTCGCGGACTTCGTCGCTCACCGTTGTGCCGCCGACATGGCGCCTGCGGGCATCGACATCGCCGCTGACGTGCTGCGGGGCGTCCTCGAGGGCGGTAAGTGCCTGCGGTCGACATATGCGTACCTGGGCTGGCGGTGTGGCGCCGATGACGACGATGTGGCGCTACGAGCCGCCGCCAGCTTCGAGTTATTGCATGCATTCGCCCTGTTGCAGGACGACGTCATGGACGGCTCCGCGTTGCGCCGCGGTCGGCCATCGGCCCACGTCAGATTCGCTTGGTGGCACCGTGACCGCGGGTTATCGGGATCGCCGGAGCGGTTCGGTGAATCGGCGGCCGTGCTGCTTGGCGATCTATGCCTGGTCTGGGCTCAGCAGATGCTGCGGGAAAGCGGCATCGGGGCCGAGGCGCTGTCACGGGCGTGGCCGCACTACGACGCTATGCGCACCGAACTGGCGGTCGGTCAGTTCGCCGACCTTGTCAACCATTCCGGCGCATTTCCGACGCTGGCACAGGTGCTCGATGTGTCACGCCGCAAATCGGGCAACTACACGGTCCGCCGGCCTCTGGAGATCGGCGCCGTCCTTGCCGGCTGCAACTCGGGCGCGGTTACGTTGCTTGGCCGGTACGGTGCGGCGGTCGGCGAGGCGTTTCAATTGCGCGACGACGTGTTGGGCATCTTTGGCGACCCAACGGTCACCGGCAAGCCCGCCGGTGCGGATCTGGCCGAGCACAAAGCCACGAGCGTTGTGGTCGCCGCGCATCATCTCGCGGATGTCAACGCACGCCGTCAGCTCTGCGAGCTGATGAGCGCCGAGGATCTGAACGAGGACGACCTGCGGCGCTGGCGCGCATTGATAGCCGCTACCGGCGCGGTGGATTGGATTGAGCAGCAGATCGATTCGCGACTCGCCCGCGCGTTGGACTGGATCGACACCGCTCAGCTCGATGCGGTGGTGCGGGCCGCGCTCGCGGATATGGCCGTGGCGTGCACGGGAAGGGCCGCCTGATGCGCACGGTCGCGGGCAACACCGATCGGGTGGTCGTGGTAGGCGCCGGGCTGTCCGGCCTGTCTGCCGCACTGCACCTCGCCGGCCGGGGGCGTGCGGTCACCGTGGTGGAACGAGGTCTTCATCCGGGCGGGCGGGTCGGTCGCCTCGACATCGACGGTTACCGCATCGACACCGGGCCCACTGTGTTGACAATGCCGGACATCATCGACGACGCATTCGCCGCCGTCGGCGAAACCACTTGCGATCGGCTGGATCTGTTACGAGTCGAGCCCGCCTACCACGCGACGTTCGCCGACGCCAGTGCACTGGATGTCCACTCTGACCGTGATGCGATGGCGCGCGAGATCGAGAGCTTCGCGGGTCGGCGCGAAGCCGACGGGTACTTGCGCCTGCGCAGCTGGTTGACCCGGCTGTACCAGACTGAGTTCGACGGCTTCATCGCGGCGAATTTCGATTCGCCCTTGTCGCTGGTGACGCCGCAGTTGGCGCGGCTGGCCGCGATCGGTGGGTTCCGCCGCTGGGACCGGATGGTGCGCCGTTTCGTCACCGACGAGCGGCTGTTGCGCGTGTTCACCTTTCAAGCGCTGTACGCCGGCGTCCCCCCGCATCGTGCGTTGGCCGTGTACGCCGTCATCGCATACATGGACACCGTGGCGGGCGTGTATTTCCCGCGCGGTGGAATTCGGGCACTCCCCGATGCGCTCGCCGCGGCCGCGTCCGATGCCGGTGTCGAGTTCCATTACAGCTCGGCTGTTTCCGCACTGGACTGCGTCAACGGCCGCGTTGCCGGAGTGTGCACGGAATCTGGTGATCGGATTCCGGCGGACGCGGTGGTGCTGACCACCGAACTGCCCGAAACCTACCGCCTGCTTGGTCGCACACCGCGCCGCCTGCTGGCCCTGCGACCAGCGCCCTCGGCCGTCGTCGCTCATGTCGGGTGTCGCGCAAGCGGCGGCGACATCGGCCACCACACGATCGTTTTCGGTGACGCGTGGGAGCAGACCTTCCGCGACATCATCGACGATGGGTGCTTGATGGGCGACCCGTCGCTGTTGGTCACCCGGCCGACGGCCGGAGACCCTGGACTCGCGCCGGAAGGTCGCGATCTGATCTATGTACTGGCACCGGCGCCGAATACTGTTGTCGGCAAACTGGATTGGGGTGCGATAGGAGCCGCATACACAGAGCGGATCCTCGAAACCGTAACGCGCAGACTACCGCAACTCGGCGTCGACGCCGACGTGTTGCATGTTGTCGATCCGGCTGGTTGGGCCCGGCAGGGGATGTCGGCGGGCACCCCGTTCGCGCTGGCCCACACGTTCGGCCAAACCGGGCCGTTCCGGCCGGCCAACACCATCCGCGGCATCGAAAACGTGGTGCTGGCGGGATCGTCGACGGTGCCCGGTGTCGGTGTGCCGACGGCTCTCCTTTCCGGGCGGCTGGCCGCCGACCGGATCACCGGCGTCGTCGACCGGCGCCGACGGTCACAGGTGGTGCAGACATGATCAGTTCCGAACTCGACGCGGCCGGTGTACATGATCCGGCGTTGCGCGACGCGTATCGTCGCTGCCGGACGCTCAATGCGGAGCACGGTCGTACGTTTTTTCTCGCGACAAGACTGCTTGCTCCCCACCAGCGCCCCGCTGTGCACGCCCTTTACGGCTTCGCCAGGCGCGCAGATGACATCCTCGACGATCTCGACCCCGTGCTGACCACCGACGAAAAGGCAGACCGGCTGCAGCGGCTCGCGACCCAACTGTTCAATCGGCTGGTGCAAAGCGACGCAAGCGACGATGATCCGGCGCTTGGCGCGGTCGTCCACACTGCGCAGAAGTATGACATTGCGTGGGCATTGTTCGACGACTTCCTCGGCTCGATGCGGATGGACCTCACCGTGACCGACTATCCCGATCGCGGCGCACTGGACCGCTACATGTACGGTTCCGCCGAAGTGATCGGACTGCAACTGCTACCCGTGCTCGGCGCCATCTGCCCACGTGAGGAAGCCGCTCCATACGCAGCGGCACTCGGAAAAGCCTTTCAGCTCACCAACTTTCTGCGCGATGTCGACGAGGACCTGGAACGAGGCCGGATCTATCTGCCGGCAGACGAGCTCGCAGCTCATCACGTCGACCGCGATGTGTTGCTGTGGTGCCATCAGAACCGGCGCACTGACAAGCGGGTACGCCGTGCGCTCGTCGCGCAGCACGCCGAAACCAGGCGCATCTACGAGTATGCGAGGACGGGTATCTCACTGCTTGCGCCACGATCACGGCCTTGCGTGGCAGCCGCATTGACGCTGTACTCGGAAATACTGGACTGTATCGAGGAGCTCGACTTCGCCGTTTTCAGCCAGCGCGCCACTGTCGGCACCAGCCGCCGAATTCGGGTCGCGGCCAACGGCCTGGCCAAGGCGTGGGCCGTACAACTGCGAGCCTTGGGAACGTAGCGATGGAGCGCTGGCAATACCTACTCGCCCTGTTGGCGTGCCTGGCGATCACGGCTCCGCTGGAGTTCTTCGGTTCCGGTGTCTACCGGCAGGCGCGCCGTGCCGCTCGTGCTGTGCTTCCGGTCGCGACCGTATTCGTCGTATGGGACGCGGTGGCCATCGCCGCTCACATTTGGACCTACAACCCGCGTTACGTGACCGGAATCGAACTGCCGGGCTCTCTGCCCATCGAAGAACTGCTCTTCTTCATCGTGATTCCGTTGTGTGGACTGCTTACGTACAACGCCGTTGACACGATCCTGCGCCGGTTGCGGCGGCCTCGGAACCGGGCGGCGCGAACACCGTGACCGGACTCGGCTACACGTTGCCCGCCGTGCTGGCGGTGATCGCCGTCTGCGTGCTGGAACTCCGAGTGTTTCGCACCGGACTGTTCGGTCGTCCTGCTTACTGGATCACGATGGCCATCGTGCTTGCGTTTCAAATTCCCGTGGACGGCTGGCTGACAAAACTCAGCGCGCCGATCGTCATCTACGACGGCCGGCACACCACCGGGATCCGCTTTCCGTTCGACATTCCAATCGAGGACTTCCTGTTCGGTTGGGCAATGGTTACGGCGGTGCTGGTGCTGTGGGAGCGTCAGCGCATACGGGACCGCGCGAAGAAGAACGCATCGTGAATCTGGCCTTCGGTGACATCCCACGCGCTTTCGACGAAGGCGCGCGCTCATACGACGTTCTCGTCGGCGCCAATCCCGGCTACCACAAACACCTGAGGCTTTCGGCGCAGCGGATGCGGTTGACCGGCAGGGGCCGTGGGTTACGGCTGCTCGACGCGGGCTGCGGCACTGGAGCCTCCACCGCGGCACTTCTTGCCGTCGCGCCGGAAGCCGAGATCGTCGCCGTGGACGCTTCGTCCGGCATGTTGTCGCAGGCCGCAGCGAAGCGATGGCCGAGTTCGGTGCGCTTTGTGCACAGCCGCATCGAGGACATCGCCGATGCAGGAATTCACGGCCCGTTCGATGGCATCCTGGCCGCCTATTTGGTGCGAAATCTCGCCGATAAGGACGGACAGCTGCGCGCTTTCCGCGCGTTGCTACGGCCCGGTGGGACACTTGCCGCACACGAATACTCGGTGAATGACTCATGGCTGGCCACCCTGGTGTGGAACGCAGTGTGCGCTGCAATCATCATTCCCACCGGCCGGCTGCGCAGCGGCGACGCGGCCCTCTACAGGTACCTGCGCCGCAGCGTCAACGAATTCGGCGGCGCAGCTTCCTTCCGGGACCGGCTGCGGGCCGCCGGCTTCACCAATGTGCACAGTCACACGATGCCCGGCTGGCAGCGCAACATCGTGCACACCTTCCTGGCGGAAACGCCGCGATGACCGATCCACGTCGCGTCACGCACGAAGGGCCGCGCGGAGTGCCCCATGCGGGTTTCGTGCCGAACCGGCCGCACGTCGTCGTTGTCGGTGCAGGCATCGCCGGCCTGGCGGCAGCCACCGGGCTGGCCGAACGCGGGATCACGGTCGACATCATCGAGCGTGAGACCTATCTCGGCGGCCGTGTCGGCGGTTGGGCTGAGTCATTGCCGGACGGCTCGGCGGTGGGGATGAATCGCGGATTCCACGCGTTCTTCCGGCAGTACTACAACTTACGCGCACTGCTGCGGCGCATCGATCCTGCTCTGAGAATGTTGACCGCGGTCGACGACTACCCGCTTATCGACGCGCATGGCCGACGTGACACCTTTCGTGGGCTGCCGCAGACACCGCCGCTTAACGCGCTTGCTTTCGCGTTGCGCAGTCCCACGTTTCGGCTCCGTGACCTGGTGCGGCTAAACGCGCGCGCGGCGGCACCGCTCGCCGCTGTGTCTGTGCCCGAAATCTACAGTCGGCTCGACCATCTCGACGCCGAAACGTTCCTGCGTGACATCAACTTCCCCGAGGCCGCACGCCACCTGGCGTTCGAGGTGTTCTCCCGAAGCTTCTTCGCCGAACCGGCCGACCTGTCGGCCGCCGAGCTCGCGACGATGTTTCACATCTACTTCCTTGGCTCCAGCGAGGGGCTGGTCTTCGACGTCGCAAACGACAACTTCGATGTTGCCCTGTGGAATCCACTGCGCGAATACCTGACGTCGCACGGCGTCCGCTTCCACACCGGCAGATCAGTGGTTTCGGTGCAGGCCGGAACGCGGTTTTCGGTGAGTTGCGGTCCTCGGGAAAGCCTCGGCGCGGACGGCGTGGTCTTGGCCACCGATGTGGCCAGCCTGCAACACATCGTCGCGAACTCGCCCGGCCTGGGGAACGACGACTGGCGGCGGCGCATTGCGCGCCTTAAACCCGCTGCGCCATTCGTCGTGCAACGGCTCTGGCTGGATCGCGCCGTGAACCCAGACCGGCCCGCGTTTTTAGGGACTGGCGGACGTCCGCCGCTCGACAACGTGAGCGTGCTGGAGCGCTACGAGCGGCAGGCCGCAGACTGGAGCAGGCAAACCGGCGGGTCGGTCGTCGAATTGCATTCGTACGCAGTAACTTCGTCTGAAGGCCTTCGCGACCGGCTACTGAACCGGTTGCGTGAGATTTACCCTGAGACGGCGCCAGCACGCATCGTCGGCGAAAAGGTGTTGCGCCGCAACGATTGTCCGCGGTTCGCTCCTGGCGACTTCGCCAACCGTCCCGGTGTCTCCACACCGCACGAACGACTGATGCTCGCAGGCGACGGTATCCGCATTGACCTGCCGGTGGCGCTGATGGAACGCGCCGCCACGACGGGATGGTCGGCGGCCAACGAGTTATTGGCGCGCTTCGGCAGAGAGGGCCACGACATGCAAACGGTGCCGGTAATGGGCCGCTCGGCGGCGCTGCGGCGCCTTGCCAACCGCGAAAGGCGAGTGCTGCGATGAACATGCTCGACGCGATCAAGTCACGGTTGTCCAAAACGTCGCCGTTCCAGACGCTTCCACGTATTCAGTGGTCGCAGCAGCGTCCAACCTATCGCGAGGCCGAACCCGCCGTCATCGCCGCTGCAGTGCGACGGTCGCAGCGCCGATCTGCCGGAAATTGGTACGCCTTCACCGGAAGCGACGGCATCCGCACGCGCCCGCTGGGCGCCACCGTCGGGGGGAAAGAGCTGGTCGCGTGGCGCGATGAACACGGCACGTTGCATGTCGGCCCCGGTGCGTGTCCGCATCTGGGCGCCGACTTGTCTACCGGCAAGGTGGACTGCGGCGCGCTGATCTGCCCGTGGCATGGCCTGCGACTGACCGGCGGCGGCGAGTTCGGCTGGAAGCCGTACCGGTCGTACGACGATGGCGTGCTGGCCTGGGTCCGCCTGGATGACGTCGGCGGTGAGCCGTCGACCGACATGCCGGTGATTCCTACCCGCCCCGACGGCGCCAGTTTGCACGCCGTGACACGACTGGTCGGTACATGCGAGCCCCGCGACATCGTCGCCAACCGGATGGACCCATGGCACGGATCATGGTTTCACCCTTACTCGTTCGCTCGGCTCGAGGTGATCAGCTCCCCACCACCGGGCGACGATGTTCCCGAGGAGTTCGATCGCTTCCTCGTGGCGGTGACGTTTCGGATCGGCAAGGTGGGCATACCGGTAGTCGCCGAGTTCACCAGTCCGGAGCCACGTACGATCGTGATGCGCATCGTCGACGGCGAAGGCTCGGGCAGCGTAGTGGAAACCCATGCAACTCCCCTGGGTCCGGGCCCCGACGGTCTGCCCCGCACGGCGGTGCTCGAAGCCGTCGTCGCCCACTCGGACCGGCCGGGATTCGCTCACGCGCTGCACGGCGCGGTGCTGATCACACCGATGATGCGGCGCGCAGCCAC
>Ga0207688_10000569_pt1 | contig 18116 bp, 15 predicted proteins | sample KBSMiscanthusM4_FD_184296 | JGI IMG/M metagenome (GOLD analysis project Ga0207688, IMG submission 184296) | Miscanthus rhizosphere microbial communities from Kellogg Biological Station, Michigan, USA - M4 (SPAdes) (version 2) | ecosystem: Host-associated > Plants > Roots > Rhizosphere ...
TGACGCCGTACGGCCGCCAGGAGAAGTGGGAAGACTCGCCTGCAGGGTGGCCGCAGGGTGTTGACGCGGTCGGTGTGCCGATGGACGAGCAGTAGCGATCACCGCGATCCAAACGCTGGGCCGGTGCCGGCCACAATGGCAGCGGCATGAGCCGTTGCGGGTGTGGCTGAGTCGATACTCTTCGCGCAAGCGCTCATCGGCGTGGCTACGGCGGCCGGCCCGCAAAGCCGTCTACGCGGGTTCGAGTCCCGCCATTCGCTCCAGTGTTGTGTCCGTCAGGCCGCGAATCCGCCTTCGACGTTCCAGCTGATTCCCGTGATGAAGCCGGCGTCTGGGCTGGCGAGGTAGGCGACCGCGCTGGCGATGTCTGCGGGCGACCGTAGTGAGCGAGCGCTGTGCGTTCCCGCATGGCGAATTCACCCACATCCGGATTTGCGGCCCGCCCAACGCGTTGTCGAAGAAGCACGTGGGTGCTCAGCGCTCGCGACTGAGCTGAATACCAAGTGCGGGACGTGTGCTTCGACGACCGCGGTCAGGATGGCGCGGCCAGCGCAGCGCCCTGTCCACCGGTGGCGCCCAGTACCAGAATGGTTCGCTCGGTCATTTGTCGCCGCGATCGTCCGTGCTGAGCAGGCGATGCGGGTCAACCTCGAGTGCGTCTCGGTCCCAGCCGCCGGATTCGGCCGCCGCCGCGTAGGTGCCGTGCAGAAACCTCGAAAGCGTCTGATCGGGGTTGCCTGCGGTTCGTACCGCCTCATAGGGCAGCAGGAATTGCTTGTACTCATTGCTGTAGTAAGCAGCATCGGGTTCTACGCGGTATTCCGCGAAGCCCTGCGGTTCGGGATACGCGTACGAATAGAACGCGCCCTCTTCGCCCCCGCCTGGCCAGAAGCCGCAGCTGCTCAACTCGCGCGAATAGCCCTCGACCATCACCCAGTCGGGGCAGTTTGGTGCTCCGCCGGCGTGCGACGGTGCGGCCCGACCCGAAAATCGCGTGCAAGCCAAATCCAAGGCACCCCAGAAGAAATGGACTGGACTGACCTTGCCGGTAAACGATGCGCGGAAGTCGAGGATGACCCGGTGTGCCTGCACCAGTTGCTGCCAGAACATGTGTGCTGCATCGGCATCGAATTCGGCGTGCTCAAAGTCTTCGGCGAACGGAATCGAAGGATCGACCTCATTTGGATGCGCGACGATCTGCGACGCAATGCCCAAACTGTCCAGCGCAGAGAGGGTTTCACCGTAGAACTCGGCCACTGGTCTGGAGGCCAGCGGCACCGAACGCTCGCTTCCGTCACTGAGACGGATCGCGAGGACATCGGCGACGAAGTCGAACTCCATGTCGAACACCGCGGTGCCATAGGGAATCGCGCCCGTCGTCAATCCGCGCGGGCTCACGTACAACGTCACCTGCCACCAGTGGTTGATCAGCGGCATGTGCGCCAGGCGGACCTTGCCGACGATCTGCGTCCACATGTGCAAGGTGTCGCGGGTGGGGGTCCAGTCGTCGACACGCAACGACGGCCATCCGTTCGTCCTGACGGACGCCTCCATTTCGGCTCCTCTCGACGGTGAAACCGAACATACGAGGGTCTACGCGCCGGGTCTAGACCGTCGGTGCGTGCGCTGGCTCGTGTATCCGAAACCGCCCTGGTAGGTCGTTTCCGTCGATCGTTAGCATCGGCACGTGGCCAAGCTGGAGCTATCCCGCGAACTGTCGCTGACTCCCGAGGATGCGTGGGCGCACGCATCGAACCTGGCCGACCTTGGTGACTGGTTGGTGATGCACCAGGGCTGGCGCGGTGAGGTGCCTGCGGAACTCACAACCGGAGCGATGCTCGTCGGCGTGGCCGGCGCCAAAGGTCTACGTAATCGGGTCACGTGGACGGTGCGTGAGATTCAGCCGCCGCGGCTGCTCGAGATGACCGGCGACGGTGTTGGCGGCACCAAGTACGCGCTGATGATGACGGTTTCTCCGACGGCCTCCGGTTGCAAGTTCACCTTCAAGCTCGACCTCGGTGGCAGACCGTTGTTCGGGCCGATCGGGGCGGCCGCCGCTCGGGCGGTCAAGGGTGACATCGAACGGTCGATCCAGCGCTTTGAGGCGCTGTACAGCTGAGCTTGCAGGTGAAGTGTGCTAACGAAGCGCATTTCGCCGCAAGGTGTTTCGATTACGCAGTCCGCAACGTTCGATCCGTGGCCGTGCCGTCGACCAAATCCGGTCAGACCATGTCGACCACCACGAATCGCCGGGTTCCCGTACTCTTCCACCATGGTCAGGATCGCATGCTGCCAGGTAGAACCCGCGATCGGCGGGCTGGCGGCCAATGCCGAATTGATCGAGGCGCAGATCCGTGCGGCTGTCCAGGTCGGCGCCAACGTCATCGTGCTGCCGGAGCTCGCCACATCCGGCTACATGTTCGCCGACGTTGACGAAGCTCGGGCGACAGCGCTCACCCCGACAGACCCGGCGTTCGCCAAATGGTCTGCCGCCGCCGATGATTCGATCGTCATCAGTGGCTTCTGCGAACTGGGTGACGACGCAAGGCTCTACAACAGTGCCGTGGTGGTCGACGCCGACGGGTTGCTTGCCAGCTATCGCAAGACTCACCTGTGGGACCGCGAGAAGCTGATCTTCACCCCGGGCGATGCGTTGCCGCCGGTCGTCAACACCAAGCACGGTGCCATCGCCGTGATGGTCTGCTACGACCTGGAGTTCGGCGAGCTGACCCGACGGGTCGCACTGGACGGGGCAGAACTGATCGCCGCCCCGGTGAACTGGCCGCTGTTTCCCCGGCCCGAGGGCGAGCATCCGGGAGAGGTCATCACCGCCATGTCCACGGCCAGGACCAACAAGGTCGCGATCGCGTGCTGCGACCGAGCCGGTGTCGAGCGTGGCCAACAGTGGACGGAAGGCACCGCGATCATCGACCCCGACGGGTGGATCGTCGCCTCCGCCGGTGCGGGGGCCGGCATGGCCGTCGCCGACATCGACCTGGCTGTCACGCACGACAAGACGCTTACCGAGTTGGCCGACCTTTTAGCCGATCGCCGGGTCGACCTTTACTGACGCGCCAGCCCCTCGAAGATCTCTCGGTAGTGCAGGTGCGGCATGAAGTGGCCGCCGTCGCGAATATTCAAGGTAGCGCCAGGGATTCGCGCAGCGAGGCGATGCGGCCAGGCCGGACTGACGAGTTCGTCGCGCGTCCCCGCCCAGATGTCGACCGGGACGACAAGCTCCTCGGGAGCGAAGCCCCACGGGCGCATCCAGGCCCGATACTCCTCGACGACGCCGGCGGGTTGCCGTAGCGCCTCGTGTGACATCCGGGCGAACGCTCCAAACCCCTCGTCGCGGATGACGGCACCGTCGGCCGGTCCCAACTCCCGCGCGCCCAGTCGCCCGTACAGTGTCGGCGCGACGCCTGCGGCGAACCGCATCACCCGAAACCAGTGCGCGGCGAGCCGCGGCACCCGCTGAGACATTCGGGTCAGGACCCGGTCCATGATGGGCAGCTCGTCGAACACCCCGGGTTCGGTCAGCGGCAGTGCGCCAGCGATGATTGCAACCCGCGTGGCCCGCTGAGGCAGCGCATGACCCAGCGCGGCCGCATACTGCCCGCCCATCGACCAGCCCATCACCGCGAATCGGTTTACGCCGATCTGGTCGAGCAGTTCCGTGACGTCGCGCGCCCAGTCACCGACGGTACGGCCGGGCTGGGGATCCGACCGTCCGACGCCGGGGCGGTCGGGGGAGATCAGCCGGATACCGGCTTCGACCGCCGCCAAGTCCGCTGCCGCGACGTCGAGGCGGCAGGCGAGACCACCGTGCGCGTTGACGACCGGAAAGCCGTCGCCGCTGCCGTACTGCGCATACCCCATCGACCGTCCGTCCCGCAGTCGGACGACGCGCTCAACGGCGACCTGCATCGGCTTGATCATGTCTTATGCGTCAGCCGTCCGGCGGCGAACCGCAGATCCGATACCAGCGCCTCGAACGCCTTCTCGCGGTCCTTCGGCGGCCCGCGTAGCACCGACGACGGGTGCGCGGACACCACCACCTCCGGGTCGAAGTCGAGGTTGGTCATCTCGCCAGTGACGGGAAGATGCAGTATCTCGCCACGATGCGCAGTGAGCCGAAATGTGCTGCCCATCAACGACTGTGCCGCGGTGGCGCCGAGCAGTACGACCACATCCGGTTGCACCGACATCATCTCGGCGAGAAGCCACGGCCGGCACGCCACCACCTCGGTGCGGCTTGGTGTCTTGTGGATGCGACGCTTACCGCGCTCGGGAAGCGTGAACTTGAAGTGCTTCACCGCGTTGGTGACGTACAACCGGTCCCGGTCCATTCCGGCCGCGACGAGCGCCTTGTCGAGCAGCTTGCCTGCAGGCCCGACGAACGGCGCCCCGGCCTTGTCCTCCTGATCGCCGGGTTGTTCCCCGACGAGCATCATGTCGGCGTTCTGTGCGCCCGCACCGAACACCGTCTGGTTGGCGTTGAGGTACAGATCGCAACCCCTGCAGCTCTCTGCGGCCTCCGACAGCGTGTCGAGGTCACGGCTGTCAGGAACGAAGTCAGCGGCGGTTTGCCCGGCCATGTGAAGTCGATTACCCCTATCGGGTCGACTTCACCACCTGCGCGAAGTTGAACCGACATCGCTCGACGATGTGGAAACCCATGCGGTGCAGACCGCCATCAGCACGGACGTCGCCTGCGATGTGTAGCGGGGCCGAACCGTCCGGCCCGGGCCCGCGCTCGCTGTTGGACACGGTGCAAGGCGCGGCGGTGTGGTTGAAAGATCCACCTGCTCGGCAGGTATCCGTTTCGGTGACGGCAGAATCGCAACCCGAACAGTACCCTGCGCGCTCGCGAAAGCCCGCTACCACGGCCTATTTGACGATGTCGTTGAGACGAGTGCCGACTTCTCTTGCGGCCGTGGCGCGTTCGAGATGTTGATCTGGATCACGCCGGCAATGCCTTTGCGACACGGTCGTTCGGGTTGGCAACGGCGTCGCTTCCGTCACTTGAGGTGCGCTTACGGACTAACCGCCGGTTACCATCGGTGTCGTGAATCGCGCCCCTGGTCAACGGGCAACGGGTTACTGTCTCGGGTGGCGTTGCAACTGACACTGGGAGGGACTGGATGAGCGGCTACACGACCATCGTGGTCGGCACGGACGGATCGGATTCGTCGCTGCGCGCGGTGGACAAGGCCGGCCAGATCGCCGCTGGGTCGGACGCGAAGGTCGTCGTGGCGACGGCGTACTTCCCCCAGAGCGAAGATCAGCATGCCGCCGACATGCTCAAGGACGAGGGCTACAAGATGGCAGGCAACGCGCCGATCTACGCCATCCTGCGCGAGGCCCGGGACCGCGCACACCAGGCGGGAGCGACAAACATCGAGGAGAAGGCGGTCGTCGGAGCGCCCGTCGACGCACTCGTCGAGCTCGCCGAGGAAGTCGAGGCCGATCTGCTCGTGGTGGGCAACGTCGGGCTGAGCACCATTGCCGGGCGGCTGCTCGGTTCGGTGCCCGCCAACGTCGCACGCCGGTCCAAGACCGACGTGCTGATCGTGCACACCACGTCCTGACGCGGCTTACGTACTCGACGCCTTTGCGATCTCGGCGATCGCGGCATCCAGCGTCTTGTTGAACTCGTCGTCGCTCTGCTGCGCGGTGAGTCCCTCGGTAAGCGCGCGCGAGAAGCTGGCAATGACACCGTTGTTGCGCGCGAGCTTCTCGCACGCCTCGTCCCGGCTGTAGCCGCCCGACAGCGCCACCACCCGCACCACTTTCGGGTGATCGACGAGCCGCTTGTAGAGGTTGTCGGTGTCGGGCAGCGTCAGCTTGAGCATGACCGCCTGGTCGTCGCCGAGCGCGTTGACGCCGGCGAGCAGGGCCTCATGAAGCTGGTCCTCGGCTTCCGCCTTACGCGGGCTCTTGATGTCGACCTCGGGCTCGATGATCGGAACCAGGCCCTTGGCGAGCACCTGCGCAGCGACCTCGAACTGCTGCTCGACAACCGCGTCCAGGCCGGCGCCCGGCAGCTTGATGACCGACCGTTCCTTGGTGCCGAAGATGCCGTTCTCGACCGCGCGATCCAGCAGGGCGTCGAGGCCCGGCATCGGCTTCATCACCTGTGCGCCGTCCTTCTCCTCGGCCAAACCCTTGTCGATCTTCAAGAACGGCACGACGTTCTTGACGTTCCACAGGTAGTCGGCAGACGGTCGGTCCTCGATGGTGCGGTCCATCGTCCTTTCGAAGAGGATCGCGCCCATGATGCGGTCTGCGTCGAAGGCCGGGCTCGTGATGATGCGGGTCCGCATCTCGTGCACCAGGTCGAACATCTGCTCGTCGCCGGAGTAGGCGTCATCGGGGATGCCGTAGAGCTTCAGCGCGTTGGGCGTGCTGCCGCCGCTCTGGTCGAGTGCGGCGATGAAGCCGGGGCCGCTCTTGGCTTTCGCGAACTGGTCATTGTTCATGTCTGCCCTTTCTTCTTCATCTGGCAATCTAGCGCTGCGCGGATCGCCACCCGCAGGATGCCCAAATTCCGATCATTGCCGTTTCCCGGTGCCACACTCGAACTGACGGGGAGGCCAACTATGACGGCAACAATGAATCGGGGTATCGCGCGTCGCGAGAACGGCGTTCCGCCTCCCGATGTACAACTGGCCGATATCGACCTCGGCACGCTCGACTTCTGGCAGTTGGACGACGACGTGCGTGACGGCGCCTTCGCGACGCTGCGGCGTGAGTCGCCGATCACCTTCTTCGAGGTCCCCGAGATTGCGGGTTTTCCCGCGGGTGCCGGCCATTGGGCGCTCACCAGGTTCGACGACATCCACCATGCCAGTCGTCACCCGGAGATATTCAGCTCGATCCCGACAAGCACGGCTCTCGCCGAAATACCTCCAGAGATCGCGGAGTTTGCGGGTTCGATGATCAGCCTTGACGATCCGCGTCACCTTCGGCTGCGCAAGATAGTCAATCGCGCCTTCACGCCCAAGGTCGTGGCCCGCATCGAAGACAGTGTGCGCGAGAGGGCGCGCACGATCGTCGCGAACATGATCGCCGACCATCCAGACGGCCAGGCTGATTTCGTGGCCGAGGTTTCCGGCTTGCTGCCGCTGCAGGTCATCTGCGACATGATGGGCATCCCGGAAGAAGACGAGGCAAAGATCTTCCACTCCACGACGGTGATGTTGGGTGTCGGCGATGACGAGGTGTCCGGTGAATCCAACGATGTGATCGCGGCTGTCGCCGAACTCGCGGAGTACGCCGTGCGCCTCGCCGAGGAACGGCGGGCGACACCCGGCGACGACCTCACCACCAGCCTGGTGCAGGCCGAGGTCGACGGCGAGCGCCTGACATCGGTTGAGATCGCCTCGTTCTTCATTCTGCTCTCGGCCGCTGGCAACGAGACAACGCGCAACGCCATCAGTCACGGCATGGTGGCGCTCACTCGCTACCCCGAGGAAAGGGACAAGTGGTGGTCTGATTTCGACGGTGTGGCCGGCACCGCCGTCGAGGAGATCGTCCGATGGGCCACCCCGGTTATCTTCATGCGGCGCAACCTAACTCAGGATGTCGAGATGCGCGGCATCAAGATGAAGGCTGGCGACAAGGTCTCAATGTGGTACAACTCCGGCGACCGCGACGAGGCCAAATTCGATAATCCGTGGCTTTTCGACGTGACCCGGGATCCCAACCCGCACATCGGGTTCGGCGCCGGCGGAGCACACTTCTGTCTCGGGGCCAATCTCGCCCGCCGGGAAATCCGGGTGCTGTTCGATGAGCTTTGCCGCGATATACCCGACATCGTCGCGGTCGATGAGCCGTCGATACTGCACTCCGCTTTCATCCACGGCATCAAACGCTTACCGGTCACCTGGACGGCGCCTGCCTGAACGAGCTACCAGCCGCCCTTGATCTCAGAGCACCTGCGATCAACCGGTTCATGACGCGAGCGTTAGTGGCGCCATCGCGACCAGGCGGCCTGTTTGGTGGTGCCTGCGAGACCAGCGACGCTGCTCCAGGACTGGGCTTCAGCCAGGGTGCGGGCCGAGATGCCCAGGCATTCCCCGACGTATTGACTGAGTCCGAGCAAGGTTTGAAAGGCGGTCGGGTCGGTGCTGTTGGCGAGCGCATCCAGCAGGCTGCGGGCTTCGGCAGCAATATCGGCTGGTTCTCGGCTCATGAGTGGGCCAAATTGACCGTGCGTACGTCGTCCGGGTCGTCGAAGCGGCGCGTCCAGGACGTCTCGGGCCAATGCCACGTTGCAGTTCCGGCTGCAGGCTCATACATGGCCGTGTACAGAGTGCCGAAGCCGATCTCGAACTGATCGTTGCGCAACGGTGGCCGCAGCATCGCGGCGACGAGTTGCTCTGCCGACGCATCGTCGGCGCGCAACTGGTCCAACCGGGTAAGTCGCCCGACGCTGTTGAATCTAGCGGCGTGGGCGGGGTGTTCGACCAGATCGAGTCGGTGGTTAGTCGTCGCGTCGAGTCGACTCACTACGGCGCGCTGCTGCGGCGCGACGAACACGGTGGCGTGATTCCCGATCGTGTCGACCAGCGCCACGTTGTAGGACTGCGCGACAGGAATCCGCCGGAGTGCGCTGACTGCCTGTTCGACGGTGGCACAGGTCTCCAGCACGTAGCGCAGCACGATGGGGATCCCAAAGCCTTCGCCACCGCCGGGTCGGCCACCGAACGTCAGCGAGACCGCCAGCCCGTCCTCGTTCATCCCGTCCAGCAGACCCCAGAGCAGGTCGCTCGTCCCGAGCACCCGGCGATGCCCGGAGTAGTTGGTGGAAGCGACGACCGCTTCAAAGAGCGACTGGTCGTAGTCGTAGTTGCGGATCAAGACCGGCTGCTCGCCGGGGATCACGACCTGGGAGCAACCGACGGCGAACGCCGGAGGTCCCCACATCGACAGCATCCGCGCGGCAACGGGGTCATCACCACTCAGGCGACACAGCCGTTCCCAGGTAGGCATCAGCTCGGGGAGGTATTGGGAAAGTGCGCGCCGACATTCGTCCAGGGAGGGACGGGCGGCCAGCCCCTCCCGCGTGTACCAGCGGCGGTACGCGGGCCAGGTTGCGTCCCACACCGCTCGCCAGCGGGGACCCGGCTCGGCCTCTCGGTACGCGTGGAGCGTCAAGGTGCGGCTCGTGGTCTTCACGGGCTCGACTGCCGGGGCTCGCTCGACCACCGAGGCCCAGCGCAGTCCGTAGGTGACCCACTCCTGCCAGCGAGCACCAGGTGAGGGGACGGGTGGGGCTGCCGCCGGAGCCAAGAGTGCTGTCATGCGTCAAGGTTATCTTGACGCTCCGAAAACGTCAAAGTGGCCTTGACGGCGTCACCAACCCCGCTCCCGCCATTCGCCCAGGTGCGGGCGTTCCGCGCCCAAGGTCGTGTCGTCGCCGTGCCCGGGGTAGACCACCGTTGAGTCCGGGTAGACGTCGAACACCCGACTGGTGACATCGGCAAGCAATTGCGTGAAATCGCCTCGCTTCCAGGTTTTTCCGACACCACCGGGGAACAGGCAGTCACCGGTGAACAGGTGGGTGGCCGCAGTCTCCGGGTCGGCGCCATCGAGCGCCAACGCGACAGAACCGGGGGTGTGACCCTGGAGGTGGATGACGTCGAAGGACAACTGCCCGATCTTGATGGTGTCGCCATTGGCCAGCAGTCGGTCCGGTTTGACCGGCAGCGGTTCCGAATCGAGCTGGTGTGCCGCCGTGGGCACTCCGGTGGCCTTGGCGACCGCATCGAGCGCGAGCCAGTGGTCCTGGTGCTGGTGGCTGGTGACGATCAGCGACAGCTTCGGGGCATACCGCTCGATGAGTTCGAGCAGGATCTCGGCGTCGTTAGCAGCGTCTATGAGTAGCGTTTCGCCTGTTTGGGAACATGTGACCAAGTAGGCGTTGTTGTCCATCGGGCCCACCGACACCTTGACGATCGACGCACCAGGGAGGGTACGGCGCGCAGCGGTACGGGGTTCGACGTGGCCGGTGTAGTTGTCGTCGATGACGGTCATGGTGCTCACGCTATCCCCACGGAGAAGCGGGGGGCCCACAGTGGGTCGGCAGCGCCTGCGAAGTTGTCGGCGGGTCGACATAGCATGGGCATGAACTCTGTGCTGCGGGACGGACAGGAAGAGACACAGTTGGCTGACCGCCTGATCATCAAAGGTGCGCGCGAGCACAACCTGCAAAGCATCGACCTCGAATTACCGCGCGACGCCTTGATTGTCTTCACCGGGCTGTCCGGGTCGGGCAAGTCGTCGCTGGCGTTCGACACGATCTTCGCCGAGGGTCAGCGCCGCTACGTGGAATCGCTGTCGGCGTACGCGCGGCAGTTCCTCGGCCAGATGGACAAACCGGACGTCGACTTCATCGAGGGCCTGTCGCCCGCCGTGTCCATCGACCAGAAGTCCACCAACCGCAACCCGCGGTCGACGGTCGGCACCATCACCGAGGTGTACGACTACCTGCGTCTGCTGTACGCCCGCGCCGGCACCCCGCACTGCCCGGTGTGCGGTGAGCGGATCGCCCGACAGACCCCGCAGCAGATCGTCGACCAGGTGCTGGCCATGGACGAGGGTCTGCGGTTCCAGGTTTTGGCGCCGGTGGTGCGGACCCGTAAGGGCGAGTTCGTCGACCTTTTCGACAAGCTCAACTCCCAGGGCTACAGCCGCGTGCGCGTCGATGGGGTGGTGCACTCGCTGACCGACCCGCCGAAGCTCAAGAAGCAGGAAAAGCATGACATCGAGGTGGTCGTCGATCGCTTGACGGTCAAGGCGACGGCCAAGCAACGGTTGACCGATTCGGTCGAAACGGCGCTGAACCTGGCCGACGGCATCGTGGTGCTCGAATTCGTCGACCGCGAGGACAACCACCCGCACCGCGAGCAGCGCTTCTCCGAGAAGCTGGCCTGCCCGAACGGCCACCCGCTGGCGGTCGACGACCTGGAGCCGCGGTCGTTCTCGTTCAACTCGCCCTATGGCGCGTGCCCGGAATGCTTGGGGCTGGGCATCAAGAAGGAAGTCGACCCCGACCTGGTCGTGCCGGACCCGGACCTCACCCTGGCGGAGGGCGCGATCGCCCCGTGGTCGATGGGGCAGACGGCCGAGTACTTCACCCGGATGCTGGCGGGGCTCGGGGATCAGCTGGGCTTCGACGTCGACACCCCGTGGAAGAAGCTGCCTGCCAAGGCACGCAAGGCGATTCTCGAGGGCTGCGACGAGCAGGTGCACGTGCGGTACCGCAATCGCTACGGCCGAACCCGTTCGTACTACGCCGATTTCGAAGGCGTGATGGCGTTCCTGCAGCGCAAGATGGAGCAGACCGACTCCGAGCAGATGAAGGAGCGCTACGAGGGCTTCATGCGCGACGTGCCGTGTCCCGAATGCAATGGCACCAGGCTGAAGCCGGAGATCCTGGCCGTGACGCTGGCCGCCGATCGAAACCACAAGTCGATCGCCGAGGTCGCCGAGCTGTCGATCGCCGAATGCGCGGAGTTCCTCAACGCGCTGACCCTCGGGACGCGCGAGCAGGCGATCGCCGGTCAGGTGCTCAAGGAGATCCAGTCGCGGCTCGGGTTCCTGCTCGACGTCGGACTGGAGTACCTGTCGCTGTCGCGGGCGGCGGCCACACTGTCCGGCGGCGAGGCACAACGCATCCGGCTGGCCACCCAGATCGGCTCCGGACTCGTCGGTGTGCTCTACGTGCTCGATGAGCCGTCCATCGGCCTTCATCAGCGCGACAACCGCCGGCTGATCGAAACCCTGATCCGGCTAAGGGATCTGGGCAACACGCTGATCGTCGTCGAACACGACCTGGACACCATCGCCCATGCCGACTGGGTGGTCGACATCGGCCCGGCGGCGGGTGAACACGGCGGCCGCATCGTGCACAGCGGCACGTACGACGAGCTGCTGACCAACCCGAATTCCCTTACCGGCGCATATCTTTCGGGCAAAGAGGAGATCGAGGTCCCGGCCATCCGGCGCCCGGCCGACCGCAAACGGCAGCTCACCGTTGTCGGCGCGCGCGAGCACAACCTGCGCGAGATTGATGTGTCGTTCCCGCTGGGCGTGCTCACGTCGGTCACCGGCGTCTCGGGCTCCGGCAAGTCGACACTGGTCAACGACATCCTGGCGTCGGTGCTGGCCAACAAGCTCAACGGCGCCCGCCAGGTGCCGGGCCGACACACCCGCGTGACGGGGCTGGACAAGGTAGACAAGCTGGTCCGCGTCGATCAGTCGCCGATCGGTCGCACGCCACGATCGAACCCCGCCACGTATACCGGTGTGTTCGACAAGATCCGCACGCTGTTCGCCGCCACCACCGAGGCCAAGGTGCGTGGGTATCAGCCGGGCCGGTTCTCGTTCAACGTCAAGGGCGGCCGCTGCGAGGCGTGCTCCGGCGACGGCACCATCAAGATCGAGATGAACTTCCTGCCCGATGTATACGTGCCGTGCGAGGTCTGCCACGGCGCCCGGTACAACCGGGAAACCCTCGAGGTGCACTACAAGGGCAAGACGATCGCCGAGGTGCTCGACATGTCGATCGAGGACGCGGCCGAGTTCTTCAAACCGATCACCTCGATCCACCGGTATTTGCAGACGCTGGTCGAGGTCGGCCTGGGCTACGTGCGGCTGGGGCAGCCGGCGCCGACGCTGTCCGGTGGTGAGGCGCAGCGCGTGAAGCTGTCGTCCGAACTGCAGAAGCGGTCGACCGGTCGCACGGTGTACATCCTCGACGAGCCGACCACCGGCCTGCACTTCGAGGACATCCGCAAACTGCTCGGTGTCATCAACGGCCTTGTCGACAAGGGCAATACGGTCATTGTCATCGAGCACAACCTCGACGTGATCAAGACCTCGGACTGGATCGTCGACATGGGTCCTGAGGGTGGGGGCAGCGGCGGCAGCGTGGTCGCGACGGGCACGCCTGAAGATGTCGCCGCCAACCCCGAGAGTTACACCGGGCACTTCCTGGCCGCGACGCTCGGCCTGCCGAGGCCCGCGCGCAAGACTCGCAACGGCCGCAAGGTCAGCGCGTAGTAGCCGATCGAAGGCAACCAGCCACCCGACGGCGAGCGTCTTCGATCAGACTCACGCGCGGGCGCCGGTGGGCGCCAACTAAGGTGCGCGGTATGTCCGATGCCCCGATGGCGGGGTTCCCCCCGCCTCCCGAGTCGGTCGTGGGCCTGGGCAACTGGCAGGAGCCACCGTTCATCCGGTGGTCCTTCCAGCATCTGCGCGAGATTGTTCCCACGCAGCGCATCGCCCGGGGCGTTCGGGCGAAGGCGCTGTCGCCCGCCAACCCACAGGCTCTGGACCACATCGCCGTGACGCGGCTCGGCGCCGGTCCGTCCACCGTCGGGGAGGTGCTGGCGGACACGTGGACCGACGCCGTCATCGTGCTGCACGACGACCATGTCGTCCTCGAACGCTACTTCGGTCAGATGCGGGCCAACACGCCTCACTTGCTGATGTCGGTCTCGAAGTCCATCGTGGGATGTGTCTGCGGGATCCTGGCCTCGAAGCGCCGCCTGGACCCAGAGGCGCCCGTCACGCAGTACGTTCCGGAGATCGTCGGCTCCGGGTACGACGGGGCCACCGTGCGACACCTCCTCGACATGCGGACCGGCGTCGCGTTCAGCGAGGCGTATGAGGACCCCAACGCCGAGGTGCGCGTCATCGAGCGCCAGATGGGCTGGCGTCCAGGACCAGAGCGCGTCGGTCTGTACGCCTATCTCACCTCACTGTCATCCGAGGGGGCCCACGGCGGCCCGTTCGTCTATCGCTCGGCGGACACCGACGTTCTCGGCTGGGTGTGCGAGCGGGCCGCCGGCGTGCGGATGGCCGACCTCATGTCAGCGCTCATTTGGGCGCCGATCGGCGCAGAGTACGACGCCGAGATCACCTGCGACGGGCTCGGGTGCGCGGTGCACGACGGCGGAGTCAGCGCTACGGCTCGCGATGTGGCCCGCTTCGGCAAGATGTTGCTCGACGACGGCTGGGTCGGGCATCGACACGTCGTGCCCGAAAACTGGCTGCAGCAGGCCCGGCACATCGACGCCGACGTCCGCGGTGCTTTCGCCGCGTCCGACTCGGAGCCGGTCCTGCCGGGCGGCTGGTACCGCAACCAGTTCTGGTTCGTCCCCGGACCGTCCGGCGACATCTTGCTGTGCCTCGGCATCCACGGCCAGATGGTCTTCGTCGACCGCGCCACCCGCACGGTCGCGGTCAAGCTGTCGTCTTGGCCGACGCCTCAGGACCCTGCCCATTTGGTCGACACGATCCGCGCCTTCGCCGCCGTCAGCCGCCACCTCTCCGGATTGGAACCGGTCGGGGATGCCGCCGCGGCACGGCCGACGGGCCCGAGCGGCATCGTCGAGGGTCAGGAACGCGGGCACGGGTGACCTGAAGCCGCCGTGGGGCATCTCGGCAACGAGCGGGATGTGGGTGTTGATCCACACGCAGCCGTTGGCGGACTCCCTCCGCACGACACGGGTGCCGCTACTTGACGTACCCGATCGGAACGACTGTCGGGGTCTCCGGCAGCTTTTCGCTGGTGTACTGCGACCGGATGCCGTCGATGTAATGCTGGCAGCGCTGGGTGAGACCATCGGCGGTCTGCATCCGGCCCTTGGTGACGAGGACGCCGAGATCGGCTCCCTTGAAGCGGTAGTCGCCTGGTGCGTAGACCCGCAGGAAAAAGCACTCGTCTTCGTGCGTGACGTCGTGCCAGTCGTTGGTTACCCTGACGAACCGCAGCGATCCGTCGTCATCGAGGTGCCAGGTACCGGTGCGCGGTGCTGCCAGGATCCGCTCGACGGAGTCCACGGTTTCCTTCATGATCAGCTGCGCCCACACGTCGACGGCTGCGAGTTCGCGCCAGCGCGCGTTGATCTCGTCGATGTCCACCTCGTAGTCGACGTCCATGAACTCCAGGAGGTGGAACAGAAACAGCGGGATGTCAGCGTAGGCCCCGGCTGTCACGTTGGTCATCGACGACGCCCCCGAGATCCGCGGGTTGAGCTCGCCGAGGTAGACCTGGTCGGTGTCGAGGTCGACGAGCACATCGACCTCGAAGAAGCCCCGATAGCCCTCCTGCCGCAACCGGTCCCCGAGCCGGCGGACGTGCTCGATCGCGACGGCCCGGTGCTCCTCGCTCAGCGCCTCCGGGAAGAGGTCGTTGCCGCACCAGCCACCCTTGTATGGCGTGAGCTCGGGATAGCCGGTCAGGTCGGTCATGAATGGCCCCACCACGGTGCCGTGGCGGGTGTTGACGGCCTCCACGGCCGCGGCGCGGTTGTTGATGCGCTTCATGATCTTGAGCTCTTCGCCGACCATGTGCTCGGCGTCCCGCCGCCAGTGGCCCTCCTCCTTGATGAAGAAGGTCGTCTTGCCGGAGTCGCCGTATGGTGTCTGCACGACAAGGTCGGAGCCCAGGCCCGCGTCGGCGGCGAGCTCGGCCAACTCGGCGTAGGTCTCGGCACGTCCGAGGACATTGGGCACCGACGGGGCCCCCGCCTCCTCGCCGAGGCGAGTCGTCACGATCTTGGAGTCCAGGTGCCGCCGCAGCGAGTCCGGCGGGAGGATCAGGTTGTAACCCAGCTCCTCGCAGATCCGCTCGGTCTCCTCGTCGAAGAACACCATCGCGATCATCGGCGCCAGGCCTGAGGACCGCACCCGGGACGCGACGTGAGCTTGCACCTCGGGATCCCGCAGCAGGTAGTTGTTGATATTCTCGCTGCTCTCGAACTCGACGAACGGCTTGTTCTTCGGGCTGAACACCAGCGGATGAGCGCCGTCCCAGGAGTCGTAGTAGACGAGGTAGGAGAAGTTGCGGACCCAACGGTCGATGCCGAGCAGATTAAACGCCGTCGGTCCTACGAAGAAGATCGGGCGGACATTGGTCCGGAAGAAGCTGCGGATCTCGGAGATCGTCCGCAGTGGTCTGCCTCCATCGGAAACATTTCTAGCGGCATCGTTCACGAGTGCCTCCTAGCGGTATCGTCGCATAACCACCGACGGTCGTCCATGCTCGGCGAGAGGCTGGGACGCGCTGGGGGTATGGGTGGTCGTGCCGGCTCGGCTGGAAACCCGAAGACTACGACGCATGAGCCCAGCGTCTACACGAGGACTAGGTCGCATTCAGCCCCACCTACCAAATGGGAGGGTGAGGCCGTCGCCCGGTTCGCGTTCCTGCATTCCGACACCAGCTGAAACTCGTGCGCGTGGTCTTGGCCCGGACCGAGTGATGAACGACCTGCTCTCGCTGTTCGATCAGCGGTTCGAGGCGGCCTCATCGTGCGGTCCGGCGGGGCAGGGCTGGTCACCGTGACCGTCGTCGGGCGACACTAACCTCCAGAATTGTCCCGCGAAAACCTTTTGGGCGGACCGCATTTGGTGACTTTGAGTCAGGGTACCCGCGGGCCGGCCACAATTCCCGCCTCATTCGAAGTCCACGCTGAAGTACTGGGTCTCCTGAAACTCACGCATCCCATCCCGGCCGCCTTCACGCCCGAGCCCGCTTTGCTTCGTCCCGCCGAAAGGCGCCGACGGATCGGACACCATGCCGCGGTTGATCCCAACCATGCCCGCGTCGATCGACTCGCCGATGCGTAAGCCGTCTTGGATGCGGCCGGCGTAGATGTACGCGGCAAGACCGTACTCCGTGTCGTTGATCCAACGGAGCAACTCATCTTCATTGTCCCAGAACACAATTGGAGCGACCGGGCCAAAGACCTCCTGCTGCAGGACGGCGGCATCGGGACGCACGTCGGTGAGCAGTGTGGGCGCCACGTACCAACCGTCGGTCGGGGCGTTGGCCTGGTGCGCGATCACCGCACCCTCCGCGGTCGCCTGGGCAATGAGCGCACGCACCCCCTCGGCCGCACGAGCACTCACTAGCGGACCGACCTGCGACGTGGGATCGGACGCCGGGCCAACCCTGAGCGTCCCTATCTCGCTGCCGAAGCGTGTGACGAACTCGTCGCCGACAGACGCATGGACATAGAAGCGGTTGGCCGCGGTGCAGGCTTGCCCGGCCCCGCGGAACTTCGCGATCATCGCGCCCTGGACAGCCGCGGTGATGTCGGCGTCGGCGGTGACCACGAACGGCGCGTTGCCGCCGAGCTCCATGCTGGCGTTGATTACCCGGTCCGCGGCCTGCTTGAGCAGCATGCGCCCGACACCGGTGGACCCGGTGAAGGAGATCTTCCGCACACGATCGTCGGAAAGCCAGGTGCTGACAACGCAATTCGCGTCGGTTGTCGGTACGACATTCACGACTCCCTCCGGCACGCCAGCGGCTGCGAGCAGTTTCGCGATGGCCAGCGCGGTAAGGGGGGTCTCGGCGGCCGGTTTGAGCACGACGGTGCATCCGGCCGCTAGCGCCGGGGCGATCTTGCGGGTGGCCATGGCTGCCGGGAAGTTCCACGGCGTCACCAGCGCGGCAACGCCGACCGGTCGGTGCGTGACGATGGTGCGGGTGCCACCACCCGGGCTGACGCCGTACGACCCCTCGGTTCGCACGGCCTCCTCGCTGTACCAGCGGAAGAATTCGGCGGCGTAGGCCACCTCCGCACGCGCGTCGGCCTGCGGCTTGCCGTTCTCGATACAGATCAGCGCACCAAGCCGATCGGTGTCGGCGATCATCAGATCGAAAGCACGGCGCAGCATTTCGGCACGGATACGGGCAGGTGTCGCCGCCCAGTCACGAAATGCGCTGTGCGCCGCCGTCACCGCGTCGGTGGCCTCCGCGGCGGAACCGTCGGAGACTTCGGCAATGACCTCCTGGGTGGCGGGGTCATACACATCGAATGTCGAATCGGTGCCCAGCGCACGGCCGTCGATGAAGACACCGTGTTTGGGGTCCAGCGCGGCGATGGCGTCTTGTGTGTCCATTGGAGTCCTTACGGGTAGAGGCCGCGAAGTTGATGCGCCTGTGCGACGCGCTCAACGGCGAGGCAGGTCGCGGCGGCGCGCAGCGGCAGGTCGAGGCGCGAGGCGTGCGCGTTGACCTGCTCCCAGGCGCCGCGCATCCGGTCGGCGAGGCGAGTTTCGACCTCATCGGCGCTCCACCAGTAGGCCTG
>Ga0207688_10000570_pt1 | contig 18094 bp, 15 predicted proteins | sample KBSMiscanthusM4_FD_184296 | JGI IMG/M metagenome (GOLD analysis project Ga0207688, IMG submission 184296) | Miscanthus rhizosphere microbial communities from Kellogg Biological Station, Michigan, USA - M4 (SPAdes) (version 2) | ecosystem: Host-associated > Plants > Roots > Rhizosphere ...
AGCGCCTTCAACGCAGAAAGATGCGACTACGAGTTTGTAGGCCCTCCGATCATGTCGCCGTAACTGCCGCTCAGTAGCCACGCCAGGGCGGCCTTGATATCGGCCTTCGGCAGGTCGATGCCGTGATCTAGCAGTATCCGGTCGATGTCGCGCACGAGCGCCGGAGGTGCTGCGGCGGGGTGATCCGCTCGACTGGAGTGCCTCACCGCATCGAGCCCTGCCCGTCGCCCGTTGCTGGTCGAAATCTGGGGTTTGGTGGCGGTCATGTCAGGTTCCGGACCGATACACCGCCGTTGCCTGACGATGCTCGTAGATGCAGTAAACCGAAGCAGGTCTGCGCCTAGTACGTAGTGGAGGACCACTCCGACGTGTTGGTGACGTTACCGCTCTTTGGTTCTCGGGACCAATTTGGGTTGTTTGTCAACCCGCACAAACGCCGCCCAAGCGGGCCTCGCCATAGAGCTGGACGCGCCACCAGGCAGTCCCTCACAGTGGCGGCCCCAGCCTTCCTATCTGTGCTTGCGTTGCACCCACGGTGTGGGCAAGACTGTCCGGCGCGGCCCGGCTCGGCAACGAAGCCGGTCACGGGGGGCCGACCAAAACGTCAGCACGAACAGGGGCCCCGCGCACCCAAGACGTGGGTGGGCGGGGTGACTCTCGTTCTTCGCATCGCGTAGCTCTCGTCCCGTCGAGAGCTCACGAACCACGGTACGGGGCTCACGTGCTGCGGTCAGGTGTCGTCGAAAGCCGCGAAAAAGGCGGCAGCGGCTGCCTGCTCCGCCTCACCCAGCTGCGTTAGCTTCTCGCTTGCCTCCCGTGTCACCCCGTCGACCGGGCCGAGTCGGGCGATTGAGGGCAGCCAAGCTACCCCGATATATTTCGCGGCTTCGTCGTCGTAAGCCCCCTTGGCGTCCCGCCAAGCCTCCTGTGCCGCGGTGATCTCCTCGAGTTTGCCCATGCTTGCCCCCCGATCTCGTGGCCAATGTTTACCCTCGCGTCCCGCTGTTCTAACCGTCTAGCCCAGAGAGCAGAGCGCCCCGCCAGCCCTGACCCCTGGGGTAATCAAGACGCCCGGCGTTGCTGTCAGACGGGGGGTAGCGCTCCGTGCGCGGGTGGCGAGCGCTTAGCTCTGGTTCGGGGTCGCCATCAGGCGGTGAATGGTAACGGCCTCGTTGACGATCAGCGCAGGACCGTCGGCCGGGTCAGCCGGCGGACGAACCTCGGCGATGATCTTCTCGGTTGGGCTCAGCCAGATCTCGTAACTGACTGGCGAATATCCGCCTGGTACCGGTTGCCCGGACGGATTCGCCTCGTCGGTCGGCTCGGCATCCTCGGTCGGCTCGGCATCCTCGGTCGGCTCGCTGATGCCGGCGCTGATCCACTCGGTTACCGCCGGAACCAGTACCAGTGGCATCAGGATCGGAATGAACAGGAGCTTGATCCAATCCCACATCGTGTTGCCGACGAACCCGGTCCAGGTAATCGGCAGCAGGTATGCGCAGGCGGCGAAGGCGGCAAACCCGATCATGACCACCGCGGTCGCGATCCAGTGGCGAGTTTGCAGGGAGCGTTCCGCAGTCCAGAACTTGACCGTCGCGATGATGACGGGCAGCAACAGCAGCTCTAGCCAGTCCCAGAGGGTGTTGCCGGCGAAGCCGGTCCATGTCCAGTGCAGCGAGTAGCCGAGCAGGACCAGAAGGCCGAATGCCACGGCGACGGCGGCCAACGTCCAGCGCCGGATCACGCTCATGTGCTGATGCGATTGCAGCCACAGCGGTAACGCGGCCAACGACAGCGGGAGCGCGAGCAACTTAAGCCAATCCCACAATGTGCCGTTCTGGGTGAGCCCGGTCCAGGACCAGTGGCCGGTGTAGCCACCCCAGACGACCACGGCTGACGCGAGAATCGCGCTGGCTATGACAGCACGTGATAGGCCACGGCGGGTGGTGAGTTGCGTGAATGTGGCGGACATGAGAACGCTCCGAACGACTGGCGACAACATTGGCTTTCTTCAGCATCGGCGCGCCTCGGCATTACCGCTGTCGCCCAACCGGGGGATGTCCAGCCGGATCCGCGCTACCCCCAATCGGGGGAGGCGAGCCTTGATCGCCGTTAGCTTGATCGCCGTTACGTGTTGAAGTACTTCGCCTCGGGGTGGTGGACGACAATGGCGTCCGTCGACTGCTCCGGGTGCAGCTGGAACTCCTCCGACAGCTGCACCCCGATGCGCTCGGGCCGGAGCAGGCTCACGATCTTGGAGCGATCTTCGAGATCCGGGCACGCGCCGTAGCCCAGGGAGTACCGCGCTCCGCGATAGCCCAGTTTGAAGAAGTCCTCGACGTTGGCCGGATCCTCGGATGCGGCGGTCACTCCGCTCGGAAGTACCAGTTCCTCGCGGATGCGCCGGTGCCAGTATTCGGCAAGCGCCTCGGTCAGCTGGACGGATAGTCCATGGGCTTCCAGATAGTCGCGATACGCGTTGGCCTCGAACAACTGGTGGGTGAATTCGCTGATCTTGTCCCCCACCGTGATCACGGTGAAAGCGACGACATCCAGCTCGCCGGAATCCTCGGCGCGGAAGAAATCGGCGAGGCACAGCCGGCGCTCACGCCGCTGACGGGGAAAGGTGAACCGGGTGCGCTCCGTCCCCGTCGAGTCGAGGACGATGAGGTCTTCGCCCTTGCTGACACATTGGAAGTATCCGTAGACGACAGCCGCTTCCAAGATCCCTTCGGTCTGGAACCGATCTAGCCAGTAGCGCAGCCGTGGACGCCCCTCGGACTCGACCAACTCGTCGTACGTGGGGCCCTTGCCGCCCCGTGCACCGCGCAGGCCCCACTGGCCCATGAACGTCGCGCGCTCGTCGAGCAGCGCGGCGTAATCGGCGAGCGCGATGCCTTTGACAACCCGATCTCCCCAGAACGGCGGCACCGGGATGGGATTGTCGGTCGCCACGTCCGACCGCGCCGGCAGCTCCGCCACCGGTTCGGTCTCCTCGGCGCGGCGCCGGTCTTCCGCGATCTTGAGCGACCGCTGCCGCCGGGCCCGGCGCTCGGCGAGCTTTCGGGTTTCCTCGTCCGAAAGACGGGTGTCGTCCGGGCCGTCCGGGGTCGTCGCGACATGCCCCTTGCGGACGGCCATGAGTGCATCCATGAGACGGAGGCCTTCGAACGCGTCCCTCGCGTATCGCACGTCGCCCTCGAAGATGTCGGAGAGATCCTGTTCGACGTAGCCCCGCGTCAGGGCGGCACCACCCAGCATGACCGGGTATCGATTGGCCACCCCCCGAGCATTCATCTCCTCGAGGTTCTCTTTCATGATCACGGTGCTCTTGACGAGCAGTCCGGACATCCCGATCGCGTCGGCGTCGTGCTCGTCCGCCGCCTCCAAGATCGCATTGATCGGCTGCTTGATGCCGATGTTCACGACGGAATAGCCGTTGTTGGACAAGATGATGTCGACCAGGTTCTTCCCGATGTCGTGTACATCGCCCTTCACCGTGGCCAGGACGATCGTGCCCTTGCCGGCCGAGTCCGCCTTTTCCATGTGTGGTTCGAGATAGGCGACGGCCGCCTTCATGGCCTCGGCTGACTGCAGCACGAACGGCAACTGCATCTGGCCGGAGCCGAACAGGTCGCCCACGGTCTTCATGCCGGCCAGCAAAGTGTCATTGATGATGGCCAGAGCCGACCGGGTGCTCAGGGCGTCGTCGAGATCGGCCTCGAGCCCGTTGCGCTCGCCGTCGATGATTCGACGCTGTAGCCGTTCGTCGAGCGGCAGTGCCGCCAGCTCCTCGGCTCGCGAGGCCGCCGACGATTGGGCTGAAACTCCTTCGAAGAGCTGCAGGAACCGGGACAACGGGTCGTATTCGCCGTCGGGATGATCGGCTTTCCGGCGCCGGTCGTACACCATGTCCAGCGCGACTTCGCGTTGTTCGTCGGGGATCTTCGACATCGGCAGAATCTTCGACGCGTGGACGATCGCCGAATCCAGGCCGGCCTCCACACACTCGTGCAGGAATACCGAGTTCAGCACTTGCCGCGCAGCCGGATTCAGTCCGAAGGAGACGTTGGACAGCCCGAGAGTGGTCTGCACCTCCGGGTGGCGGCGTTTGAGCTCGCGGATCGCCTCGATCGTCTCGATGGCATCGCGCCGCGTCTCCTCTTGACCGGTCGCGATCGGGAAGGTGAGGCAGTCGACCAGGATGTCGCTGGTCCGCATTCCCCAACGGCTGGTGAGGTCGGCGATCAACCGCTCGGCCACCTGCAGCTTCCACTCGGCCGTTCGGGCCTGCCCCTCCTCGTCGATCGTCAGCGCGACGACGGCGGCCCCGTGCTCACGGACGAGCGGCATGGTCCGGGCGTACCGCGAAGTAGGCCCGTCGCCGTCCTCGAAGTTCACCGAGTTGATCACCGACCGTCCGCCGAGCATCTCTAGTCCCGCTTCGAGGACAGCCGGCTCAGTCGAGTCGAGCACGATCGGGAGTGTCGACGCTGTCGCGAATCGGCCGGCGATCTCCCGCATGTCGCCGGCACCATCCCGGCCGACATAGTCGATACAGACGTCGAGCAGGTGCGACCCGTCGCGGATCTGCGCGCGGGCAATCTCGACGCAGTCGCTGAAGCGGCCCTCCAGCATCGCCTCGCGGAACGCCTTCGAGCCGTTGGCGTTCGTTCGCTCGCCGATCATCAGCACGCTGGCGTCCTGCCGGAACGGCACGGACTGGTACAGCGACGCGACCGCGGCGTCGGGCACAACCTGCCCGGGCGTAGGGGGGGCGAGATCGCCGACGGCCTGCACGACGCGCGTGATGTGTTCCGGGGTGGTGCCGCAGCAGCCACCCACAAGCACGGCACCGAACTCGGTCACGAACTGCGACAGCGCGGTGGCGAGCTCGTCCGGGGTCAACGGATAGACCGCCCCGTTCGGCCCGAGTTCGGGCAGGCCGGCATTCGGCATCACGGAAACGGGTAGCGGCGAATTGCGAGACAGGTAGCGCAGGTGCTCGCTCATCTCGGTGGGGCCGGTCGCGCAGTTGAGGCCCATGAGGTCCACGTCCAGTGGCTCCAACGCGGTCAGCGCCGCGCCGATTTCCGAGCCGAGAAGCATCGTTCCCGTTGTCTCCACGGTCACGTGGGCGATCAGCGGGAGGCGTACTCCGGCGGCCGCCATCGCGCGCTTGCTCCCGATGATTGCCGCCTTCGCCTGGAGCAAGTCTTGGCAAGTTTCGACGATGATCGCGTCCACGCCGCCGTCGATCATGCCTGCGGCCTGCTCCTGGTACGCGTCGCGCAAAACCGCATAACGCACGTGACCGAGCGTCGGCAGCTTCGTCCCCGGCCCGATCGATCCGAGAACCCAACGCGGCCGATCCGGCGTGGACCAGTCAGCAGCGACGTCCTTGGCCAGTGCCGCTCCGGTCTGCGCGAGCTCCCGGATCCGGTGGACGATGTCGTACTCCGACAGGTTGGCCCAGTTCGCGCCGAAGGTATTGGTCTCCACGGCGTCGGATCCCGCCCGGAAATAGGCGTCATGCACGCTCCGGACGACGTCCGGCCGGGTCACATTGAGGATCTCGTTACAGCCCTCGAGCCCGGCGAAATCGTCGATGCTCAGGTCGGCCGCCTGAAGCATGGTGCCCATCGCGCCGTCAGCGACGACGACCCGCTCCTTGAGCGCATCGAGCAGTGACGGTCCAGGGGAGTTCACCGGCATCTCACCAGGCTACCGAGAGCCGCACGGGCATTAGCGCACGTTGCGCGACGGGGCAACCCGGACTGGGTCGTAGGCTGGGTGCATGACCGACGGGTCCGCCGGGTGGCCAAAACTGCGCGACGCGATCCTCGTGGCCGCGTTCGAAGGATGGAATGACGCCGGAGATGCCGCGACGGATGCCGTCGAACATCTGGAACTTCTCTGGGGCGCTCGCCCGCTGACCGAACTCGAACCGGACGAGTACTACGACTTCCAGGTCAACCGGCCGACGGTCTCCCACGTGGATGGCGTGAGCCGGCGAGTCTCCTGGCCGACGACCCGGGTGTCACTGTGCAAACCCCCGGGCGCAGAATTCGATCTCGTCCTCGTGCGAGGTATCGAGCCCAACATGCGATGGCGGGCCTTCTGCGAAGAACTGCTCGATGTTGTGCGGGCGCTCGACGTGCGGCTTGTCGTCAGTCTCGGCGCACTGCTGTCGGACACGCCGCACACCCGGGCGACCCAAGTGACTGGCACCTCGTATGACCAGGAGTCGGCGGCCCGGTTCGGTCTGGAGAAGTCTCGATACGAGGGCCCGACGGGCATCGTCGGAGTCCTGCAGGATGCGTGCGTGGGCGCGGGCATTCCGGCGATCTCGTTCTGGGCCGGCGTCCCGCACTACGTGTCACAGCCGCCGAACCCGAAGGCGACGATCGCGCTACTGCACAGCGTGGAAGAGGTCCTGGACATGCCAGTGCCTCTGGCCGAACTGCCGCAGCAGGCCAGTGAGTGGCAGAAGCTCGTGGACGAAATGGCCGCCGAGGACGAGGAGGTGACGGAGTACATCCGCAACCTCGAGGAACGTGACGATGAGGCCGATCTCGGCGAGATGCGGGAGGCATCCGGAGACACGATCGCTCGCGAGTTCGAGCGCTACCTCCGGCGGCGCGAGCGCGGGGGCGGCTTCGGCCACGGAGGTTAGCCACTCCGCCGGCGCGGGATGTCCGCCGCGAAGGGTTCCGCCATTACAGCCGCACGCCGAGGAGGGCGTCGACCAGATTCGCCACGAGGGCTGGTGCGTCGCGGTCGGCATCCGGACCTGGCTGATCAGCGGCCCACTGATCGACGGCGGTGATGGCTCCGGCTGTGTCGAGGTCGTCTGCGAGCCGGTCACGCACCAGATCGAGCACGCGCTCCGCCGGCGGAGCGGACCCGCGGGCGACCGCGGCGCGCCATCGGGCGAGCCGCCGTTCGGCGGCTGGCAGGCGGCCCCCGGTCCACTCCCGATCGGATCGGTAATGCCCGTCCAGCAGCGCCAATCGCACGGCCATCGGATCGACGCCGGCACCCCGAAGCTTGGAGACGAAAACGAGATTGCCCCGTGATTTGCTCATCTTCTCGCCGTCCAGCCCGATCATGCCGGTGTGCACGTAGTTCTCGGCGAACGGGAAGGAGTCGCTGAGCGCTTCGGCGTGCGCAGCGGACAGCTCGTGATGCGGAAAGATCAGATCGGAGCCGCCGCCCTGGACGTCGAAGGATTCTCCGAGCCGGTTCAGGGCGATTACGGCGCACTCGATGTGCCATCCGGGGCGGCCCGGTCCGAGGTCCGTGTCCCACGACGGTTCACCGGGACGCTTGGCCCGCCACAACAAGGCGTCGAGCGGGTCTCGCTTGCCGGGGCGGTCCGGGTCTCCGCCGCGCTCGGCGGATAGCGCGAGCATCCGCTCCCGCGAGTAGTTCGACTCGTAGCCGAACCGGCCGGTAGCCGCAACGGAGAAATAGACGTCCTGGTCCACGTAGTAGGCGGCTCCGTTGTCGAGCAGTCGGCGCACTGCCTTCCCGATCTCGGGGATGCTCTCGACCGCACCCACGTAATCGTCGGGCGGCAGGACTCGCAGCGCGGTCATATCGGCGCGAAAGAGCTCGATCTCCCGATGGGCCAAAGCCTCCCAATCGACGCCGATCTGGTCGGCCCGCTCGAGAAGGGGATCGTCGACGTCCGTCACGTTCTGCACGTAGTGCACCCGCAGCCCGGCGTCGCGCCACACCCGTTGGACGAGATCGAACGCGAGGTACGTCGCGGCGTGGCCGAGGTGTGTGGCGTCATACGGCGTGATGCCGCACACATACATGCGGGCGGTGCCTCCGGGAGCCGCGAGACGCAGCGAACCGGTCGCGGTGTCGAACACGCGGAGGGTGCGCCCGGATCCTGGCAGCCGGGGAAGCGGTGGTGCTGGCCAGGAACGCACCTGACCAACCTATCCTCCGGTCGCCGTGACCTCCTCGATCACCGACATTCCGCACCGGACGTCGGGACGAGCTCGGGCTCCTCGACGACTTCCGCCCGGCGACGGGCCGCGAGAAAGGACCCGGCGAGGATGAGGGGGAATCCCACGATCATGCCGGTAGTGACCGACTCCCCCAGCACCACGACGCCGAGCAGGACAGCCACCGCCGGATTGACGTAGGTGATGACGGTCGCGCGGGCCGGCCCGATCCCGGCGATAAGCGCGAAGAACAGGACGAACGCGAGCGCGGTACATACCGTCGCGAGAACGATCACGGAGGCGATGGATTGCGCGGTTAGCCGGTGCGGTGGGTCGAGGACCGCGAATGGCAGATAGATGGCGGCCGTGATGAGTAAGGATGCGGTCACTACGCCTATCGAGGGCAGGTCGCTGAGCGTCCGGGCCAGGATGGCCGGCCCGAGCGCATAACCGACGACGACGCCCGCGACCTCGAGCACGGCCAGCCCGTCGACGTTCCCGAAGTCGAGTCCGAGCAGCGCGGCCACGCCGGCAATGCCGAGTAGCAGACCCACGAGGCGGCTGCTGTCGATCCGCTCCGTATCCCCCATGAGCCGCGCGATGGCCACGCCGACCAACGGAACGGCCGCAACGAGTAGTCCGGCGAGCGAGCTGGAGATCCTGGTCTCGGCCCGCGAGAGCAGGAGCCACGGCAGGGCGACTTCCACCATGGTGAACAGCAGGAGTGGTCCCCACCGGGAGAACACCGGCTTCAGTGCGCCTCGGTGCCAGGCGATGGGCAGCAGGATTGCCGCCCCGATCCCGGTTCGCGCGAAGACGAGGGCCGTGGGTGGCACGTCCCGCACAGCGACTCGGATCAGCAAGTACGGAATTCCCCAGATCACGCACATCGCCGCGAACAGCAGCCAGTTGCGACGGGACACGTTGTGGTAACCACCTCTCCGGTGCCCGGACCGGCCGCACCGACCTCAATCTAAGACTCTGATGTGACAGCGTCCCCCGATTTATGGTGCCGTCACCCGTCAGATCGGTGGCCAGGGGACGGCCGGCCATTCACCACTCGGCTCCGGATGGCGGCCGCTCCCGAGCAGCTGCTCGATCCGCCGAACCGTGCTGCGAACCTCCCGCGGTGTCAACAGGCCGGCAAGTCGCTCGCCCAAGTCGCCCGCGAGCCCCGCCTGCAGCTGCCGCAACGTGTCGCTGGCATTGGCCCGCAACGGGCGCCCCGACCACTGCCACAGCAAGGTCCTCAGTTTGGGCTCGGCATGGAAGCTCACCCCGTGGTCGACGCCATAGATATGGCCGGCTCGAGTCGGCAGCAGATGACCGCCCTTGCGATCGGCGTTGTTAATGACCGCGTCAAACACGGCAATGCGCCGCAGTTGGTCGGATGACGTGCCGCGAATCAGTCGGCGGATGTCGACATCGTCGTCGGTGTCGATCCACAGCTGGACCATGCCCGGTCCGAGTGGGCCGGAGCGAAAAACGGTCGGCGGGACGATGAGCCATCCCGTCGCCGCCGACACCTCGTAGGCCGCCACCTCGCGCTCGGCGAGCGTCCCATCGGGAAAGTCCCAGAGGGGCCGCTCACCGGCGACCGGCTTGTAAACGCAGGCAGCGGTCACCCCGTCCAGGCAGACCGAGCAGTAGAGCGTGGCGTTGGAGGCAACCACCAACCGACCCTCGACACCGAGCTCACCGTGCTCGAGAAGGGCCATCGCCTCATCGACCGGAAGCTCCCGCGCGGGCGTGAGGCCGGTCGGCTCGTCGGAGGTCACGATCCCGGCGTCGGCCGGTGATAGCCGTTATGCCGTGGACAGATGTGCCCGGTCGGGTCAAGCGGAAGCCCGCACAACGGGCACGGTGGCCGGCCGGCGGAGATCACCCGCCGCGCTCGATCAACGAAAGCTCGCGCCTCGCCCGGCTCGATGCGGACGCGCAGCGCGTCTGGACCGTCCTCAACGTCCTCGAACAGCGTTTCCTGCGCAGTTTCGGTGTTCTCCACCGGCGCCTGCGCCTCGATGACGACCAGCTCGGCATCGCTGTCCCAGGCCAGACCCATCGCGCCGACGCGAAACTCCTCGTCTACCGGCTGCTCGAGCGCGGCACTGTCGCGATGCGCCGATACCGCGACCTCCGTACCGGTCCGCGCCACCACCTCGTCGAGCAACTGCTCGATGCGGTCGGCCAGGATCGATACCTGCTGCTTTTCCAGCGAGACCGAAACCACCCGCACGCCATCGACCGCTTGCAAGTAAAACGTGCGTTCCCCGGGCACACCAACGGTCCCCGCGACGAATCGGCGCGGGCGGTCAAAGAGGTAGAACTGGCGAGCCATGGCGCAATCCAGCCTATCCGGCGTGGGGTGTGCATCGCAGCGAACGCAGGTACGACCATCGAGCCGGCACAGCGCGTTCAGTCAGCTTCGGTCGGGCTCTCCTTCCGAGGGTCAGTCCCGGGTGCCACGGCGGCGTGGGACGGGGCGAGAACAGTGAGGTCACCCCCGAAGTCGTTGCTGCGTACGACCAGCGGACGAGCGGTCGTGTACTGAATGGCTGACACCGAACACGGGTCGACGACTATGCGCTGAAATAGGTCGAGGTGCAGCCCCAGGCCGTCGGCAAGCACCGACTTGATCGGATCGCCGTGACTGCAAACCACCCAGACCGCGGCGCTTCCGAGTCGGGCATCCCAGTCGCGCACGGCCGCCACGGCGCGCGTAGAGACCTCAGCGAGAGTCTCCCCGCCCGGAAAACGGGCTGCGGACGGCTGCGTTTGCACCGTTCGCCAGAGCGACTCCTTGGCCAGATCCGGGATAGCGCGCCCGGTCCACTCGCCGTAGTCACACTCGGTCAGCCGTTCGTCGAGGTGCCACTGCGGGGAGCTTCCGGCGGCGCGTTGTGCGGCGAAGATCGCTTCAGCGGTCTCGACACACCGCTCCATCGGGCTGGACACAACGGCGGCGAGCGGTAGCACGGCGATCTGACCTGCGACCGCTGCCGCCTGGACCCGGCCGCGGTCGTCGAGATGCAGACCCGGGGAACGTCCGGCCAGCACCCGCCCGGTCAGCTCGGTGAGCCCGTGACGCACGAGCAATACCGTGGACATTCTTCCCTCGCCGGACACTAAGTCGCGCTGATCGTGCCGATGGACAGCAACACGATCAGTAGGGTGCCGACCACGACGCGATACCAGATGAACAAGTACGTGCTGTGCCGCGCCATCCAGCGCATGAACCATGCGATCGACGCGAATCCCACGATGAACGCGAAGAACGTCGCTAGCAGCGTGACTCCGAGCCCCGGGCCGGTCTGTTCGCCGACCTTGCGGGCCTCGTAGGCACCCGACAGGACGACGGCAGGAACCGAGAGCAGGAACGAGAACCGGGCGGCAGTCGGGCGGTCGAGGCCGCGGAACAGGCCCGCGGTAATGGTCGTACCAGATCGCGACGCACCCGGGATGAGGGCGAGCGCCTGCGCCCCGCCGACAGCAATCGCGTCCGTCCCGTTCAGCTGCTCCTCATCGCGCGTTCGGGTGCCGTGCCGTTCGGCCAGGTAGAGGGCGCCGGCCAAAGCGATCATGACGACGGCGATGAGCCATAGATTGCGGGCGCCGGTTTCGATCTGATCGCTGAAGAGGTAGCCGAACACGCTGACCGGAATCGTGGCCAGAATGAGGTACCACCCCATTCGATACTCCAGCGTGTCGCGGACCGACTGGTCGAGGCTCCGGAACCCCCAGGAGGCGACACCAACCGCCCAGGCCGCAACCACCTGCAACAGTTCTCGCCAGAAGTACAGCACGACCGCGGTGACGGTGCCGAGCTGGATCACCGCAGTGAACGCCGCGCCGGGATCCGGCCACCCGAGCAGCGCCGGCACGATGCGCAGATGGGCCGTCGAGGAGATCGGGAGAAACTCGGTCAATCCCTGTACGACGCCGAGAACCGCAGCCTGACCGAAGGTGAGATCGCTGCCCGATGCCGCGGCGAGAGCGTATGGGTGCGCTATGAGCCCATTGACCAGCGTCACCCGCCGACTCCGACGCGGCCCACGTCCGCACCCAGCTCCCCGTAACTGAGATGCGACGCGAGTTTCACGCGGGCCACCTTAGAGCCTCAGCCAGATGCCCCGGTGTGGGGCCGCTAGGTTCGTGCCGTGGAACAGCGCAGGGTAGGACGCAGCGGATTGCTCGTCTCCCATCTCGGGCTCGGCACCTGGCGATGGGGTAGCGAGACGGACGAAGACGACGCCGCTGACCAGTTGATCGCGTTCCACGAAGCCGGCGGCACGCTGGTAGATACCGGCACCTCGTACTCCGCCGGGCGGTCGGAGGAGATCCTCGGCCGCCTGCTCGGCGACGTCATCCCGCGCGAGGAGTTCGTCATTGCGACCAAGGGCGGCCTGCGCTGGCGGGGCGAGCAGGCCATGATCGATGCGTCTCGCGGCGCAATGCTCCGTCAGCTGGACCTGTCGTTGCGACGGTTGGGCATTGATCACGTCGATCTGTGGCAGCTGCACGTGCCGGACGACGAAGTGCCGATCGAGGAGACGCTCGCGGCTCTCGATGACGCCGTGCACTCAGGCAAGGTCCGCTACGTCGGGGTGTCGAACTTCACCGGCTGGCGAACCGCGCAGGCCGCGACCTGGCAGCGGTGCGCACCCGGCCGCTCACCCGTTGTGTCCAATCAGGTGCGGTATTCCCTGTTGGACCGAGGCATCGAGCGTGAGGTGCTTCCGGCCTGTGAAGCGCTGGGTGTCGGGGTGCTGCCCTTCTCGCCGCTCGGCGGAGGCGTCCTGACCGGTAAGTACCGCGACGGTGTGCCCGCGGACTCGCGGGCGGCGCGCGGCGTGCGCCATTTGGCTCCACTACAAGATCCGGCGACGATCGGAATCGTGGAAGCGGTGTCGACCGCAGCGGAGGGCCTCGCAACTTCCGCCGTCGCGGTGGCCCTGGCCTGGGTGCGCGATCGCCCGGGCGTGACCGCGCCGATCGTAGGGGCCCGCACATTGGGTCAGCTGACCGCCGCGCTGGGCTGCGAAATGCTGGACTTGCCCGAGGAGATCAGCGAAGCACTCGACGACGTCTCAGCGCCACAGCTTGGCTACCCGGAGGCCGGCCTCTGAGCGATTCCGACCCGGTATTCGTCGCCTTCTGCGACGCCGGCCTCTGGCCGGGACTCGGTCCCAAGCTGGTCCCGGCGCTGGCCGACGCCGGAATCCTTACGCCGGCCGACGTCTCGACGGCCAACCTGGCCGCCTTGCCCAAGGTCGGCTCGGTCCGCGCGGGACGGCTGTTGTCCTCGTTTCTCGCGGCGGCACCGGTGTACGAGGTCGTCGAGCTGCTCGTGCCGGCCGCGCTCGATCCACGGCTCGCGTCCCGCTTGCATGACCAGTTGGGGCCACCCGCCGCTCGATTGCTGCGGGAGGATCCCTGGCTGCTCCTCGGCGTGCCTGGCGTCACGATCGCCGACGCTGACCAGCTGGCCCGGGCCGCGATTCCGGGCGTCACCCGCGACGATCCACGCCGGGCCCGCGCGATCGTGGGCTTTCTTCTCGCGCGTGACGCCCGCGATGGACATACCGTGAGCCCGCGGACCGACATCGAGGCGGCCCTGCGTCCGTTCGCTGCCGGTGAGCCCGGTGCGGCAGTCGATGCCGCGGTGGCGCATGGGTCGGTGATTCCGGCCGGAACCGATGGCCAGGAGCTTCTCGGACTGGCCCGCTATGCGCAAGCGGAAGCCGCCGTCGCCCAGGGGATCGCCCGGCTGCTGGCCACGGGACGCCCAATCGAGGTCGATTCGGAAAGCGATCCCTTCGACCTGGACGAGGCGCAACGCTCGGCCGTCGAGCACGCGTTGCGGGCCGGCGTGAGTGTTCTCACCGGAGGACCGGGCACCGGGAAGAGCCGCACCGTAGCCGCCCTGGTGGCCTTGGCCGAGCGAGCGGGCCGCTCGGTGGCACTCGCCGCTCCGACCGGCCGCGCGGCCAAACGCTTGGAGGAGTTGTGCAGCACCCCGGCGTCGACTCTGCACCGGCTGCTGGGCGCCCAGCCCCGGACGCGCGGCGAGGAGGTCAGCTTCGCCGGCGGGTTCGCGCGCAATCGCGACTGGCCGCTCGACGAGGACGTGGTGGTCGTCGATGAGGCATCCATGCTCGACGTCGAGCTCGCGAACGCGTTGCTGATCGCCTGCTCGGACGGCACGCATCTGCTCTTCGTCGGTGATCCGGCCCAGCTGCCGTCGATCGGCCCGGGCCAAGTGCTCGCTGACGTCATCGACTCGGGAGTCGCTCCCGTGACTCCGCTCCGCACGCTGTACCGGCAGGCGGAGGGCGGAACGATCGCCCGGCTGGCGACGAGCGTCCGCGAGGGGACGCTGCCACCTGTCAACGATCCGTCGCGGGAGGTAGTCATCGTGGCTGCTCGCGGATCAGCCGACGCCGCGCGCCGGGTCACCCAGCTCGTGACCGACTCGATTCCGCGAGTCCTGGCGATACCGGCTCACCAGGTGCAGGTCGTCACCCCGATCCATCGGGGATCGGCCGGCACTCATGCACTCAATGTCGCCCTCAAGGCGCAGCTCAACCCGGGCGACGGAAGCCATCGGTTCGACGTCGGCGACAGAGTGGTTGCGACCGCCAACCATTTGGAAGCGGAGCCGTTCGGCTACGCCAATGGTGAGGTCGGCGTCGTAGCTGAGGTCGACCCGGACGGGACCGTCACGGTTGAGTTCGCCTCCGGCCCGGCCGAGGTCAAGGGAAAGGCGCTCGCTGACCTGCTGCACGGCTGGGCCATCACCGTCCATCGGGCGCAAGGTTCCGAGTTCGCTGGGGTGGTCGTGGTGCTGCCGCCCGAGTCGGTCACGATGCTTTCTCGTCCTCTCGTCTATACCGCACTGACCCGCGCCCAGCGTCACCTCTCGGTCGTGCACGCGGTGGGTCCCGCCCTGGCGCGAGCGGTACGCACGGTCGGTGCGGAGCCACGCCGGACCCGGCTGACCGACCTGCTGATCCGGGACTGCGCGCGACGGACCTTGGCCGGCCCAGTGGAGTAAACCGGGCGGTCGGGGTTGAATGGCCTGTTATGACGGCAGCAGGCGTCGAAGCGGACGCCGATCCAGACTGGGAATACGCGCCGCTGCGGATACCGGCCGATGTCACCCGGGTTTCCGCAGCGGTGCGACTTTCGTTGCACGCCGAATACGGCGGCTGGGAGTTAGCCCGCGTCCTGCGCTATACCGACGGCAGCCGGCGAGTCTGGCTCCGCCGTCCACGGCCGCCGGCGACTGACCTGCTGCCGCTGCCCGGACTCATCCATTAATCGCTCGGCGTCGGCGCCGTCTCGGTGCGGAGGCCAGCGCTAGCCACCGTTCGGGTGCCGATCGTCACTGCGCGGAGAACGCCCGGACCGCATCGATGGTGTCCGCCTCCTCGGGACGTTTGTCGTCTCGGTAACGGAGAACGCGGGCGAATCGAAGAGCCAATCCGCCCGGATACCGCGACGAGCGCTGCACCCCGTCGAAAGCGATCTCCACAACTTGCTCGGGTCGGAGTGGCACCACCCAGCCGTCAGTCGGGCCGCTGGCGAGCTGTAGGAAGCGCTCCGTCTGCCACGCCAGCATCTCGTCCGTCATGCCTTTGAATGTCTTGCCGAGCATGACGAATCCACCGGTGACCGGGTCCCGCGCGCCCAGATGAATGTTGGACAACCACCCGCGACGACGGCCCGAACCCCATTCGACGGCGAGAACTACGAGGTCGAGTGTGTGCACCGGCTTGACCTTGAGCCAGCCACTGCCGCGCCGGCCGGCCTCGTAGGGCGCGGTGAGCGATTTGACCATGACCCCCTCATGGCCGCGGTCCAACGTTGTGCTGAGGAATTGGCTTGCCTCGTCCGGATTCGCTGTCACGATCCGATCCGGCCGGTTCGCCGCGGGAACCACGTCGGACAGGATGCGGTGACGTTCGGCGGTCGGTTCGTCGAGCAAGTCCACCCCGTCGACGTGCAGGGCGTCGAACAGAAACAGCGTCAACGGCGTCCGCGCCTGCCCGGCGGCCGGGTCGCGCGATCCGACCCGAGAGGCAGTGACCTGAAACGGCAGCGGCCGGCCGCCTTTCGTGAGCGCGATCGCCTCCCCGTCGGCCACGAAGTCCCGAGCCGGCAAGCCACTTACGTAGTCCACGATCTCAGGTAATCGCGCGGTCACATCGTCAAGGGTGCGAGTAAACAAGCCGACGTCCGATCCACTGCGATGGATCTGCAAGCGCGCGCCGTCAAGCTTCCATTCCACCCCGGCCTCGCCACCCAGCCGGGCCAGCGCTTCCTGCGTACTTTCCGCGGTCTGGGCGAGCATCGGCCCGATCGGGCGGCCGACCTCCAGCTTGAAGTCGGCGAGGGCCGAACGGCCACCGGCCAGCGCCGCGGCGGCGACGGCCGGAAGATCGCCCCGAAGCATCGCTGCCCGGCGCACGTCGGCGGGCGGCACCTCCGCGGCGCGGGCAACCGCGTCGGCCATGACCCCGAGCAACGCGCCTTGCCGGAGCTCCCCGCCCAGCAACCGTCTCAGGAAGGCCTGCTCACGATCGGTAGCGGCGGCGAACAGGCCGTCCAACAGCTGTCGCCGTTCACGCTGCGAGCCTGCGCCGGTGACGGCTCCAATGCGGGTAAACGTGTCCTCGACCGCTTCGATCGTGAGGGTGGCGCCAACCGCGGGTGATGGCAACTCGCCTCGCAGAGACGCCCAGCCGACGCCGATCTGCCGCTGCGTGAGCGCACCGGAGAGCCACGAGACGGCAACTGCGGCCTCGGCCGGCGAGAGTTCGCGCAGCAGAGCGGCGAGTCGGGCCACCTTGGCCGTGCGGGCCGACGCCGCCGCGACGTCATCGGAGGCCGCGGCCACGGCGACGAACAGCATGTCAGCAGCGGGAGAGGAAGCGGTCGAGCACGCGCACGCCGAAGTGCAGACCATCGATCGGAACCCGCTCGTCGATTCCGTGCCACATCGTGACGAAGTCCAGGTCGGGTGGCAGACGCAATGGCACGAACCCGAAGCACCGAATGCCGAGAGTGGAGAACGACTTGGCGTCCGTGCCGCCGCTCATCAGATAGGGAACGGGCCGAGCGCCGGGATCCTCCGAACGCAATGCTTCGGCCATCGCGTCCACGACGGCACCGTCGAAGCTGGTTTCGACCGCGATGTCCCGGATCAGGGTCTCCCGGTCTATCCCGTCACCGATCAACTCGTCGAGCGTCTCGAGCAGCTCCTCCTCGTGGCCGGGGAGGAATCGGGCGTCGATCGTGGCTTCCGCGGTACCGGGAATGACATTGGCCTTGTATCCGGCCGAAAGCATGGTCGGATTCGCCGTGTTGCGTATCGTCGAACCGATCACGCGCGCGGCGCTACCAAGCATCCGCAGCGATGGCTCCGGATTGTCCGGGTCGATGGGAAGCCCGGTGAGACCTGCGAGCTCTTCGAGGAAGCGCCGCACCGGGTCGGTCACGATCACCGGAAACTCGTGCGCGCCGATTCTGGATACCGCGGCCGCGAGCCGCGTGACCGCGTTGTCGTCGTGCAACATCGAACCGTGGCTCGGTGTGCCGGTCGCACGTAACCGCAGCCAGTTGATGCCTTTCTCCGCGGTTTCGATGGGATAGAGCCGCAGGTCGTTACCGATCGGGAAGCTGTAGCCGCCGACCTCGCTGATGGCCTCCGAGCAGTCAGCAAAGAGCTCCGGGTGGTTGTCAACCAGCCAGTGCGCGCCACGCGCGCCGCCCGACTCCTCGTCGGCCACCAAGGCAAGCACGATGTCCCGGGGCGGCCGGCGATCACGCCTCGCCCAGTTCCGGAGAACGGCCAGCGTCATGGCGTTCATGTTCTTCATGTCGATGGCGCCACGACCCCAGATATAGCCGTCACGCACCTCCCCGGAGAACGGATGGACGGTCCACTCCGTCGCGTCCGCGGGCACCACATCGAGATGGCCATGAATGAGTAGCGGGGGGCGATCTGGATCAGTGCCACGCACTCGAGCCACCACGGAGGCGCGGCCGGGTTCGGACTCGAAGATCTGGGCGTCGATATCGACGTCGGCGAGCCGTTCGGCGACCCATTCGGCGGCAGGACGCTCCGGGTG
>Ga0207688_10000574_pt1 | contig 18050 bp, 20 predicted proteins | sample KBSMiscanthusM4_FD_184296 | JGI IMG/M metagenome (GOLD analysis project Ga0207688, IMG submission 184296) | Miscanthus rhizosphere microbial communities from Kellogg Biological Station, Michigan, USA - M4 (SPAdes) (version 2) | ecosystem: Host-associated > Plants > Roots > Rhizosphere ...
GTCGCTGGTCGGAAGGTGGAGCGTTCGCTGCGCAGCCTCGGCGTGACCACGGTGCTTAGGCAGCACAGTCGTCGACCTCGACGAGACGGGCATCACGGTCGAGGGCCCCGACGGCGCGGCGCAGCGTCTCCCAACGCGAACCGCGGTCTGGGCGGCGGGTCACCGCTTTCGCTCTCGCCTCGAAGCTGACGGAGCTCAGAGCGCCGAGCAGGACCACGCGGGCCGATGACGGTCGAGCCGGACCTCAGCCTCCCCGGCCATCCCGAGGTCCTCGCCGTCGGCGACATGGCCCTGTGCGTCCGAGGCCGCGACGGCTCAGCCGTCGCCAGCGGCCAGGAAGTGAGGAGCTCGGCGCCGGTGTCCTCTGGGCGGTCCGCCGCGATGGAGTGGCTGGCGTCGATCCACATCACGGCGAAGGTCGGGTGCCCAGGCGCGCCAGACCTCCGCCACGTCGTGGTAGAACCGCGGCAGGCCGCCGCGCCCGGCCCACGGGACCTGCACCCACAGCGTCGATCTGGTGCGGAGTCCGCCGATGCCGCCGCGCGGTCCGCGCGGTCTCGCCGCCCGCAATGGCGACGCTCACGGCAGCTGCAACCACACCACTGCAATCGTGGTGTCCCCGGTTCGAGCCCTCAAATACGACGGAGCACTTGCGCCTTGAGTTGCGCTCTGGCGAAAGGGTCGCTGTCTCGATCGGCGCGCTGAGACGCCCGCCTTGGACGACACGGAGCAGTGACGGCCCGCGCCGCATGAGTTGCGCTTTGCGCGAAGTGCGAGCGTCTCCGCCGAGTGCCTGAGACTGCTGAGTTGGACGAAGAGCAGAAGCGAGCCAAAAGCGGCGGACGGGTTTCGAACCCGCGACCTCGAGCTTGGGAAGCTCGCGCTCTACCAACTGAGCTACCGCCGCATGCCTATTCGATTCGCGGCCGTTGCCAGTGGCGGGGCGTCCGGCTTGGGAAGCCGACGCTCTACCAACTGAGCTACGTCCGCAATTTGAACGGGTGATTCTAGTTCGCGCGTACCCTTGAGACGTGAAGCGGGTCGCCGCTCCAGCGGTCGTCATCGCGGTCGTCGCCGCGCTCATCGGGCTGCTCATCTACGGGCTGGTGTCGAAGGGGGACAACCGCTCGCTCGACGACGCCGTCAAGCAGGGCAAGGCCATCGCGGCGCCCGGGCTGACCCGCAGCCTGCCCGTCCTCGACGCCGCCGGCAACCGCTCGCTGGCCTCCTACAAGGGCAAGGTCGTCGTCCTCAACTTCTGGGCCTCGTGGTGCCAGCCCTGCCGCACCGAGACGCCGCTGCTGGAGAAGCTGCAGCGCCAGATCGCCTCCCGTGGCGGCACCGTCCTGGGCGTCAACTTCCGCGACACCACCGGCGATGCCAACGCCTTTGCCCGCAAGTACGGGCTGACCTATCCGAGCCTGCGCGACGTCGACGGCGACCTCGCGCAGGACTACGGCACCCGCGCTCTGCCCGAGACGTTCGTGATCGACCGCCAGGGCAAGGTCACCGCGGTCAGCCGCGGCCAGGTCAACGCGGCGTTCCTGGACCGCAGCGTGGGGCCGCTGCTGTCCTCATGAAGCGGCTCCTCGCCCTTGTCGCCGTGCTCGCGCTGGCCGCCCCCACCGCGGCGACCGCGGCCACGCCGCGCACGACGCTGGGGGACGTCGAGAACGAGGTCATGTGCCCGGTCTGCGGCACGCCGCTGAACGTGGCCGAGTCGCCCCAGGCCAACCGCGAGCGCGACTTCATCCGCGCCGAGGTCGCCCAGGGCAAGACCAAGGAGGAGATCAAGCGCGACCTGGTGGCCCAGTACGGCCCCAACGTGCTCGCGCTGCCCGACTCCGGTGACGGCGTGAACTGGGCCGTCTACGTCGTGCCTGCGGTCATCGTGCTCGCGGCGCTAGGCGCCCTGCTCCTGTTCGTGCCCCGCTGGCGCCGGCGCAGCACGACGGCCCCCGCAGCGGCGGCCACAAAGCTGTCCAAGGACGACCAGCAGCGGGTCGACCGCGAGCTCGCCCGCCTCGATTGACCATGGCGGCCACGCAGGCCGACACCACCATCCTGGCCGCGTTCGCGGTCGGGTTCGTCTCGTTCATCTCGCCCTGCGTGCTGCCGCTCGTGCCCGGCTACCTCTCCGCGGTCAGCGGCGTCTCGGTGGCCGAGATGCAGACCGGCGAGCGCCGGCTCTCGAAGATCCTGCTCCCGGCCATCATCTTCTGCCTCTCGTTCACGGTCATGTTCGTCGCGCTGGGCATGACCGCGACCGGCATCGGCTCGACGCTGGCCTCGCACCGCGACCTGCTCGACAAGCTCGCCGGCGGCCTCATCATCGCGCTGGGCCTGTTCTTCGTGGCGACGCCGTTCGTCCCGGTGCTGAACAAGGAGTGGCGCCCGGACGCGCTCATCCGCCGCGCCGGCTCCGGCGGCCCGGTCGTGGCCGGCGCCGCCTTCGCGGTGGCGTGGACCCCGTGCGTCGGCCCCACGCTGGGCGCCATCCTCACCGCCGCCTCGACCTCGGCCAGCGTCGGCCACGGCGGCGTCCTGCTCGCCTTCTACTCGCTCGGCCTTGCGGTGCCGTTCCTGCTCTGCGCCGTGGCGTTCGACCGCGCCTCGATCGCCTTCCGCTGGCTGCGCGACCGCTACCTGTGGGTGACCGCGATCTCCGGCGTGATCCTCATCGTCATGGGGATCCTGGTCTTCACCGGCGAGATCACGCGCCTGAACGCCGAGGTCCAGAAGTTCCTCAGCGACATCGGCCTGAACTTCATCTACTCGATCTGAGCGACCGCGGGGCCTGCGCCGGCGACGCAGGCCCCTGACCGCGCGGTGCCGTCTACGCGGCGAGACGCTCGTCGACCGAGGCTGGGACCGGGGTCGGCAGCTCGACCGGCTTTGCGAGCGGCTTCGGGCCGGCGCCCATGAAGCACAGCGAGTGCATCGTGACCCCGCTGTTGTGGTCGATGAAGTAGCCCTTGTTGATGTCGATGGGACGGTTGCAGCGTGCGCAGGTATCCATGGGTGACGCTCCTGATCGGTGGTGCCCTGCGAGGCTACGGACGGGCAGGCCGCGGGTGAGTGAAAGGACGCACACCCGGGCGCTCCATCCACCGCTCCGGCCGCGCGAGCGGGCCGAACCCCACCCCGGCGTACAGCCCATGCGCGTCCCAGGTCGCCAGCACGATCCGGCGCAGCTCCTGCAGGTCGGGATGGTCGAGCAGCGTGCGCATCAGCCACGCCGCCAGGCCCTGGCCGCGGTGCTCGGGCAGGACGAAGACATCGGCGATCCAGGCGAACGTGGCGTGGTCGGTCACCGCACGGGCGAAGCCGGCCTGGGCCCCGTCGGGCGCGTAGAGCCCGAAGCAGAGCGAGTGCGCGAACGAACGCTCGACGACATCGCGCGGCACCCCAGGCGACCAGTAGGCCTCGCGCAGGAACCCGTGGATGACGTCGAGGTCGAGCCGCTCGCGATCCGTGGAGATCTCGTAGCCGTTCACATCGTGTCCGGCGCGTCCACGCCGAGCAGGTCCAGCGAGCGGGCGATCACCCGCTGGGCCGCCACCGACAGCGCGATGCGCTGGGACTCGAGCGCCTCGGGCTCCACGCCGACCACCTGGCAGTCGCGGTAGAAGATCGTGAAGTCCTGGGCGAGGTCGAGCGCGTAGGTGGCCATGCGGTGGGGCGCTCGCCGGTCGGCGGCCTCGGCCGCCTCGGCCGGGAACGCGATCAGGCGCTTGATCAGGCTGCGCTCGGCCGGGTGCAGCGGCGCGTCCATCGGCGCTTCCAGCGCCGCGGCCACCCGCTCCTCCCCCGCCTTGCGCAGCATCGACGCGATGCGCGCGTGCGCGTACTGGACGTAGTAGACGGGGTTCTCGGCCGACTGCTCGCGGGCCAGGTCGAGGTCGAGGTCGACCGTGGTGTCGTGCGAGCGCTGCAGCAGGAAGAAGCGCGTCGCGTCGACCCCGATCTGGTCCATGAGGTCGTCGAGGGTCACGAACTCGCCCCGGCGCTTGGACATCGACGAGCGCTCGCCACGCTCGACGACGTGGACGAACTGCATGATCACGAGCTCGAGCTGCCCGGGCTCGCCGCCGAGGGCCTGGAAGTGGGCCTGCGTGCGCTGCACGTAGCCGTGGTGGTCGGCGCCCCACACGTCGATCATGCGGTCAAACTCGCGGGCCCGCTTGTCCTGGTGGTAGGCGACGTCGGAGGCCAGGTAGGTGTGCGCGCCGCTCGCCCGCTCGAGCACGCGGTCCTTCTCGTCCCCGAACTGCGACGAGCGCAGCCACAGCGCGCCCTCGCTTCGATACGTGACGCCGCGCTGCTCGAGCTCGGCGAAGCTGCGCTGCACCGCCGTGGGCGAGCCGTCGTGCAGCGAGGCCTCCGAGAACCAGGTGTCGAAGTCGACGCGGAAGCGGTGCAGGGACGCGCGGATGCCCTCGAGCAGGAGCGCGACGCCGGCGCGTGCGACGGCGTCGACGTCGGCCGTGGCCGCGTCGGGGATGCGCTCGGCCAGATCGGCCACGTAGGCGCCCTCGTAGCCGTCCTCGGGCACCGCCTCCCCGCGCGCCCGGGCCTGGATCGACTCGCCCAGCTTCAGCACCTGGCTGCCGTAGTCGTTGACGTAGTACTCGCGCTCGACGGCGTGGCCGGCCAACTCGAGCAGCCGCGCCAGCGCGTCGCCGTAGGCCGCGTTGCGGCCCGAGGCCGCCGTCGTGGGACCGGTCGGGTTGGCGGAGACGAACTCGACCAGCACCCGTTCGGACCGCGTGGCGGTGCCGCTGCCGTAGGCGTCGCCGGCCCCCAGCACCCCGGACAGCGCCTCGCGGAACCACCCGTCGGACAGGAACAGGTTGAGGAACCCGGGCCCGGCGACCTCGACCTTCTCGAGCCCGCCGTCCAGGTGCGCGCGCAGCTCGTCGCCCAGGCGCTCGGCGATCTGCCGCGGCGGCTCGCCCAGCACCGGCGCGAGCAGCATGGCCGCGTTGGTCGAGTAGTCGCCGAACTCGACCTTGGGCGGGCGCTCGAGCGTGGGGGCAGCGCCCTCTGCGCGCCCCTCGCCCCGCACCCGGGCCGCCGCAGCCTCGACCGCGGCGCGCAGGTCGGCGAGCGGGTTCATCGGCGCTGGACGCCCGCGCCGTCAGGCTCGAACAGCGCCTCGAGCCGGCTCATCGTCCGCTCCGTGCCCATGGCCACGAGCACGTCGCCCTCGGCGAGCATGGTCTCGGTCGGCGGCTGGGCGACGAAGTTGCCGTCGGGGCGGATGAGAGCCGCAATCGTGGCCCCGCCCTGGATCTCCCCGATCGTGCAGCCGCTGCCCGGGCAGCCCGAGGTGACCTCGATCTCCTCCATCCGGTACTCGGGCGCCAGCTCGACCGCGCCGGCCACGTTGGGGTGCAGGGCGAGCCGGGCCATCTCCGTCCCCGAGGTCTTGTAAGGCGAGATAACGCGGTCGGCCCCCGCGCGCAGGAGCTTCTTCTCGGAGTGCTCGGCGCTGGCGCGGGCGATGATCTTGATGTCGGGCGCGAGCTCGCGCGCGCTGAGCGTGATCACGATGTTCTCGGCATCGTCGTCGACGCAGGCCACGATGCCGCGCGCCCGCTCGATGCCGGCCGAGCGCAACAGCTCGTCCTCGCTGGCCAGGCCCTCGAGGAAGCGCACGCCCGCGGCCTGGGCGCGCTCCCGGTTCTCCGGGTCGGGATCGATGACGACGTACTTGGCCCCGGCCGCGGCCAGATCGCGGGCCACCTGGCGGCCCACGCGGCCGAAGCCGCAGATCAGGTAGTGGTCGGTCAACGAGTCGATCATCCGGCGCGTCCTTCGGTCCTCCAGCAGCCCCGAGAGGTGTCCGGCGACGAAGAACTCGGTGACGGCGATGAGGGCGTACAGCAGCGTACCCACGCCGAGCACGATCAGGACCACCTTGACGATCTGCCCGGCCACGTCGGTCGGGGCCTGAATCGAGCCCACGGTGGCGACGATGTCGAGGGCCCAGACGAAGCTGTCCCACACGTTCGTGCCCTCGCTCAGCGAGAGCCCGACCGTGCCGAAGACCAGCAGCCCGGCGATCAGCGCGAACAGGAGCCCGATGCGGCGCGCGAAATGGCGGAGCTCCAGCTCGCCCATCAGTAGTGGTAGGGCTCGCCGGCCAGGATCTTGTGCGCCCGGTAGAGCTGCTCGAGCAGCACCACACGCGCCAGCTGATACGGCAGCGTGAGCTTCCCGAACGAGAGCCGGTGCTCGACGTGGGGCAGCTCGAGCCCGTACGGGCCGCCGATGACGAAGCACAGGTCGCGCCCGTCCATGCGCCGGTCCTCGAGCCAGCGCGCGAACGCCTCGGACTCCATCTCCCGGCCGTCGCGGTGCAGCAGCGAGACGTAGGAGCGGTCGGGGATGCGGCGCTCGACCGCCTCGGACTCCTTGACCTCGACCAGCTCGAGCCGCGCGTGTCCGGCCATCAGGCGCTGGTAATGCTGCACGTCGTCGGCGAACGGTGGCTTGAGCCGCCCGATCGCGACGACGAGGATCCGCACGGTTGCGATACTAGAGCCACATGGGCGACGACGAACGCACCGGGCAGGACCGCCACATCAACATCCACTTCTCGCCGGAGATGATGGCCGGCGTCTACGCGAACTTCGCGAATGTGAGCCACTCCGACTACGAGTTCACGATCACCTTCGCCCGCGTCGACCACGAGGTCGAGGACGACGAGATCCCCGGCGTGGTGGTCACGCGCCTGAACATCTCCGCGACGTTCATGCGCGAGCTCATCGACGCCATGGAGGACAACTACTCCAAGTGGCGCACCCGCGAGGGGATCAAGAACCTGCCGGAGTTCGGCGGTGGTCAGAGTCAGGGCCAGAGCGAGGGCCAGGGCCCGGATCAGCCGTCCCCGCCGGAGCAGGAGTAGCGCGCGCGAAGGCCTCGCCGGCGCCGATCCGCTCGATCACGGGCGGGTGGGTGGCCATGAGGAAGGTGAGCCAGCGCGGCGGGTCGGGGTCGGCGATGTTCTTGAGCGCGATGCGGCGCTCGAAGCCGATGAACGGCTCGGGGTCGCCGGTCAGCGTGAGCGCGTAGGCATCGGCGCGGCGCTCGATCGCCCGCGACAGCTGGTTGGCCACCGTGCCGACGGCAGCGGAGACCACGCCTCCGGCGAGCGCCGCCGCCGGCACCATCGCGGCGGTGCCGCGGCGCTTCGGGTCGGGCACCCAGGCCTCGATGAGCCGCTGCGCGGCGAGCACCCCCACGGGCGCGACGACGAGCACGAACAACAGCCCGCGGGGCACGTCGCGGTGGCGCACGTGGCCGAGCTCGTGCGCGACCACGAGGTCGACCTCGTCAGGGGTGAAGTCGCGCAGCAGCGTGTCGTAGAGCACCACCCGCTTGGTCGCGCCCAGGCCGGTGACGTAGGCGTTGGCGGCCGTCGTGCGCCGCGAGGCGTCCACCTCGAAGACCTGCCCCACGCTGACCCCCGCCTTCTCGGCCAGGGCGAGCACGCTGTCGCGCGTGCGGCCCTCGGGCAGCGGCGTGAAGGTGTTGAAGACGGGGTCGAGCAGTACCGGGCCGACGAACAGGAACCCAGCCGACAGGCCCACCGACCCCGCCGCGGCGGGCGCCCACCAGGCCCGCGGGAGCCGGCGGACGAGGGCGACGAAGAGCGCGGCCGCGGCGGCCGACAGGGCGCCGCCGATGCCCAGCGCCTTGAGCTGGTCGACCGCCCAGCCACGCCAGGACTGGGTGGCGAGGCCGACGCGCAGCGAGCGCCGGCGCAGCGCGACCGCGGTCGGGAGCCCGGCCGCCGTCAGGGCGACGGTGAGCCCCGCACCGGCTGCGGCGGCTCGCGTCAGCGGGCGCCCGGTGGCGGTCAGGGCCGCCGGCGGGCGCCGGACGAGCAGCGCCAGGACGGCGACGTCGACGGCCACCGAGGCCGCGAACAGGGCCAGGTTCGGGCGCCTGAAGGCGCGCGCCCGCTCGATCTCCTTCTCGCTGAAATACGATGTGGCGCTGACTTCGACCGGCTCGATGACGCCGGACCGGGGTCGCAGCAACACGACGGCGGCCTCGGCCACCGCGACGGCGGCTACGAGCGAGAGCGAGAGGCGCCGAGCTTTCCGGTCCACGCGACCCCACACTACTTCCCTTCATGCGCGTCGCCATCGTCTCCGACATCCACGGCAACCAGCAGGCCTTCGATGCCGTCATGGAGGACGTCCGCAGCGTCGAGCACGACGCGATCTGGTGCCTGGGCGACCTCGTCGGCTACGGCGCCGACCCGGACGCCTGCGTGGAGCTCGCCCGCGGGGAGGCCGACCTGTGCCTGGTCGGCAACCACGACCTGGCCGTACGCGGCGACCTGCCGCTGACCGAGTTCTCGCGCGGGGCCGCCCTGGCGGCCGAGTGGACCCGGCGCACGATGCAGGAGGGCAATCTCTCCTACCTGGGCGAGCTCGAGCCCGCCGACGTCCACCAGGCCGTCGGTCTCTACCACGCCAGCCCGCGCGACCCGGTGTGGGAGTACGTGCTCTCGTCGCCGCTGGCCACCCTCTGCCTGGACGCCCAGCGCCACCGCGTGTGCATGATCGGCCATTCCCACGTCGCGCTGGCCTTCGGGCGCGACGACGGGACCCCGACCACGGGCGAGATCCGCGGGGCCGGCTCCGAGCAGGACATCTCGAGCGGGGAGTGGCTGCTGAACCCGGGCTCGGTGGGCCAGCCCCGCGACGGTGACCCCCGAGCGGCCTGGCTGCTGCTCGACACCGACGAGTGGGTGGCCCGCTGGCGGCGGGTCCCGTACGACATCGGCGCGGCGGCGGCGGCGATCCGGGCGGCCAACCTTCCCGAGGCGCTGGCCGAGCGCTTGCAATACGGGCAATGAGCCCGAGCAGGGCCTTCTAGCATGCGGCGGCCGATGGGCAGAACCCTCCGGATCCTGCTTCCGTGCGCCCTCGGCCTCATCGCCGCGCTCCTCGTCTCCTGCGGGGATACGTCCCACCTGATCCCGGGCACGGACGCCGACGCCATCAACCAGAACATCGACGCCGCCGCGTCGGCGTCGGGCGACGGCCGCTGCAGCCGCGCCGACTCCGCCGTCCAGCGCGCCCAGACCCACGTCGAGCAGCTGCCGAGCAGCGTCGATCCCAAGCTCAAGGCCGACCTCGAGCAGGGCCTCGCCCGCCTGCGCGCCACGGCGGCGTCCGAGTGCGCCGACAACCAGCAGCAGACGGAGACCACGGCGACGACCGAGAGCACGGCGTCCACGGCGACGACCGAGAGCACCGCGTCGACGGAGTCGACGGAGAGCACCGCGTCGACGGAGTCGACCCAGACCCAGAACACCGAGACCCAGAACACGGACACCAGCGGCACAGACACGACCGGCGGCAACGGCAACAACGGCAACGGGAACGGGAACGGGAACGGCGGCGGCAATGCCAACGGCCAGGGCCAGGGCGGCGGCAACGGGGGCACCTCGGCGCCATGACCGAGACCCGCATCTCCGGCCGTTACCGCCTCGAGCGCCGGCTCGGCGTCGGCGGCATGTCCACCGTCCAGCTCGCCTTCGACGAGCGCCTGGAGCGCTCCGTCGCGGTCAAGCTCCTGGCCGAGCACCTCGCCGACGACCCCTCGTTCGTGTCGCGCTTCCGCCGCGAGGCCCTTGCGGCCGCGCGCCTGGTGCACCCCAACATCGTCCAGGTCTACGACTTCGGCTTCGACGAGCCCAGCGGCCGCCACTTCATCGTCATGGAGTTCGTGCCCGGCCGCTCGTGCGCGGAGATCCTCCGCGACGACGGGCCGATGACGCCCGAGCAGGTCGTCGACGTCGCCGTCCAGGCCGACCGCGGCCTCGACTACGCCCACCGCAACGGCGTGGTCCACCGCGACGTCAAGCCGGGGAACCTCATGGTCACCCCGGACGGCATCGTCAAGCTCGCCGACTTCGGCATCGCCAAGGGCGCCGGCCAGTCGAGCATCACCCAGGTCGGCTCCGTGCTCGGCACCGCGGCCTACCTTGCGCCCGAGCAGGCCCGCGGCGAGGAGGCGGGCCCGGCCTCCGACCTCTACGCGCTCGGCGTCGTCACCTACCAGCTCATGTCCGGCCGGCTCCCCTACGAGGCGACCTCGCTGACCGAGCTGGCCTTCAAGCAGCAGAACGAGCCCCCGATGCCGCTGCACGACCTCGTGCCCGAGGTGCCGCCCGCCCTCTCGGCCGCCGTGGCGGTCGCCCTGGCGATGGACCCCGCGCAGCGCTACGCCAGCGCCCCGGAGATGGCCGCGGCGCTGGGCGACGGGCTGCGTGGCGTCTTCCCCGAGCGGGCCGAGGCCACCGCCGCCACGAGCCTGCTCGCCGCCGAGGACGAGACCGCCGCCACGCGCATGCTCGAGGGCAGCCCGCGCACCGAGGCGCCCGTGCGCCCGCGCCAGCCCCGCCGGCCCCGCCCGCCCGTGGACCCGGTCGAGCCGCCCGCGGTGCGCGACCGCGACGCCGCGGCCGCCGACCGCCGCCGCCAGCGCGATCAGCCGCCCAAGAAGCGCCGGCGCTGGATCGCCCTGCTCCTGGTCCTCCTCGTGATCGGCGCGGGCATCGCCGCCGTGATCGTCCTGACCAACCAGAGCAACGGAGTCAAGCTCGTCCCGGTCAACGGGCGCGACGTCAACACCCTGGTCGACCAGCTGCATCAGCTCGTGGACGACAACACGCGCTAGGGTGCCGCGCGTGCCGGAGCCGCGCTACCAGCTCTCGGGCCGCGTGGCCCTGATCACCGGCCCGGCTCGCGGGATCGGCGCCGAGACGGCGCGCCAGCTGGCCGCGAAGGGCATGAAGCTCGGCCTCGCCGGCCTCGAGCCCGAGCGCATCCAGGCCCTTGCCGCCGAGCTCCCCACCGACACGGCGACCTTCGAGTGCGACGTCACCGACTGGGGCGCGCTGCGCGCCGCGGTGGCGGGCACGGTCGAGCAGCTGGGCGGGATCGACGTGGTCATCGCCAACGCCGGCATCGCGCCCTGGGGCCCGATCCGCACCATCGAGCCCGAGGCGTTCGAGGCCACGATCGAGGTCAACCTGCTCGGCGTCTGGCGCACGATCCGCACCGCGCTGCCCCACGTGATCGAACGCAAGGGCTACATCCTCCCCATCGCCTCGCTCGCCGCCGCCATCCACACGCCGATCATCGGCCACTACAACGCGGCCAAGGCCGGCGTCGAGGGCTTCGCCAACGCCCTGCGCATGGAGATGCGCCCCTACGGCGTCGACGTGGGCTGCGGCTACTTCGGCTTCCTCGACACCGACATGGTGCGCGCCCCCGAGTCCGACGAGATCCTCGCCGAGGAGGAGTTCGCGAACTCGCGCGCCGCGTTCGGCCAGCCCGCGCCGGTCAGCAAGGGCGTGGAGAAGATCGTGCGCGGCATCGAGGGGCGCTCGCGCCGCGTGTACTACCCGCCGTGGATCATCGCGCCGCTGCTGGCCCCGGCGCAGTTCCAGCGCCTGATCGAGCTCGGCATGGCCCGCCGCGGGGTGTTCGAGACGATCAGGAAGCTGGACGAGCGGGCGCAGCGGCGGGCGCAGAGCCCCGTCTGAACGCGTCCACCGCGTCGGCCAGCCGGTCGGAGGCGATGGCGGCGCGCAGCTCGGCCATCAGGCCGGACACGAAATGGAGATTGTGCAGCGTCACCAGCCGCTGGCCCAGCAGCTCGCCGGCCTTGAGCAGGTGGCGCAGGTACGCGCGCGAGTAGCCGCCCGCGCAGGCCGGGCATGCGCAGCCGTCGAGAATCGGCTCGGGGCTGTGCCGGTGGCGCGCCTTGACCAGGTCCACGCGCCAGCGCGCGTCGGGCTCGGGCACGATGGCCACGCCGTGCCGCCCGAGGCGCGTGGGCATCGCGCAGTCGAAGGTGTCGACGCCGAGCTCCACGCCGCGCAGCAGGTCGTCGATGTCGCCGATGCCGAGCAGGTGGCGGGGCTTGCGGTCGGCCTCGCTGCCCGGGGCCGGCGTCGACCACGCCACCACCTCGTACATCTGCTCCTTGTGCTGCCCGAGTGAGCCGCCGATGGCGATGCCGTCGCACGCGCTGTCGGCCACGGACGCGGTGGAGAAGTCGCGCAGGTCCTCGTAGACGCCGCCTTGGACGATCCCGTAGACGAGCTGGTCGGCCGGGCCGTGCTCGCGGTGCCAGTCCAGGCAGCGCTGCTGCCAACGGTGCGTGCGCTCGGTCGAGCGGGCGGTGTACTCGCGGGTGGCGTGGAACGGGGTGCACTCGTCGAAGGTCAGCGCGATGTCGCTGTGCAGCGCCGCCTGGACCGCCATCGACTCCTCCGGGCCGATGAAGCGCTCGGAGCCGTCGACGTAGGAGCGGAAGCGCACGCCGGCTTCGGCGATGTTCAGCACGGCGCCCTCGCCGCCCGTCTTCTTGCCCGTGCCCTTGATCTCGTCCGCCACCGTCCCATAGCCCATCGAGAAGACCTGGAAGCCGCCGGAGTCGGTGATGATCGGGCCGTCCCAGCCCATGAAGCGGTGCAGGCCCCCGAGCTCGTCGATCAGCTCGGGCCCGGGCTGGAGCATGAGGTGGAACGTGTTGCCGAGCACCATGTCGAAGCCGAGCCCCGCCACCTCGTGCGGCTCGAGCCCGCGCACCGAGCCCTTGGTGGCCAGCGGGACGAAGGCGGGGGTGCGGACGTTGCCGTGCGCGGTGTGCAGCAGGCCGGTGCGGGCGCGCGACCCGGGATCGGTGGCCGTGATGGTCAGGGCGGACATGCGGGTTGCGTATCTTGGCGGGCATGCACGAGATCGGTGACCAGATCCCGGCGTTCGAGCTGCCGGACACCCGGGGCGCCGCTCATGCGGCGCCGCTCGACGAGGCCCCGCCCGCGACCGTCGTGATCGTGATGTGCAACCACTGCCCCTACGTCGTGGCCTGGAACCCGCGCCTGAAGGCCGTGGCCGAGGACTATGGCGACCGCGGGGTGCGCTTCCTCGGGATCAACGCCAACGACGTCAACCGCTACCCGGCCGACTCGCCCGACCGGATGCGCGAGTTCGTCGACTACAACGACTGGCCCTTCCCCTACCTCTACGACGAGAGCCAGGACGTCGCCCGGGCCCTGGACGCGCTCGTGACCCCACACGTGTTCGTGTACGACGGCGACCAGCGCCTCGTTTACCACGGCGCGCCCGACGGCGACCACCAGGACCCGGGCCAGGACGCCGCCTGGCTGCGCACGGCGATCGACGCGGCGCTACGGAGCGAGACCGTCGAGCCGGCCGTCACACGGCCGCGCGGCTGCAGCGTGAAGTGGAAAGCCTGACGGCCAGGCCGACCGCACCATCAGGTCTGTAGGCGTTCCCAGAACACCGCCAGCTCGCGCAGCTCGTCGTCGCTGAACCGGCTCAGGAAGCGCCGGCGCACGCTCTCGCGGTGCAACGGCTGGGCCTCGCGCAGGCGCCCGCGCCCGGTCTCGGTGAGGACGGCGTAGGCGCCGCGGGCGTCCGAGGCGCACTGCTCGCGCTCGATCAGGCCCTCGCGCTGCAGCCGGTCGACCAGCCGGGTCAAGCCGCTGCGGCTGAGCACGACGGCGTCGGCGAGGTCGCGCATGCGCATGCGGCCCTGGGGCTGGTCGGCGAGGTTCGTGAGGACGTCGTAGGACGTCAGCGGCAGCTGGTGCTGCGCCTCGAGGTCGGCGTCGAGCTCCTTGACGAGGGCGGAGTGAGCGCGGAGAAACCCGCGCCACGCCGCGAGCTCGGCGTTGGTGAATGCATAGACGGTTTGCGTTGGCACCTCGACTACTCCTTGCGCGCGCAACTACTGTACCAGCGAGGTCCCCGTCATCTCCACCGGCTTTTCCTGGCCGAGGAGATCGAGGATCGTCGGCGCGACGTCGGCGAGGATCCCGTCGGCGCGCAGCGACAGGCCGGGCACGGTAACGATCACCGGGACGGGGTTCAGCGAATGCGCCGTGTTGGGCGAGCCGTCGTCGTTGAGCATGTGGTCGCAGTTGCCGTGGTCGGCGGTGATGAGGCAGGCGCCGCCCGACGCCTCCACCGCGGCGACGACCTCGGCCAGGCAGCCGTCCACGGTCTCCACCGCCTTGACCGCCGCGGGGATCACTCCGGTGTGGCCGACCATGTCCGGGTTGGCGAAGTTGATGATCCCGAACCCGTAGCCGCCCTCCTGCCAGTGGTGGACGAACGCGTCCGCGGCGGCCTGCGCGCTCATCTCCGGCTTGTGGTCGTAGGTGGGGACGTCGCGCGGCGAAGGCACGAGCTCCCGGTCCTCGCCGCTGTGGGGGTCCTCGTCGCCGCCGTTGAAGAAGTAGGTCACGTGGGCGTACTTCTCGGTCTCGGCCACATGGAGCTGGCGGATGCCGCGGTCGGCGAGCACGCTGGCCAGCGTGGCCTTCGGCCGCTCCTGCGGGAACGCGACCGGGTAGGACCAATCCTCCTCGTAGGAGGCCATGGTCGCCAGCCGCGGGATCGGGGTCCGGCCGCCGCGGTCGACCTCGTCGAAAGCGGGCTCGGCCAGCGCGCGCACGATCTGGCGCATGCGGTCCGGGCGGAAGTTGAAGCAGACGACCGAGTCCTGGTCGCGGATGCGGGCCTCGTCGCCGACCAGCGTCGGGGTGATGAACTCGTCGGTCTCGTCGCGCTCGTAGGCCTGCTTGACCGCCGCGACGCCGGTGTCGGCGTGGTGCGGCGCGCGGCCTCCGACGATGAGGTCGTAGGCCTGCTGGGTGCGGTCCCAGCGCTTGTCGCGGTCCATGGCGAAGTAGCGGCCGACGACCGAGCCGACGCGGGCGTTGCCGGCCTCGCCGCACCAACTCTCGACCGCTTCGAGGTAGCCGGCGCCACCGGTGGGCGAGGTGTCGCGGCCGTCGGTGAACGCGTGCAGGACGACCTCGGGGGCGCCGAGCGCAGCGCCCATGGCGATGAGCCCGCGCAGGTGCTCCCAGCCCGAGTGGACGCCGCCGTCGGAGACCAGGCCGAGCAGGTGCACGCGCTCGGCGTTCGTGAACGCCTCGACCAGCACCTCGTTCTGCTGCAACGAGCCGTCGCGGGCGGCGTCGTCGATCTTCGTCAGGTCCTGTTTGACCACGGCACCGGCGCCCAGGTTGAGGTGCCCGACCTCCGAGTTGCCCATCTGCCCTTCGGGCAGGCCGACCGCGGCGCCGGAGGCGTCGAGCTGCGTGTGCGGGTAGCGCTCCCACAGCTCGTCGAACACCGGCGTGTCGGCCAGCGAGATTGCGTTGCCGGGCCCGTCCGGCGCGATCCCCCAGCCGTCGAGGACGACGAGGCAGACGGCCGGCAGCGCCTCCGTCACGCCGCCCCGACGATGGTCGCGAGCGACTCGACCTCGAGCGAGCCGCCGCCGACGAGGGCGCCGTCGACGTCGGGCAGTCCGAGCAGCTCGGAAGCGTTGTCGGCCTTGACCGAGCCGCCGTAGAGGATGCGCACCCGCTCGGCCTGCTCGGGCGACCGGTCGCCGACCAGCGCGCGCACGAAGGCGATGGCCTCCTGGGCCTGCTCGGGCGTGGCCACCAGGCCGGTGCCGATGGCCCAGATGGGCTCGTAGGCGATGACCACCTCGGCCAGCCGCTCGTCGGCCACGCCGTGCAGGCCCTCCTGGACCTGGTGGCGCAGCTTGCGCTGGGTGTCGCCGGCCTCGCGCTCGGTCTCGGTCTCCCCCACGCACAGGATCGGCTCCAGGCCGGCGGCGAGCGCGACCGGCACCTTCTTGGCCAGCGCCTTGTCGGTCTCGCAGAACAGCTCCCGCCGCTCGGAATGCCCGAGCACGACGCCGCTGACGTCGAGCTCGGTGAGCATCGGCGCCGAGACCTCGCCGGTGAACGCGCCCGACGGCTCCTCGTGCATGTTCTGCGCGTAGATGGCCACGCCGGTACCGCGGGTCTCCTCGACCAGCGGGCCCAGCGCCGTGAACGGCGCGCACAGGCCCACATCGCAGGTGTGGCCGGCGATGCGCGGCAGCAGCGCGCGCACGAACGCCTCGGCCTCGCCGGTGGTCTTGTTCATCTTCCAGTTGCCGGCGATCAGCGGGGTGCGGGTCATCGCAAGGCCTCCACTCCGGGCAGCGTCTTGCCCTCGACGAGGTCGAGCGAGGCGCCCCCGCCGGTCGAGAGGTGGGTCACGGCGTCGGCGAGCCCGAAGCGGTGCAGGGCGGCGGCGCTGTCGCCGCCGCCGACGACGGTCTCGGCCGGCGAATCCGCCACCGCCTGAGCCACGACCTTCGTGCCGGCGGCGAACGGCGCGAGCTCGAACGCCCCCATGGGCCCGTTCCAGAACACCGTGCCGGCGGCGGCGATGTCCTGCGCGTAGCGCTCCGCCGTGCGCGGCCCGATGTCCAGGCCCATCCAGCCGGCGGGCACGTCGACGCCGTCGAGCGGGCGCACCTCGGCGCCGGCGTCGAAGCGGTCGCCGAGCACGAGGTCGACCGGCAGCTCGAAGCGGCACCGCGCGCGCTCCGCCGCCGCCAGCGCGCGCTGCGCGGGCTCGAGGTCGTCCTCCGAGCACTTGGAGTCGCCGATGGTGTGGCCCTGCACGGACAGGAACGGGAAGGCCATGGCGCCGCCGATGAGCAGCGCGTCGGCGACCTCGAGGAAGCGGTCGATGACGCCGATCTTGTCCGTCACCTTGGCCCCGCCCAGCACCGCGACGAGGGGACGGCGGGGCGACTTGAACAGCCCCTCGAGGGTGTCGACCTCGCGCTCGAGCAGCCGCCCGGCCGCGTGCTGGGCCACGAGGTGGGCGACGCCCTCGGTCGAGGCGTGCGCGCGGTGGGCCGTGCCGAAGGCGTCGTTGACGTACACGTCGGCCAGATCGGCCAGGCCGTGCGCGAGCCTGGGATCGTCCTTGGTCTCGCCGGGCTCGTAGCGGACGTTCTCGAGCATGAGCACGTCGCCGGGCCGGAGCGCGTCGGCCTCGGCGCGCACCTCGTCGCCGACCACGCCCGGCGCGAGCTGCACCGGGGCCTGGATCAGCTCCCCCAGCCGCTGCGCGGCCGGGCGCAGCGACAGCTCGGGCTCGCGGTCCTTGGGCCGGCCCAGGTGCGAGGCGAGCACGAGCTTGGCCCCGCGTCCGCGCAGCTCCTCGATGGTCGGGAGGGCCGCGCGGATGCGGGTGTCGTCGGTGATGTGGCCGTCATCGAGCGGGACGTTGAAGTCGACCCGCAGGAGGACGCGCTTGTCCTCGACGTCGACATCGTCGAGCGTCTTCACAGCAGGCGCTGGACGACGTCCGCGACGCGGTTGGAGTAGCCCCACTCGTTGTCGTACCAGGAGATCACCTTGACCATGGTGCCCTCCATGACCAGCGTGAGCTCGGAGTCGAAGATCGACGAGTGCGGGTTGCGGATGATGTCGGTCGACACGATCGGCTCCTCGGTGTACTCGAGGATGCCCTGCAGCGGCCCCGAAGCGGCGGCCGCGAACGCCTCGTTGACCTCCTCCGGCGTGGTGTCGCGCGACACCGTGGCGGTGAAGTCGACGACGGAGCCGGTGATGACCGGGGCGCGGACGGCGAAGCCGGTGAGCTTGCCCTGCAGCTCGGGCAGCACGAGCCCGACCGCCTTGGCGGCGCCGCTGGAGGCCGGGATCAGGTTCACCGCGGCCGCGCGGGCGCGGCGCAGGTCCTTGTGCGGCATGTCCTGCAGGCGCTGGTCGGCCGTGTAGGCGTGGATCGTGGTCATCAGGCCGTGCTCGATGCCGATCGCCTCGTGCAGGACCTTGGCCACCGGGGCGAGGCAGTTCGTCGTGCACGACGCGTTGGAGATGACGTTGTGCTTGCTCTTGTCGTAGGCCTCGTCGAAGTTGACGCCGAGCGCGACGGTGACGTCCTCGCCGCCGGCCGGAGCGGAGATCAGGACCTTCTTGGCCCCGGCCTCGAGGTGCTTGGCGGCGTCGTCGCGCTTGGTGAAGAGGCCGGTGGACTCGATGACCACGTCGACCCCGAGGTCGCCCCACGGCAGGTCGCCCGGGTCGCGCTCGGCCATGACCCGGATCGGGTGGCCGTCGACGGTGATGCTCTCGTCGCCGTGCTCGACGGTGC
>Ga0207688_10000576_pt1 | contig 18035 bp, 20 predicted proteins | sample KBSMiscanthusM4_FD_184296 | JGI IMG/M metagenome (GOLD analysis project Ga0207688, IMG submission 184296) | Miscanthus rhizosphere microbial communities from Kellogg Biological Station, Michigan, USA - M4 (SPAdes) (version 2) | ecosystem: Host-associated > Plants > Roots > Rhizosphere ...
CGTCATGGACGGCAACGGCCGCTGGGCCGAGGCGCACGGCAAGTCCGTCGACGAGGGGCACCGGGCGGGTGCCCGCGCGCTGCGGCGGACGGTCGAGGCGGCAATCGACCTCGGGATCGAGACGCTCGTCGTCTACGCGTTCTCGACGGAGAACTGGACGCGCCCCTCGGGCGAGGTCGCGGACCTGATGGTCCTCCTCTCCGAGACGATCGACGAGGAGCTGCCCGACCTCGCGAAGCAGGGCGTGCGCAGCCGCTTCCTCGGCAGGCGCGACCGCATCGACCCGGCCATTCAGGAGCAGATGCGCGCACTCGAGGACGAGACGGCCTCCCTCGACACTCTCTCGCTCTGGATCGCATTCGACTACGGCGGGCGAGCCGAGATCGTCGACGCCGCGCGCCGGCTCGTCGAGGACGGCGTTCCGGCCGAGGACGTCGACGAGGCGGCGCTCGCGGAGCGGCTCTACGCGCCCGAGCTCGGCGAGATCGACCTGCTGATCCGCGCGTCGGGCGAGCTCCGCATCTCCAACTTCCTGCTCTGGGAGCTGGCCTACGCCGAGCTCGTGTTCACGGACACGCTCTGGCCGGACTTCGACGTCGACGACCTGCGCGCGGCCGTCGAGGCCTATGCCGCCCGCCAGCGCCGGTTCGGGGCGCGGGCGGCCCGATGAGCCCCTTCGTCTCGCGCCTCGTCGTCGCGGCCGTCCTGTTGCCGCTCGTCCTCGGCATCGTCTGGCTCGGCGGTTGGTGGCTCTTCGGTCTCGCAGCCGTCGGCGGCCTGCTCGCGCTGCACGAGCTCTTCACGATCTCCCGCAGCCTGCGGCCGATCGTGCTCGGCGGCTACGTCGGTGTGCTCCTGACGCTTCTCGGCGCCCAGCTCGGCGGGGCGACCTGGGTGCTGCCCGGGATCCTCGCGACGCTGCCCGCAGCGCTGCTCGTGTTCTTCGTCTCGAGCGCGCGCCAGCACGCGGTCGCAGGTTTCGCGGTGACGGTGCTCGGCGTCGCGTGGGTCGGGGGCGGGCTCGCGTACCTGGTGCTCCTGCGCGACATCCCGAGCGACGGGCGACTCCTGATCTTCGTCACGTTGCTCACGGTCTTCGTCGACGACACCGCCGCGTTCTTCGTCGGGCGCGCGATCGGCCGCCACCGGATGGCGCCCGTGATCTCGCCCGGGAAGTCGTGGGAGGGCTTCTTCGGCGGCACCGTTGCCGCCGTCGCGGTCGCCTTTTTCGCGCTCTACGACCAGGACGTCGTGACGACGGGCGAGTCGCTCGTCCTCGGTCTCGTGATCGGGGTCGCGGCGACGCTCGGCGACCTCTTCGAGTCGGCCGTCAAGCGCGATCTCGGCGTCAAGGACTCGGGGCGCCTGCTCGCGGGTCACGGCGGCGTGCTCGACCGGGTCGACTCGCTGCTCTGGGCCGGCCCTGCTGCGTACGTCGCGCTCCTCGCCCTGACCTGAACAGCTCCTTCACGGGCGCTCAGGCATCCTTGCGGGCGTGAAACGCGTCGCGATTCTCGGTGCGACCGGATCGATCGGCCGGCAGGCGATCGAGATCGTCGCCGCGCACCCCGAGCTCGAGCTGTGTGCGCTCCAGTCCGGCTCGACGCCGCTGGACGAGCTCGCCGCCCAGCATGCCGTCGAGCACGCCCAGGTCGGCGGCGATCCCGTTCACCTGCTGGAGCGCAGCGTTCCCGACATCGTCCTGAACGCCGTCGTCGGATTCGCGGGCGTCCGGGCGACACTCTGGGCGCTCGAGCAAGGCGTCACACTCGCGCTCGCGAACAAGGAGAGCCTCGTGGCAGCGGGCGGGCTCGCCCTCGCCGCGCAGGAGCGTGGGGGAGGGCTGCTTCTGCCGGTCGACAGCGAGCACTCGGCGCTCCACCAGTGCCTCGAGGGACGCGACCGCGAAAGCGTCGCCGGCCTTGTCCTCACGGCGTCGGGCGGGCCGTTCCGCGGGCGCACGGCCGAGGAGCTCGAGGACGTGACCGCGGAGCAGGCACTCGCTCATCCCACCTGGCGGATGGGGCCGAAGATCACGGTCGACTCGGCCACCCTCGCGAACAAGGGGCTCGAGCTGATCGAGGCGCACTGGCTCTTTGCGCTGCCGTACGACGCGATCGAGGTCGTCGTGCATCCGTCCTCGATCGTCCACTCGCTCGTCCGCTTCCGCGACGGCGCGCTCCTCGCGCACATGGGGCTACCGGACATGCGGGTCCCGATCTCGTACGCGTTGACCTACCCCGCGCGTGCCGCGACGCCCGTGCCGCAGCTTCCGCTCGAAGGGCTCACGCTGGCTTTCGAGGCGGTCGACGACGAGACCTTTCCGTTGCTCGGGCTGGCCCGTGCGGCAGGCGAGCGCGGCGGCACCGTGCCGTGCGCGTACAACGCCGCGAACGAGGTTGCCGTCGCCTCGTTCCTGGAGGGCCGGCTCGCGTTTGCCGATATCGCATCCGTGGTCGACGAGACACTCGCGCGGGTCGACGGCGCGCCCGCGCGCGACCTGGACGACCTTGTCGCGGCCGACGACGAGGCGCGGCGGCTTGCCGCCCGGAGGCGACAGCCGGCATGACCATCTTCATCGCGATCGTCGGCCTCGGTCTGCTGATCTTCGTGCACGAGCTGGGCCATTTCGTCGTCTCGCTCGTGCTCGGAATGCGGCCGCGGCGGTTCTACGTCGGATTCCCGCCCGCGATCTTGAAGCGAACGCGCAACGGCATCGAGTACGGCATCGGTGCGATCCCACTCGGCGGTTTCGTGAAGATCCCGGGCATGCACCGCCCGTCGGCCGCGGACGTCGACATGGGTCTCGGCCGGGCGCTCCGGGAGGCACCGGCGCTCGAGGGCGCCGCAGCGCGCCTCCGCGGTGCGCTGGCGGCCGACGACCACGACGCCGCGCGCGACTCGCTGCGCGTGCTGCGCGAGCTCACCGCCGAGCAGGAGCTCTCCGCGAGCACGGCTGCCGCGCTCGAGAAGGGGCTCGACGACCTCACGGACGCGCTCGGCCCGACCGCCTACTGGAGAGCGCCCACGTGGAAGCGCGTCGCGGCGATCGGCGCCGGGCCTGCGGCCAACATCGTCCTCGCGCTCGTCCTCTTCACGGGTCTCTTCATGACCTCGGCCGGAAAGGCGACCACAACCGTCGAGGCCGTCTCGAGCGGCACGCCGGCGGCCACCGCAGGCCTGCAGGCAGGCGACAAGATCGTGTCGATCGACGGCGCAGTCGTGCAGCCCGAGGACATCTCGCACCTGATCTCCGGCTCCGACGGCCGCAAGCTGACGGTCGTCGTCGTCCGCGACGGGCGGCGCGTGACGCTGCCGCCCACGTCCGCGCAGCAACGCGACGGCACCTATCGCCTCGGCTTCATGCTGTCCGGCGAGGGGCTGCCACCGCTCCAGGCCGCCGGGGAGGCGTTCGATCTCACCGGGCAGGTGACGCGTGACATCGGCTCGTCGCTCGGCCGGCTCGTGACAGGATCCGGGCGCGATCAGATCTCGAGCCCCGTGGGGATCGTGCAGGGCTCGTCCGACGCGGCCAAGCAGGGGACCGAGAACTTCCTGTTCGTCCTCGGCCTCATCTCGCTCTCGATCGCCCTGCTCAACCTCTTGCCGCTGCTTCCGCTCGACGGTGGCCACATCGTGTTCGCGATCGCCGAGGGCATCCGCGGACGGTCGGTCCGCCGGGAGATCTACGAGCGCGTCTCGGTCGTCGGCATCGGCCTCGTGCTGCTGTTGTTCGTGATCGGCCTCTCGAACGACATCGGTCGTCTCTCCTAGGCGTCCGGCCGCCGCAGCCGGCTCTTCCGTCAACGCCAGACTGACGGTAGGTCGAGTGCTCGGGACAGCGCGACTCGATAGTCGGCCCGGGAGACATCCACCGCGCCAAGCGTCTCGAGGTGAGGCGTGAGCCACTGGACGTCCAGCAGGCGACGATCGGAGTCGCCTGCCGCACGCAGGAGCTCGACCAGCCCGACGAACGCGGCCTTGGAGGCGTCGGTGCGCACGTGGAACATCGACTCGGCGGCGAAGAGCCCCCCGATCGCGACGCCGTACAGCCCGCCCGCGAGTCCGTCCGTATCCCACGCCTCGACGGAGTGCGCCCAGCCCAGCTCGTGCAACTCCTCGTATGCGGCCTCGACACCCGGGTCGATCCAGCTGGCCGGGTCTCCGGGACGGGCGCATCCCGAGACCACGTCCGCGAAGGCGGTGTCGACCCGGATCTCATAGTGCTGTCTCGCCCGGCGGAGGGTGCGCGAGGGCGCGAAGGGCTCGAGCGGGACGACGCCGCGCGTCGCCGGCGAGAACCAGCCGATGCGAGCGCCCACCGGCATGGGGAAGAGGCCGATGCGATACGCCGCGACGAGGGTTCCCGGCGCGAGGTCGGCACCGACTGCCCAGAGATCGTCGGGGTACTCGTCCGGCGGCGCCTCGAGCTGCCACGGCGTGGGAAGAGGCTCGGCCGGCACGCCAGGCATGGTGCACGGCCCGAGCGTGCCAGGCACGAAGACACGCCCCGAACGGACCTGACCATGTTGGACATGGCGTCGTGCCTGGCACGGTCGCGCCGGAACGCGGCGCGGGTACCCTGACCGCGATGGCGAGCGCGCACCAGATCCGCGTCGGTGGCGTCGCGATCGGCGGCGGCGCGCCGGTCGTCGTGCAGTCGATGACCCTCACGAAGACGCACGACGTCGAGGCGACGACGGCGCAGATCGCCGCGCTTGCGTCTGCCGGCTGCGAGATCGCGCGCGTCGCCGTGCCGAAGAAGGAGGACGCGCGTGCGCTGCCGCTCATCGTCCGCCTCTCGCCGGTCCCGGTGATCGCCGACATCCACTTCAACGCCTCGCTCGCCCTCGACGCGATCGACGCCGGCGTCGCCGCCGTGCGCATCAACCCGGGGAACATCGGCGGACCGGACAAGACCGAGCAGGTCGTGAGGGCCGCCAAGCGGGCCGGGATCCCCATGCGGATCGGGGCCAACGCCGGCTCGTTGCCGAAGCACCTCGAGGCGCTCGCGCGCGAGGACACGGCCGAGGCGCTCGTCGTGGAGGCGCTCGAGCAGGTCGAGATCCTGGAGCGGCTCGACTTCCGCGACTTCAAGATCTCGGTCAAGGCCTCGCACGTGCCGACCATGATTCGGGCGTACCGGATGCTCTCCGACAAGGTGCCCTACCCGCTCCACCTCGGCGTCACCGAGGCGGGAACGCCGTTCGCGGGGTCGATCAAGAGCGCCGTCGGCATGGGGGCGCTGCTGATGGACGGCATCGGCGACACGATGCGCGTCTCGCTCACCGCCGACCCCGTGAAGGAGGTCGAGGTCGCCTGGGAGATCCTCAAGGCGCTCGGGCTGCGCGAGCGCGGGCCGGTGATGATCGCCTGCCCGTCGTGCGGACGAGACAATGTCGGGGTCGAGAGCCTCGCGGTGGTCGTGGAGGAGCGTCTGCGCGCCTACCCACAGGCGTTCGAGGTCGCGGTGATGGGCTGCGCCGTGAACGGGCCAGGAGAAGCCGGCGACGCGGACTTCGGGATCGCGGGCGGCCGCGACGTCGGCTTCGTGTACGCCCACGGGAGGGTGCTGAAGAAGGTCTCGTCCGACATCCTGATCGACGAGTTGTTCCACGAGATCGACCGGTGGATCGAGGCGGGAATGCCGCGCCCGAAGCGGCTCAAGCTGGCCAAGCCGGCGGCGCTCGCGATGGCCGAGGCGAGCCTCATCCCGCTGGGCGCCGCCGCATCCGACTGAGCGGGAGTACAGCTTCCGCCCGGCGGGGCCGATACGGTCTGGGCATGCTGCGGCGCGCCCTTCCGATCGCCTCGCTTCTTGCCGCCCTGGCGCTCGCCACGGGCTGCGCGGGCGCGAAGTCCACCGCCTCGTCGATCCCCGAGTCGGCGTCGCTCGCCCCCGCGGACGCGCTCGCGTACGTGACCGTGACGACGGACGAGGGCTCGGAGCAGTGGAAGAACGCTGCGGGCCTTCTCGAGCGCATCCCCGGCGCGAAGGATGGCGTGTCGGGATCGATCGGCTCGGCCCTCGGCGAGCAGGGCGTCGACTGGTCGAACGACGTTCGGCCTGCGATCGGCCCCGAGCTCGTCGTCGTCGCGACTGCCGACCAGGACCCGATCGTGCTCGTGCAGCCCTCCGACGAGGCGAAGCTCGACGCGCTGCTTGCGAAGGGCGACACGACCTACGTCCGCGGCGAGGTCGACGGCTGGGAGGCGCTGGCGCAGAGCCAAGCCGCACTCGACGGCTATCGCGCGGCGCTCGCGAAGGGCACGCTCGACGACGTCGATGCGTTCACGAAGGGGTTCGGGGCGCTTCCCTCGGAGGCGCTCGCCCGGGCCTGGGTGGACACGGCGCGGCTCTCGAAGGGCCTCGGCCAGCTCGTGGAGCAGGCATCGACCAAGGTCGACCTCGGGCTCGACTGGCTTGCCGCCGCCGTCTCGGCGCAGGACGACGGCGTCCTGCTCACACTCGGGATGCGAATGCCGGGCGGCGGCGACACGCGCTACGAGCCGAAGCTCTTCGCCCGCGTGCCGGCAGGTGCGGTCGCGGCGGTGTCGTTCGGCGGCACGCAGAAGATCCTCGACCGTGTGCAGGGGAACGTGGATCTCGACAAGGTCTCCGGGACGATCGAGAGCATCACCGGCGTCTCGCTGAAGGGCCTCACCGACGCCCTGAGCGGCGAAGGCGCGCTGTACGTCCGCCCGAGCGCCGAGCAGCTGCCGGAGGTGACACTCGTCCTGCGCCCTCCCGACGCCTCGAAGACCTGGGAGACGCTCGACGGCCTCGCGCGGAAGCTCGCCGAGCAGGCAAACACGACGGTCACGGTGCGGACGGAGAACGGCACCGAGGTGCGTCGCGTCACGACCGAGCAGGTCACGATCTCGTACGCGCGGCTCGAGGACGACACGATCATCGCGACGACCGGAGACACCGGGATCCGGACCTTCCTGGCGGACGGCCCGAAGCTGGTCGACAGCGACGCGTACAAGCGTGCCGCAGACGCAGTCGACATGGGGGAGAAGACGCGTGGCTTCGTCTACGTCGACGTCGACGGCGCGCTCCCGCTGGCCGAGCGGGCCGGCGGATCGCTGCCGCCCGACGCGAAGGATGCGGTCGCGGCCATCGACTCGTTCATCCTCCAGTCGAGCGGCGACGGAGACGTCACGAAGGTCAGCGGCTTCGTCCGGCTGAACGACTGAGCCGCACAGCCTGTCGTCTAGATTGTCGCGATGGTGCAGCGGCAGTCGACGCTCTTCCTCCCGACCCTGCGGGAGGATCCCGCAGACGCGGAGGCCGTCTCCCACAAGCTGCTCGTCCGGGCGGGCCTGATTCGTCAGGTCGGCGCCGGCCTCTGGACGTACCTACCCGCGGGCTGGCGCGTGCACGAGAACGTCGCGCAGATCGTGCGCGAGGAGATGAACGCGATCGGCGGCCAGGAGATGTCGATGCCCGTCCTCACCCCGGCCGAGCTCTGGCAGCTCAGCGGGCGCTACGACAAGTTCGACTCGTTGATGAAGCTCCGCGACGCGTCGGAGCGCGAGTTCGTGCTCGCCGCGACGCACGAGGAGACGGTCACGTTCCACGCGCGCGAGCTTCGCTCGTATCGCGATCTGCCGAAGATCCTCTACCACTTCCAGACGAAGGAGCGGGAGGAGGCCAGGCCGCGCGGCGGTCTTCTCCGCGTCCGCGAGTTCGTGATGAAGGACGCCTACTCGTTCGACCGCGACGAGGCGGGGCTCGACCGCTCGTTCCTCGCGCAGAAGGGCGCCTACGAGCGGATCTTCGAGCGCTGCGGCGTCGAGACGGTCGCCGTCCAGGCCGAGTCGGGAATGATGGGCGGCAGTGAGTCGGTCGATTTTCTGGCTCCCTCCGGCTCGGGCGAGAACACGCTCGTCACCTGCGAGAACGGCGACTACGCGGCCGACCTCGAGATCACGCACGGCGTGCCGCGCCCGCCGGAGTTTCCCGGGGCGCTTGCGGAGCCTGCCGAGGTCGAGACGCCCGACGTCACGACGTGCGAGGCTCTCGCGGCCTTTCTCGGCATCGACCTTGCCGCGACGTCGAAGGCGATGCCGGTCGTCGCCGACGGCAAGGTCGTGCTGGCGCTCGTCCGCGGCGACGATCGTCTCGACGAGGCGAAGCTCGTGTCCGTGCTCGGGACGATCGTTCGTCCGGCGCAGGTCGACGAGATCCGTGAGGCGTTCGGAGCGGAGCCCGGCTCGCTCGGCCCCGTGCGCTTCGCGGGTGAGGTGGTCGTCGACGAAACCCTGCGCGAGGGGCAGTTCGTCGCCGGAGCGAACCGGACCGGCTACCACCTGCGCGGCGTGGAACGTGGGCGGGACTTCGACGGGCGGATCGCGGACATCAGGCTCTCGCGCGAGGGCGACCGATGTCCCCGCTGCGGCGGCGCGCTCACCTTTCGCACGGCGATCGAAGTGGGGCACATCTTCAAGCTCGGGACGTTCTACTCCGTTCCGTTCGATGCGACGTACCTCGACGAGCAGTCGATCGAGCACCCGATCCAGATGGGCAGTTACGGCATCGGCCCCGGCCGGGTGCTTGCCGCGATCGTCGAGCAGGGCCACGACGATCGCGGCATTGTCTGGCCGCGCTCCGTCGCGCCGTACGATGCGCACGTGCTGTCGCTCGCAGGGGGATCCGACGAGGTCGAGGCCCTGGCGTCCGGCGTCGCAGAGGATCTCTCGGGTGCCGGCCGCAACGTGCTCCTCGACGACCGCGACGCTCGCCCGGGCGAGAAATTCGCCGACGCCGACCTGCTCGGCTGCCCGCTTCGCGTCACCGTGGGGAAGAAGTCGCTCGACGACGGCTCCGTCGACGTCCGTCGCCGATCGGAGACCCAGGACACGCGCGTATCGCGCGCGTCTGTGATTGACTGGACCATGGAGGACTGATGGCGGCGAAGAAACGGACCTACGCGAGCGACCCGCTCGGCCCGGCGATCGAGAAGCTGATGGCCGAGACGGGCGTGACGTACCGCGCCCTCGCGGAGAAGTCCGGCCTGTCGGCCGGCTACCTCAACCACATCGTCCACGGCAACCGCCGCGTCCCGTCGACGCAGGTGATCACGCGAATCGGGAAGGCTCTCGGTGTCAAGCCTGACTACTTCCGCGAGGTCCGCGTGCGCATCATCATCGGCAAGCTCGAGGAGACGCCCGCGCTCGTCGACCGCCTGTACAAGCGCCTCTCGTAGCGCCTGGCGCTCCAGAGCCGAAACCGGACGCCCCTCGTCCGGGTGATCCTTGCTCGCGGGGGTTTCCAGTCCCGCCGACCAATGTCATGATGACGTCGATCAGAAGTGCGTCGACGGCCGAGAGGGGATTCGAGATGAGGCTCAGGCTATTCGCAGTTGGGCTCGGGGCAGTCGCTCTTGGAGTGTCGAGCGCGGTCGCTGCACCTCCGCCCGGTAAGGGCAAGCCGGAGACTGCCGGCAAGCCGGCAACCGCGGGCAAGCCTGCGACAACCGGTGCTCAGTGCCGCCCGAAGGTCACGGTCGTGCTCAAGGGAACCCTGACGAGCGTGAGTGCCGCGTCTCTCGGCATCGACGTGGAGCATGGCAATCGGTGGGCTCGCGCCTACACGAAGCTCGGCACGGCGACGCTGGCAATGGATGCCACCACGCAGGTCCGCCGGAACGGCAAGAAGCTGGTCAGCGACCTTGCCGTCGGCGACCGGCTGCTCGCCCAGGCCCGAGCGTGCAAGGCAGATCTCACCGCTCAGGGGACGCCTCCGGCGCTGACCGCGGTGCGGGTCGTCGCGCATCCGCCGAAGTCGTAAGCCCGGTTTGGATCATGCGCCAGGCCGAGGGCCGGGAGAGATCCCGGCCCTCGGCCTGGTTGAGCTCGCGACGCGACAGGTCCGGCGCTGAGCTCACCCGTCCCAGGCTCGAGTCGCTCCCATGTCCGTGCCTTGGTCGGGAGCAGTCGTCGTCTTCGGTTCGCCTTGCTCGCTAGGACGCGAGGTCGCGGGACGCGACGCAGCCTGGTTAGCGCGCTAGTCTGGCGGGCGAGCTGGTCGTTCCTCATGCGTCCCCGGATGGCTTAGAACTGCGGTTTCCGGTTCTACGGTTCGCCTCGATTTTCCCCGATTGCCGCTAGCCGTTTGGCACGGCGTTGGCATTCTCGGCTGCGCGAGCGGTTCGCGAGTATCCCTGAGAAGCTGGACTACCTCGCGTGCGTGCCTTTCCAGACCAGATCACCATCCTCCAGACGGCAGATCGCGACGCTTCCGATCTCGTAGTCATCGACGAGCACGTATCCGGTGGTCGAAAGCGTCCTGGCCGCGGACGCGATGATCTTCGGGCGCTGCCACAGTCTTGTAGGAGCGTCCTCTATGGAAGGAGTCCCGATGAGTACTGATCCAGTTCGGCGGGCCAACCTCGCTGCGATCGAGTGTGACCGGCGTCCACAGCTACCGGAAGGTTTCCGTCGGACTAGTAGCCGCGTTGGGGCGGCGCTCGGAGCCGATCACACTGGACTGAGCGTCTACGAGCTGCCTCCCGGCCAAGCGGTTAGCCCGTACCACTACGAGGAGCCGGCGGAGGAGTGGCTTCTGGTCGTCTCGGGATCTCCGACTCTGCGGCACCCAGGCGGAGAGGAGCAGCTCGAACCGTGGGACATCGTTTTCTTCCCAGCCGGCCCATCGGGGGCGCATCTCGTACGCAACAACAGCGAGTCCACCGCCCGCGTTGCGATGTTCTCATCAAAGTCGGGAGCGATCGGAGTCGTCGTCTACCCGGACAGCGACATGGTCTGGATGTGGACTGCGGATGACGCAGTCGACATGATCGTGGAACGAAGCAGCGCGCTGGACGACGCAGCGCCGTGGGCTGCTGGGCGAGTAGGGCGAACCGACGTGCGTTAGCGAAGTGCCTGTTCGAATCGGGGATCGTCACGCACGGAGGCGAAGTCGTCGTCTCTGCGGGCGTCGTCGCGGAACCGCGGTAGCAGTTCGCCCGCTCGTCGGAGGTGCTCGAATGTCTCGTCGCTCGTGTCACCAGCGAGCGTTGCGAAGCAGGCGGCGTTGTAGTTCAGGCCGGGGTGGTCGGGCATCCGCGCGAGGGCGCGACGAACCGCCGCGAGCGCATCCACGTACCGCTCTTCGCTGTAGGCGGTCATCGACTCTTGGTGGAACGGCCACGCCTCACCCCAGTCGACCGCCTGATACACCGCCCCGGGCGTGCCCCCCATAGCGAGGATGGTTGCGTTCCCGGTCGCCTTCCTCTTCGCCTCCGCCCCCACATACAAGAGCGACCCCTTCGGCGCCTCGATCGTCTCGCCGTCGACTTCGAACGTCGCCGTGCCGTCGATGACGAAATACAGTTCCTCCTGTCCCGAGCCTGCCTCGTCGTGCTCATTGATCAGCGTGCCGCCCTCGCCTTCGACGAAGCCGTTGATTCCGAACGAGCGGATTCCAAGGTGCTCGCGCACCGGAATATCTCTGCCACGCCGCTCGATCCGGTCGAGCCGCGCCAGCTTCCAGTTCTGCCTGCCGTTCATCGGATCCCTCCCGATCTAATCGTTGGTTACGCGTCAGCGCTCTCCGGTGCCCCGAAGCGCAGGTTGTGCTCCGGAGCGAGGTTGACCGAACACCGACCGAGAGCCAGCGTCACGACTTCAAAGAATGCCCGCCGACCTGCGTTCGGTGACGCCCGCCTGCGACTACCGTCCGTGCGTCGCGCGGAGGCCAACAAAGGGGCGGTCAGCGCCGATCCAGCGGAGCAGCCGGATCCGGTGCGCTCGGTAGGCTCCCTGGATCCGGCGGCGCTCCCCGCCAAACCGACGATCGAAGGGAGCGCGCTGGGGCGCGCGCTCGAGGACGGGCCGGCCACCAACGCGCTTGCCGATCTTCGCGGCGTCCTTCAGGCCGAGCATGTGGGATGCGCCCGTGACGGGCTCGCCTGTCGACGTGTTCAGGCAAACGGAGGCGATCGAGCGGCGGCTGACCCAGTCCGGACGGCGGTGCTGATCGCGTAGGATTCTTCTGCCATGCCGATAGTTGCCGGCACCCGTATCTCCCGCCAGCAAACACTCGAACTCGCGGCGAAGTTGGCACGGGACGGCTCCGATCGCACAGCTCGCGCCCTGTTGGATGCCATCACACTCCACAGCGACTTCGTTGCACTCTCGACCGAGGACCGCGAGGCGCTTCTTTCGGTGCTGGATCACCCACAGGACGAGCTCGTCAAGCTGCGGACGACGCTCTTCGCCGAACTCAACTGGCGTCGAGGCATCACTCGCGTTCATGCGCCTCGAAGCAGGTCGCCATTCGTAAGGCAAACATCGCGGCAAGCCGAACACGGGTAGTCGCTCCAGGAGCACATCGGTCGCAAGCACGACGGTCTCGTCGACGAGACGACGTAGCGATCGAGCGGAAGCACCCGACTCGGATCACGGTTTGGGTCGACCACCATCGCGACGTCGCCGTAGGCGAGAGCTCCACCGCGGCTTCACGCAAGACGGCTGGTGGCGGGCGACCTTGGTGCTTGACGACGAAATCACCGAGGAGCTCCAGGTCGGCCAACACGTGTCGGTCGCCTCCGGGAGTGAAAATGGGGCACGGTTTCCCTGGAGGTATGGATATCGCTCAAGTCGCCGCCGCGCTCGCCAAGCCCGGCCCACCAATGTGCGGGCTAGCTCCCCTCAGCCGGTAAGACGATCGTTGCCATTTCGGTGGCATTCAGCTCGTCCGACGCCGGATGCCCGCTAGCATGAGGCGGTCGCGGGGCGTGGCGCAGCCTGGTTAGCGCGCTAGTCTGGGGGACTAGAGGTCCCGAGTTCGAATCTCGGCGCCCCGACTGGAAGCCCCGCATAAGCGGGGCTTTCTTGCTTCATGCGGTGCAAGTTCGTCCGCGCAAAGTCCGCAAACGTCTGCCTGAGATTCTAGGCGCGCTTCTAAGATGGACGCATCGCATGGCGGGCCGAGATCCTGGACGAACTCGCCGCGCACGTGGCCTTTGAGGTTGAGATGCTCGTTGAGCAGACTCGACTGCTAATCAAGGCGTGCGGACCATCGGGACCCGCCGGTTCGATTGGGCTTGAGCCCGAGACGCAAGCGCTCCTCGACGCGGTCCTCATCCATTTGAGGCTCCTCGACGAGTTTCTCGGCAACCAAGGGCGCGACACCGATGTGAGGGCGGTGGTGATGTCACCGACGACAGCAGAGTGCGCCTCGGTCCGGACCTCGTCAACGGTGACATTCGGGGGCCAGCTCGATGCATCCGAAGCGCCACCCCTCGAGGGCCGACAGGATCTCAGACTCCCGGAACCGCACCGGCCCGCCCTTGCGACCGAACAACCGGAACCCCGGAAGGTCTCCCCGCTCGAACCTGTCGAGTACGGTCGCGGGGGAGAGCCCGAGCAGCACGCCGAGCTCGCGCGCCGTCAGCAACCTCTCGGTCACTCCGTCGTCACCCGTGTACGCTCGAGACTCCCGGCGGCGCTCCGCGCCACACTCCGCGATGAAGGGAGCGCACCATGCCCGCGATGTATCCGCCGGCCTTCCCATCCCCGGCCCCGACGTCCTCGAGCTCGCGCGACTCGTTGACGACCAGGCACTCGCCGAACGCCTCGAGACCGCTTACGGGAACGGCGCCCGCATCCTGGCCCTTGAGATACAGGAGCGCGAATCGATTCTCCGTGCCCTCGAGAACGGACCACCCACAGCCGCGCTCGCCGAGCTCCGCGGGACACTCCTCGCCGAACACGTCGGCCGGGTCCGCGACGGGCTCGTGTAGTCCGGCGAAGCCCGTCAACATGGTTTGGGGGTTGCCGGATCGCCGGTATAAGTTCTTCGGTTCGGAGGGATCTCCGAGCGCGGCAAATCAAGAATGGGGAGGGACGTATGAAACGATTGACAATGCTTCTTGGGGTCTGCGTGCTCGCGCTGGTGGGTTCGACAGCGGCGACTAGCGCGACGCCGTTGCAGTGCCCGCTTCCGGCCGGTGAGGGGCCGGTCGAGGAGTTTGACGCGACGATCGTTGGCACAGCCGGTGACGACGTGATTCGTGGCACCGAGGGGCAGGACGTGATCGTGGGTCTTGGCGGCAACGACCGCATTTGGGGGCTCGGCGGCGACGACCTGATCTGCGGCGGGCTCGGTGACGACGTGATCGACGGCGGTGACGGCGGCGACTTCATCCTCGGCGACACTGGCGACTCTTTCCGGCTCGGCCAGGGCGGCGGGATGAACGTCCCCGGCGGCAACGATGTCATCACGGGTGGCCCCGGCGACGACGGGCTCGCCGGCGAGAACGGCAACGACACCATCAAGGCGGGCGAAGGCGACGACTTCGCGACCGGGCAGACCGGAGCCGACAACGTTCTGGGTGACGGCGGCAATGACGACCTGTTCGGCGGGCCTGCGGACGACACCGTCAACGGTGGGGACGGCAACGACAACCTCACCGGCAACTTCGGCAACGACACGCTACTCGGCGGCAAGGGCGACGACACCCTGTTCGGGGACGCCTTCTTCGGCGACCCAGGCGCGTTCGACGTCTGCAACGGCCAGCAGGGAACCGACCTCTCGGCTACCTGCGAGGTCAACAACCAGATGGAAGGCGAACTCCCAACCGAGGGCTAGGAAACCATCAGTTGCGAGGGGGTGGCTCATCTGCTGCCCCCTCGCAACTCGAGAACCTGGTGCTGCGCGATGGTCACAATATTTGTGACACTCGCTGGCGGATGGTCCACCCAAGAGGGAGGGCGGCAATGACCACGGTCATCTGCATCTGTCGAGTTGCCGACTACGACGCCTTCCGTCCCGGCTACGACAGGGCGCTCGAGCTGTTTTCGGCTTCGATCCGCAGCTGGCGCCTGTGCCGCGGACAAGACGACCCGAACGTGGTTCTGATCGAGGAGACATTCGACTCGCGCGAAACCGCCGAAGCAATCTGGAACAGCCCGGCGACCGCAGCGGCGATGGAGGCCGACGGAATCGACATGGCGAGCCTCCGAGTCGAATACATGGACGAAATGGACAACGGCTAGGCCACTGGCCACCTCGCACGAAGCCGACACGCTCACCGTTCGCCCTCCAACCGCCGACCAACCCACTCGCCGTCGTCGTCCAGATCAGCGGCCCCGTGCTCGCGCGCCAGGTCGAGGCCACGGCCGATCTCGGGATGCTCGTCGAGCAGGCAGTGCAAGCAGACGAGTGTGATGCAGGAACGCGGGCGCGCGCCGGCAGACGGCGAGAAGCGCTAGCTCACCGCGAACTTGCGTGCCGCGACACCGAGCGCGTCTTCGGCTCGACTGGCGGTCGATGCGATCTCGGTGAGCGTCTCGTTTGGTCACCGCGTTGCCTCCACTGAAAAGGGAGGGCATGGGCACGGTCTTGCGGCGTGTCGTGATGCTGTCCTGGCCTGTGACCTTCGCGGCTCGGTAGCGTCTTGTCGCACCGGTGGGAGGCGTGGTCGAGATACGAGGGTTCCATGAGCGCGACCTCGACGCAGTCGTGGAGTTCTCGCTTCGCGCATGGGATCCGGTCTTCGCCTCGTTGCGGGACGTCTTGGGCGACCCGATCTTCTTTCGCCTGAAGCCCGACTGGAAGGCAGCGCAGGCCGAGGAGGTGCGAGTGAGTTGCACGAGCGACGAGCGGGACGCCTTCGTCGCGGTCGCGGAGGGTCGACCAGTCGGGTTCGTCACCGTCGCCCTCAACGCCTTCAACGAGCGCATGGGCGTGATCGAGATCATCGGAGTGGATCCCGACTTCCAGCGGCGAGGCATCGCCTCGCAGCTCACGCGACACGCGCTCGACCACATGCGTCGGTGCGGAATGGATATCGCGGCCCTGGGAACCGGCGGCGATCCGGGCCACGCGCCCGCACGCGCAGCCTACGAAGCGCTCGGGTTCACCCTTCTGCCGAGTGCGAGGTACTTGAAGCTGCTCGACGAGTAGGTGGCCGCGGGTCTTGGCCATCATCGGACGCCGAGGACCTCGCCGATGTTGCGGCGGGCGAGGGGCGGGCCGCCGTTCGGGTAGGTGATCTCCTCGCGCCCGTCGCCCAGGTCGCGGACGATCGTGCCGGGCGGCCAAGCAGACGCCGACGCGCGGGCCTTCAGCTTGGCATCCGCCCGCTCGCGCTCGAGCTGGCGCTCGCGCATTCGGTCGCGCGCTGTCCCTCCGTGATCCTGATTATCTTCGCGCCTTTGTACCCGGGCATGACTCCGGGGCTGAGGATCGAGACCTCTTGGAGGACTGCGGTTGTGTGTCGCCTGACCGGGGTGGCGAGCCCGAGGTCGGCGAGGGACTCGTCTCTGAGGAGTGACTTCGCGCCGATCGAGACCGGTGTGCCGACGCGCAGCAGGTCGCGGGCGACGTCCCAGAGCGGCTTGTCCGTGTTGAGCACGAACGTCGCCTCGTGCCAGCCGTCTCGTTCGGCGACGCCCGAGATGAAGCCCACCGGGAACCTCTAGATAGGCGCGGATGGCGCGGCGGATCTCGCTCGACAGGCTCCGGTCAGCTTCCTGAGCTCGCCGCTCGAGCTCGCTGCGCATCGTGAGCGGAATGACCGCCGAGATGATCGCGGACGCCTCCTGTGTCAGTGTAGTCATTCCGCAAGTTTACATAGCAAGGTGGACGACATGCAATATGGCGAGTTGGCTGTGCCGCGTGCCGCAGCAGTTGCCTCGTCGCGCGTTGCCCAACGTGCCATCGGCACGTGCACCACGCCGCGGATGGCGAGAGCTACAACGCGGAGCTCAAGGCAAGGCTCGCGACCCTGAAGTCCCAGCACGGTCGCATCATGCGCGGCCCCACCTCGAGCGCTCGCACCGCCGAGCTACGTAAACGTCGACCTCGAGACAGGCCACAAGCCAGACCAACGAATGAGGGCGAGCGTGGCCGCCAGGCCGTACACAACCGGGAACACGACGACCGCTCCGAACCACGCAACAGCCTCGAGGCGATGCTGAACGACAATCGGCTCGACGTCTGAGCCGACGAGCCGGCACTCAAGCGACGGTGGCCACAAACTCGCGCGACTTTGGTAGGCGCCGTAACGAGCCCTGTTGTCGAGGTCGTTCAAACAGACGTCCTCCAACGACTGGCCTACGCCGACGATCCCCACAAGCCACACCGCGGCACCGGCCAGTACCACGGCGATTGCAACTGCCACCGTTGTGGCCGATGTCGAAGTCCTCATCCAGTTCGGCCGCGTACTGCGTAGTCGACGAGCTCGGCGAGTGCGGCGGTCACGCCTGGCATTGTTGCGCGCCCATGGCCAGTTACGCGTGCCAAACGTCGCGGCGAGAGCTTAGGCGGAAGCCGAGTAGTCCTGCGATCCAGCCCGGCTCGATCCAACCATCGGTCGCGGCGTGGCTGGGGCGATCCGCTGCACGAATCCGCTCGGCGCGCTGCTGAGCCGCGAGCGCTAGTCCGCATTCAGTCCACAAACGTGCCGGGAGTGGGGGACGGAGCGATGCGCCCTCGCGTCGCCCTGCACCCCGGAACGCCTGTGTTCAAGCCACCTCCAGCCACGTCGCTCCATCGCCCGCCATGGCCCTGAATTGTCTAGAGGTCCCGAGTTCGAATCTCGGCGCCCCGATAGAGAAGCCCCGCATTTGCGGGGCTTTCTCGTTCTCTCGTTGTCCTTCTAGGAGACATGATGGGCGCCGTGTCAGCGCTGTTGCAGCGGATCCAGACGGGCTCTTAACGACGCGCCTGCATCGATTGCGTCCGCCCACCCTCGCGCTGCCTGCGCGATCTCTGAGCGGCAGGGGAGCAGTTGAGGTACACGCCGACCAGCGCGTTCACCGTCCCACCGGCCGCTTCGAGAAGATGTCGGTTTGGACAGAACCTGGCTTCACGACGTTGCGCCGAGTCGGTGTCGGACCACCCTGCGGCGCAGGGTGGGCGACGCCTCGACCTCGTAGCCGGCGTCGATGAAGACCTGGAGCAGCCCGACCGACGCTTCGTCCCAGATCACGGTCTTCCCGGGCGTCGGCTCGGTCGGATAGCCCTCTAGCACGCGAGCACCGACCTGCGGGCCGTACCCGACGGTTGCGGCGGCGAG
>Ga0207688_10000583_pt1 | contig 17946 bp, 23 predicted proteins | sample KBSMiscanthusM4_FD_184296 | JGI IMG/M metagenome (GOLD analysis project Ga0207688, IMG submission 184296) | Miscanthus rhizosphere microbial communities from Kellogg Biological Station, Michigan, USA - M4 (SPAdes) (version 2) | ecosystem: Host-associated > Plants > Roots > Rhizosphere ...
TGGTCGGCGGTGAGGATCATAAGAGCGGCGAAGCCGATGACGCGGACAAACGTTTCAAGCGCCTGGAGCAATGGGCGCGTGCCAAAATGCCGATGCTGAAGGATATCACCCATCGGTGGTCAGGACAGGTGCTCGATACGATCGACTATGCCGGCTTCATCGGCAAAAACCCAGGGTCGGAGTACATTTACGTCGCAACCGGCGACTCCGGACAGGGCCTGACGCACGGCGTGATGGGCGCGATGCTGAATGCGACCCTGGTTACAGGGGGTAAAAGCGATTGGGCGGAGCTGTACGCACCCGACCGCAAGCCACTCAAAGCCGCCAAGAATTGGGTGATGGAAAACAGCACGGCGCTCAAGAATCTGGCAGAGTATGTGACCCTGGGCGAACTCAGCTCTGTGAATGAATTGGAGCCTGGACAGGGGGCGATCACACGTGAAGGCCTCAATCAGATCGCAGCCTACCGCGATGCCAACGGAAATATGCACCAGCATTCCGCCGCGTGCACGCATCTCGGATGCCATCTACACTGGAATAGCTTTGAAAGCTGCTGGGACTGTCCTTGCCATGGCTCCATATTTGGGCCGGAGGGACAGGTGCTGAACGCGCCAGCGATATCCGGTCTTACTCCGATCTCCTGACAATCGCTTTCGCTGCGAATTGCCCAACGGCGTATGCCCTCCCTTCAACACGCGCAGCGGAAACCTACATACGTTGCATCCGCCCATGGAGGCTTCGTGTCTGAGCAATTGGCCTTGTTTGATAAAGTGCGGGCGGAGCCGGAAGGGCTGCGCTACGCAGCCGACTTCGTATCGCCGGCAATCGAAAGGGAACTTATTCAGTGTATCCGGACCGTTCCGCTTCAGCCTTTTCAATTCGGCCAGTTTGAAGGCAAGCGGCGGGTAGCTTCGTTCGGCTTCCGCTACGACTATAACCAGCGCCAATTGAAGCGCGCCGAGCCGACTCCCGCCTGGCTGGCGGAAGTCGTTGCAAGCGTCGAGACCTTCGTAGGTCATGGAACCCGAATCCAGCAGGTTCTCTGTACCGAATACGACGTCGGTGTCGGGATCGGCTGGCACCGCGACAAGGCCCATTTCGACAGAATATTTGGGCTTTCCCTCGGAGCCGCCTGTGAATTGCGATTCCGCAGACCCACCGGTCAGTCATGGGAGCGCTTTACGCTCGATGCAGAACCTCGCTCGCTTTACATGATGTCGGGTCCCTCGCGCGAGATTTGGGAACACAGCATTTCCGCCGTAGAGGCGCCGAGGTATTCCATTACATTTCGCACGATGATCGACGAACCTGACCTGGGGGCGCCGTTCTGATACGTTTCGGACAAACTTGGACTTTTCGATTCGATGGCGAGGCGCTCTGGCACCGCAATTCTTCCTTTGCACGGTGGACGCGTGCCGCCTTGGCTGGCAAGTCGCATGTCTTCGCTCGGCGCCATCATTACGCAGGCGATTGTCCACCATTACGGCCGAGACGAATTTCTTCAAAGGCTATCTCATCCATTTTGGTTCCAGTCTTTCGGTGCCGTTATGGGCATGGACTGGCACTCGTCCGGCATCACAACCAGCGTGATTGGCGCCCTGAAACGCGGGCTGCAACCGCTCTCGGATGAACTCGGCATCCACGTCTGCGGCGGCCGAGGCCAGCACTCGTGAAAGACGCCGGGCGAATTGCACCTGCTTGGCGAACGCATTGGCTTCGACGGTGCCAAGCTCATTCGCGCAAGCCGTCTCGTCGCTAAAGTCGACAGCGCCGCCGTCCAAGACGTGCTTCGATCTTTACCTGCACGGATTCTTCGTAACCGACGACGGCAAATGGACGGTCGTGCAACAAGGCATGAACGGCGACAACAAGCAGGCGCGGCGGTACCATTGGCATTCGGAGGATCTGAAGAGCTTCGTCGACGAACCGCATAGTGCAATCGACGGTCCTGTGCAGGGCGAGATCGTGAACCTCACGGACAAGCGCGCCGAACCTTCTCGCACCGCCCAGCTAGAGTTGCTGAACGGCCTGGGTCCGGCCGGTATCGTCTCCGAGCTCTCCGCCCTTACGGGAGATGGTGTGGCGCAAGCCTTGCTCCCGCATCTCGTCATGCCGGCACACCACGACGTCCGGTCCAGTGACGTTTTTACGCGGCGGCTCCACGGCACGCTCGCCGCGGCAGCCGAGCGTGGTCCGGTCGACTTCCCTGATCTTCTGCTGACGCCTGGCGTCGGCGCGCGCACGGTCCGGTCCCTCGCCATGGTCGCCGAAGTGGTGCACGGAGCGCCCTATCGCTTCCAGGATCCCGCCCGCTTCTCGCTGGCGCACGGCGGAAAGGATCGTCACCCGTACCCGGTTCCCCTCAAAGTCTACGATGAAACCATCCGCGTGATGAAGTCGGCCGTACAGAAAGCCAAGCTCGGACGACATGAGGAGATGCAGGCCCTGAAACGCCTCGACAACCAAGCGCGTCGGCTTGAGGGCCTCGCCGAGGGTCCATCGCTGGAGTCCTTCATGGCTGTTGAGCGCGCGGCCTCTCCCGCGCTGGACGGCCGATCGGTATTCGGCTGGGAAAAAGAGTTGGCGGGCAAGAAGGCTGCCAATTGATAACCGGGACAGCGCGTTTGGTCCTTCAGACGCCGCCGGAACTCCCATCGCCGAGATAGGCCGGCGGACGACTCTGCATCGTATCAGACGGCAGATTATTGCCGGCTGGGACACCCGGCAGATTCATGGTAACCGTTGTACGAGATGATCCCCTCACGATTGAATCGTAGTTGCCGGCCAAATCCAGCAAGCGCTTCCTGATAAAGGGATCGGCTTGTCGGCGAGTTCTCGTATGTGCCGAGCTGTCTCCTTGTAGAATTCGTCGTCCAATTTAGCCTCTCTGGGGGCTCGGCGGGTGCGCCAAGCTGCTTTCAACCCATTTTGCAGCATCTGTTTTTAGAGGATCAACCTGGTCGCACCTAAGGCAGCGCAGCTCAGTTCGATCATCGCTAATTGTCTCTACGACAAGGCGTCTATTGCACCTCGGGCAGCGTGCTGAGTCCATCGCGCTCTCCCACTTTCAAAAGAAAATAGGGCGGGGAACGTAAATTGAAAAGCCGAGCTTTTTGAAATTAGACTGGAACTTTTTTGGAGATAGGTACCTGAAGGAACTTTTCTGAGCTCGTCTTGGGCCATTGATCGTTACCGAATTTGCCGGCCCGTTCGAAGACCAAATCGTCCCGACTGATCACGAGGTCGGTGTTTTGAACTAAGCAACACAGAATTATCCGATGATTGCCGCGGGTACCTGCGACACGACGACCGGGCCTCGTAGCCCTTTGGGCCGGTGCCAGAGGGGGACATGATTGAGGGCGACTCAAGACCAGTGTGCGATTTGACGAGCATCGTGCATTAGGCGATCGACGCGGGCGCGATATTCGGGGACGTTCACCTTAGGGCATTCGTAGAATGTTATTCACAAGCCTGCGGACCGCCTTCTGCTTTACCTGATCCATAGTGCATTGGTCCGGCCGCTTGTCTGGCCGCCATCTGAGGATTGACGTACCGTGCCGAAATCGTCCTCCGGTGAAGTGATCATACGAGACCTCGACGACGTATTTCGGCTTCACTGGGGTCCACTCGGACGATCGCTTCGTGGACCACCGGCTGGGACCGCCCGGCGCGGTTCCCGTAAAGCTTTTCTTTTGAACAACATCCTCGAGCTTGTCTGTCAGCGTGGCTTTGTCCTTGGCTTTGATGCCGGAAGAGAAGCCGACGTGATGAAGCAGACCGTCGGCATCGTAAAGACCCAACAGGATCGAACCGACAAGCCGGCGACCCGCGTGCCTCTTCTCGGCGTAGCGGAAGCCGCCGATCACGCAGTCGGCGCTTCGGAACTTCTTTATCTTCTGCATGCCTTCGCGGTTGCCGGCCTGATACGGCAGATCGAGCCGCTTCGCGATTATGCCGTCGCTGCCCCCGCCCGCCGATCTGAGCCAGCGCTCTGCCTCCTTCAACCTGCGGCTGGCGGGCGAGAGGCGGAAAAATGCAGTTCCCGGAAATTGACGCGTCGCGAAATCCTCAAGGAGTGGCCGGCGCTTGGACAATGGCCACGCTGCGACGTCCTTGGTGCCCTCCTTCAGAAGATCGAAAGCCAGGTACAACGCTGGTGTTTCCGCGGCTAATCTTTTCACGCGGCTTGCCGCCGGATGGATGCGCTGAAGCAGATCGTCGAACGAGAACTGGCCCTCGACCGGCACGACGATCTCGCCATCCAGGGTGAAGCTTTTCGCGTTCAGATCGAGCGCAGCGGCGACGATCTCCGGAAAATAGCGCTTCAGGTCCTGGCCGCTCTTGGAGACCATCGCGATGTCGCTGGCATCCCGCGCGAGGATGCAACGGAAGCCGTCCCACTTGGGCTCGTACTGCCACTCCGGTCCTTGCGGAATCTCGTCGACCGACCGCGCCTCCATGACAGCGAGTGGAACGGACGCTTTTCTCATGCGGCCTTGCGCATGCGGCCGCGCGTCCTTGACCGCTTTGTCGACGCCGGATGAAGCGCGATCGGACGGGTGACCAACGAGAGCTTCAACGACCCCTTCCAAAGGGCACGCGGTGCCATCTTTTGAACCTCCAGACGACAGGAACTTTAACGGACCCGGGAACTTTCAGTTCCTGTAGAATGCAAGGTGCCGAATGAAGAAACTGCTCGCTAAATATCGTGCCAAACGGGATTTTTCGAAGACGGCAGAGCCCCGCGGCGACGCCGCAGTCAGGAAAGCAAAGGGTCTCCGTTTCGTCATCCAGAAGCATGCGGCGTCGCATCTGCACTACGACCTGCGGCTGGAACTCGACGGGGTCTTCAAGTCCTGGGCTGTGACGAAGGGCCCCTCGCTCGACCCCCACGACAAGCGGCTCGCGGTGGAGGTCGAGGACCATCCTCTGGACTACGGCGACTTCGAGGGCACCATTCCGAAGGGCCAGTACGGCGGCGGCACTGTGATGCTATGGGATCGCGGATTCTGGAATTGCGACGACCCGCAAAAGGCGTACCGCAAGGGCAAGCTGGATTTCACCTTGGAGGGCGAGAAGCTCCACGGAGGCTGGATTCTCACCCGGATGCGTAATCGGGAGGGCGAAAAGCGCACCAACTGGCTGTTGATCAAGCATCGCGACGCGTTCGCGCGCGAGGGAAGGAAGAACACGGTCCTGGACGAGGACGCCTCCGTGGCCTCCGGTCGCTCGATGGACGACATCGCGGCTGGCAAGGGACGGGGTCCGAGAGCGTTCATCACGGGAAACAGATCGCGGGCATCCGCGAAGGCCGAATGGACCTCGCATCGTGCCGCCTCGAACGGTTCAGCGGCGAAGAAGCGGTCTCGGCCGTTGGCGGCGCGGTCGAAGCGATCCTCGGCCAAGAAAACGAGCAGGACGAAGCGCGCGACCGACGGAGACATGCCAGCCTTCGTGCCGCCGCAACTTTGCACGTCGGTCGAACGGCCTCCCACGGGCGGCGGCTGGGTCCACGAGATCAAGTTCGACGGCTATCGCATCCAGATGCGTGTCGAGAACGGAGCCGTAACGCTGAAGACGCGGAAGGGCCTCGATTGGACCGCCAAATTCGGGTCTGCCATTCCGAGAGCGGCGAGAGAACTGCCCGATTGTCTGATCGACGGAGAAATCGTCGCCCTCGATCATCGCGGCTCTCCGGACTTTGCGGGCCTGCAGGCCGCGTTGTCCGAAGGCAAGACCGACGACCTGATCTTCTTCGCATTCGATTTGCTTTTCCTCGAAGGCAAGGACCTGCGAGGCAGATTTCTCGTGGACCGCAAAAGCACTCTCAAGAACCTCGTCGAAAAAACCTATGGCAAGCATCAAACTCAGATCCGATATGTCGAGCACTTCGAGAGCGGAGGCGACGCGGTCCTAAAGTCCGCCTGCCGGATGTCCCTGGAAGGCATCGTCTCGAAGCAGGCGGACGCCCCCTACGCCTCGGGGCGCACCGATAGCTGGACGAAGGCCAAATGCCGCGCCGGACACGAGGTGGTCATCGGTGCATGGAACAGCAACGGAAGCCAATTCAGGTCGCTGATGGCTGGCGTGTACCGCGGCGATCATCTGGTCTATGTCGGCAACATCGGAACGGGATTCGGCGCCGAGAAGGTTTCGCGCCTGATGCCGGCGCTCAAGGCCGCCGCCTCGGAGAAGAACCCGTTCGGAGGCAAGAACGCCCCGCGCAAGAAGGCCGGCGTGCACTGGCTCAAGCCGGAGCTCGTGGCCGAGATCGAGTTTGCGGGCTTCACCGGCGCCGGCATGATCCGGCAGGCGGCGTTCAAGGGACTGCGTCAGGACAAGCCTGCGAAAGAGGTCGAAGCCGAACGGCCGGCGCCCTCCGACAGCACCGATGTCGCAGAACCGATGCCGGCGAGAAGGCGAAACAAAACCTCGTCCGACGATGGCGTGGTAATGGGAGTGCCCCTGAGCCATCCGGATAAGGTGCTCTGGCCCGACGAGGGCGAGGGCCCCGTCACCAAGCTCGATCTGGCGCGGTATTTCGAGGATGTCGGCACATGGATGATGGACCACCTGAAGGGACGCCCCTGCTCGATCATCAGAGCGCCGGACGGCATCGGCGGACAACGCTTCTTCCAGCGGCATTCGATGAAAGGCGGGTCCAATCTGCTCGAAGAGGTCTCCGTGTCCGGTGACCGCAAGCCCTATGTGCAGATCGATCGGATCGAAGGGCTGGCGGCCGTGGCGCAGAGTGCGGGCGTCGAACTGCATCCTTGGAACAACCAGCCGGGTGACCCGGCCCTTCCCGGCCGTCTCGTGTTCGATCTCGATCCCGCGCTGGATCTCAACTTCGACGCCGTCATCGAGGCTGCGAAGGAAATGCGTGAACGACTGTCGGGGCTCGGCCTCGTCTCCTTCTGCAAGACCACGGGCGGCAAAGGTCTGCATGTCGTGACACCGCTGGCGCGTCCGAAAAAGACCCAGCGGCTGACCTGGGCCGAGGCGAAGCAGTTCGCCCGGGATGTCTGCAGCGCAATGGCCGCTGACAGTCCGGACCGCTATCTCATCAACATGAGCAAGGCGAAGCGAACGGGAAAGATCTTCCTCGACTACCTTCGGAACGACCAGTTCTCTACCGCCGTGGCTCCTCTATCGCCCCGCGCCCGGCCTAACGCGCCCGTCTCCATGCCCGTTACGTGGCCGCAGGTGAGGCACGGTCTGGATCCGGCGGAATATACGATCCATACCGTGCCCCAGCTTCTGAGAAAATCGAAGGCATGGGCCGACTATTGCGAAGGCGAGCGATCTCCTCTGGAGGCTATTGCGCGACTCAGAAAGCCACAGGTTGTGAGGCGCGCGGCCTGACCGGCATTTCAGCAGCCGGTCTGTACCGCTGTCGAGGCCTGAACAGAGAGCTTTGGGCCTTCGTATCTTGACGCTGATGGCGCATACCAGGTTGCGGACATAAGTGTTCAGCGGTCAATCAGCTGTCGTGTTTGGATGGCAAGGGCCAAGGTGGCAACGGCGGCAACCCAAGGACCTCACGCACAGGGCCAAACGAGCGTCTGTGGGCAGCACAAGCGCCAAGTTTGGAAAGCGCGGTATAGTGCGCGGGCACGGGATAACCCTTGTGATCCGCAAAACCGTAGTCGGGATAACAGGTATCGAGCTCTCGCATCAGCGCATCGCGCGCCACCTTCGCGAGAATAGAAGCTGCTGCGATGCTGGCCGACTTGGCGTCGCCTTTGATAATTGCCTGCTGCGGAATCGCGACCTCTTTCAGCCGTTTTGCGTCGATCAAAAGATGCTGCGGGGTTGACTGCAGCCCTTCAAGAGCCCGTCGCATCGCGAGAAGTCCCGCCCAGTAGATATTTATCGAGTCGATTTCCTCGACTTCGACGAAGGCGACACACCAGGCCGCCGCCTTTTGCTTGATTTCTTCGGCGAGCGCTTCCCGCGCAGACGGGTCCAACTTCTTTGAGTCGTCGATGCCGATGATGCGCGTACCAGGCTTCAGAATAACCGCGGCAGCTGAGACAGGCCCCGCTAGCGGGCTCATGCCGGCCTCATCAATGCCTGCCACGGCATCGTGGCCCTTCTCCCAGAGGAGCGTTTCGAAGCGAAGCATCTTGCGCAGCCGCTGTCCCTCCGACCGATTTTCAAATCGCCGCTTTGCGATCGAAGCAAGGATAGCGCGTGCTCCGGCGCGGCTGTCTGCGCGCAAGACTTCTTCAAGGCTGGTCTCGAGCGGACGGCGCTCTATGACATAGCGTTGATGTAATTCATTGAGAGATAGTCGGGTCATGTTTGAAGTTTCGAAAAGGACAATTCGCAGAGATCTCGCCAAGGTTTGTGGCAAATATCTGAAAATTTGCTTGTAAGGAAGTGCACCCTGCAACGACGCATTGCAATGACCATGGGATTTCGGCCGGGATTCCGATTCCCGGCAAGATGCAGCGGCACATGCCTGGTCGCCGGGGTAGTCATTTCTTTTTGCCAAGCCAGCGCCGCGCGACCTCGACGCACCGCCGCGCTTGGTGTTTTAGGCGATTTGGACTTCCACCACATTCCCGATCGCGGCCGAAGTTTTGGAACAACGGGGCTTGCTGCTGGTTCAAGGGGAAGCGAGCGTGCAATTGGAGGTTCCCATGCCCCGTGGAGACAAATCGAGTTATACCGGCAAGCAGAAGCGGATGGCCCAACATATCGAACAAGGTTACGAAAAGCGCGGCGTCTCCGAAGATGAAGCCGAGCGCAGAGCTTGGGCCACCGTCAACAAGGAAACTCACGGCGGCAAGAAGAGTGGTTCCGGACGCGGCAAGGCCGAAGACCACTCGCCCTCCCGGAAGGGCGGCCATCTGGGCGGCGAAGCCGCAGCCCGTAGGCCCGCCGCGGAGCGCTCCGCATCCGCCAAAAAGGCCGCTCGCACCCGCAAAAAGCGCGCGGCTTGAAGCGCGACTCCTTTTGAGGACAAGAGACTGATCATGAACGAGGCAATGACCCGTTGCGTTGAGACTTGCTTGAGCTGCTATAAAACCTGCCTGTCCACCGCGATGAATCATTGCCTGGAGGCAGGAGGGAAGCATGTCGAGCCCGCCCATTTCCGCCTCATGATGGCCTGCGCCGCAGGACGTCAGCCCATTTCATGCTGATCAAGACGCCCCACCACAAGCATGCCTGCGGCGAATGTGCGGAAATCTGCACCGAGTGCGCCAAGGACTGCAGGCGCATCGGTGGAACGGTTGAGTGCGTCGCCGTCTGTGAAGCCTGTGCCGAGTCATGCCGGACGATGGCGGCATAGGGGCGAATGGCCAGAGACCACGCTAAGCCCAGTCCGGATACGCGGGCGGGAAACCGGTTTCCGCCTGCGCGCGATTTCAAATGGAGAGCCCATGAAGACACTTTTCGCTGTCGGTTTCCTTTCCTTGATCTTCGGTTCGGCCATTGCACAAAACAGCGGACCTGCTCCGCAATCGGGCATGGAGAAGCCCGGCATGGCGAACGGCGCCAGGAAAGACGGATCGATGGATACTACTGGCATGAGCGCGACCAAGGGCAACATCAAGCGAGACAAGGATGGTGCGCCAGCCGCACGTACCCAGGATGACGTGAGGAAGTAAGCCGCTTTGCCCACGCCGGCTTACGAACCTCGTTGTATTCCCGGACCTGGCAACGTTTCTCCCTTCGAAAACCTTGAAGGCATTCTGAGCGGGAGGCGTGATGTACGCATTGTTTGAAGGTGATCGGCAGATTGGCACGCCCTTCGCGACCGAGAAGGAGGTTTGGGAGGCTGCTCTGATCGAGGGGCTTGTGACCGACGTTCCGGTGGCAGATGAGGAAGGCGGGCAGATCATTCCCGCTGGTTATCATGTCAAATGCATCCCCGACGCTTGACTGCACGTCTGGAGCATATCCAAGCAGGCCACGCCGCCAAGACTCATAAGCTTATTCTCATTTTTTTTCGACGGCGGGCGGTTGGCGATGTTTTCACCTAACGGTTCGCGGAGAGGCCTTCAATCGTTCAAAATAAGGAAGCTTGAGAGGCCTTCTTTCCCCAAGGGGCTACCAGCCCACCGAGCCCGATCGCATGCCGTTCACAGACCACTGGGCCCGATCGCTGTGGCTTGAGGAAATGAACCGATGCGACCTGCGACAGCAAGTCGGGGTTACGGGTCTAGAGCGCCCGTAATCCCGACGGATGAAACGAAACCGCTAATGACTTCCGACCGTCTTGCCCGCAGCCAAATCCTGGGCCATTTCCAGATGGTGGCGCAATGTAGGAAGAGTCTTATCCACCCAATCCTTCAATTTCGCATTCTCGCCGCCCTTGGCATAGCGCTCGAACAATGACACGGCGTCCTTGTGGCCGCTTACCTGGTCACTGTCGTAGCGTGAACTGAAATCGGACCCCTTCAGCGACTTCAATTTGTCTAGCGCACTTTGATGGGAACTATCGAGCGCTGTCGGCAAATCCGCCTTTAGATCACCGCTTGATATCATCGCCTTGATGTCTTCAGAGGTCTTTTGATGATCCTTGATCATCGTGGCCGCAAACTGCTTCTCAGACGTATTTCCACGCTCCTGCGCAAGTTGGCTGGACTGGATTTCAAACATGTCGCTGATCGCGGCCTCCTTGACGAAGTCGGCTGTCGTCGGAGCGACGCCCAAGACTGAATTCACGCCGGTCTTTTCCCCAATCGATTGCGCGAGCGCCGGCGTCGCCAGCAGGACAAGTGCAAAGCTGGAAGCCAGGTATTTCATGGACGAACCCTTTCCTGTTTGGGTAAGTGTCACGAACCAATTGACGTCGCTTCCGATCGTTCCCTGGATTTCTATGGCCGGCGGCCAAACGAACCTGCGTGACGCGCCGTCCTTTCTCCCGCCAAGGGGACTGCCAAAGGTTCGCCGGGCGCCCGATCGAGTGGCTGGTGTGGCCGGGCCAAAGCGGAGGCGCCAGGCGTTGGCGGATCGTTGCCCGCCACGTGGAAGGTGGCGGTTTCGGTTGTCCCGACCATAACTGCCATCATGCCACCCAATAACGCGGCGCACCCAACGGCAATTCCAACAATGCGGGATCGATCGCTGGCATCTTTCATTGCGGCTTACCTTGCTTGCCCATTGCGACTTACCCTTCTTGCCGCGGGGAGCTTTTAGATAGCAACCAAATGGATCCAAAAGGGTTTCATGAATCGCCAGATAGCTTTGCAGGAGCGCTCCATGTGCGATTACAGCTTGCATGCGGTCGCAAGTCGTCCCGCCGAAGTCGCGGAGACACTGGCAAGGAGGTCGGGGACCCCGACCTCCTCAAAGTCTTCGCGAATGCCGCCGCGGCGGACACTTGGCTCGAGGAAAACGAGCCCGAGGGCGTGGCCTTTGAGTACGAGGTTCTGGAATGAACAAGGCCGCCTAGCTGGGGCGGCCTAACTTTCTTGGCCCATCGCACAATTACGCGCTGGCGCAGTTTGTCTCTCTACTTCTTCATGCCGGATTCGCGTTGACTTTTCGCATACAGCTCGCGGTCAGCCGCACTAACCTGGCCCATCATGAGCGGAGCTGCGCCCCCCGTGTTCGTGGTCGTGGCGGCAGCAGCAGCAGGTGCCTTCGGCTTCGCCGTTTTCTTGGCTGCCAAAGCGCCAGAAGTGGACACAGCGAGAATCGCAAGACCGACAAAAATCGCCTTCTTCATACTCAGTTCTCCCTCGATTTGGAAAAGGACGGCACCGGTGGCGACTCCACCCTGGCCTGCCCGGCGCGATAATCCAGACTGGGGGCGAAAGTTCCGTGACGGAAAAGGCCCGCCGGGGTGAACCGGCGGGCCTTTGATTTCGGGGGCAATCAAAGGGGTCGTCGTTCAGCAACCACGGTCCGTTGCGCGTTGTAAGTCACCGCGAACACCGGAGGTCGCAATGCCTTGCCCCGTAGCTCTCACTCTTAGTCTTTGGCCTAGCGTGAACTAGGAGGCCACGAAAATAGCCCGACGCACGACTCCGGGTCCAAGATGTCGGTCAGCCACGTTTACTGCGGAACTCACAACCGGTCATCGGCATATTAGGATCGCACTTGCAAACCCTACGGATTAGGACCCGTAAGCAAGAGGTAGAGTCATGCAGCGTCGCCGATCTGCCCCGCACAAGTTTGAGGAAAATCTTGCCGCTCTTAAGGCTAAACTTGAGGACAAAATGTCCAAGCTAAAGCCTGGCCCTCTCCGAGATGAGCTCAGTAAAAATGGTTACGATTGCCCACCAATCTGGCAAGGTATCGCGTTTCTCGCGGTCACTGTTCTCGTGCTGTACTCGGTCCGGGGTACATTCTGAAGCACGAGCAGAAAAACACTTTAGGAGAAATGCGGGCCAGATAGGAAAAAGCCGCCCGCGGGCACGAAAAAGCCGCCGCTGGGTCGGAATCAGCGGCGACTCTTACGCATTACTCTCGCGGAAGACCTAGGGAGGAGACAGCCATGACGCCGCTCGACGACCGCCGCCATGGCCAACTTCGACGTCGTGGTGCTTGAGGAGGGTTGCCGCTCACTCCCCCATGGGGGCCGGGGCGATCACGGCCTGAGGAAGGCCATCACAGGGAAGCTTCTGAATGCCGCAGTAAACGGGACCAGGACCATCGACGGGCTCACCGAGATAGCGCCGGCGACCCTCGCCCAGACCGCGAAGAAGTCTGCCTAACGTCGTCCTTACAAAAAGTCCCGCCCCCTCGGGGCTGCAAATTCTCCGGCGGCGAAGAGAATTGGCCGAGCGTTTTCGCTACCCCCGTTGTCCCCACAAGGGAACGGCCAGGCGCACCGTGGTGCCGGAACCTCTCTCCCATTCCAATTCGCCTCCAACTGCTGCGCGAGCGCGCGAATGATCGTGGTTCCAGTCTCCGAAGAAGTCGCCTTCGAAACCTTTTCCATCGTCGTGCACCGCGAGGATGAGCTTTTCCGCCTCACGGTCGAGCTTGATCGAGATCGTGCCTTTGGACCGCCCTGAGAAGGCGTGCTTGATCGAATTCGTCATTGCTCCACTTCGACGACGCAGACGACATTCCTCGCGCCGGATGCTTCCAGGATGTCGGTCGCAAGGCCTTCGAGGTCGGCGGTGACCGGCCCACTATCCGGAACGGCAAGCCCACCTCCCAACGCACGCAGAGCGGGCCTTGCTCTAGTGGGAGCCGCCGCGGCTTAGCCCCGAGCCTCAGCCCAACAAGGCCAGATTAACCAAGCAAACCCAGCGCGTCAGCAGAAATTGGAACCGGAAACCGGCCCGTACGTTCTGCTTCCGCCTGGGGGAATGATGAAAACGCATCAACAACAGGGCTGTTTTTCGACGCACTGGCCGGGGTGGTCCGAGCGGCCGACCTTGAATTTCCGGTCACTGGACTTAGCGTCCGCCGCGGTGGCAGCATAATGGAGGCCTCGCCGATACGTTATTCCGCTCGCCCGCAGCGGGTGCGGACCTACCTTGCTCTGTTCGCGCTCGCGCTCGTCCTACCCTTGCTCGCGGTCGCGTTTTTCGGGCTGAACAGGATGGCGGCCATCGAGCAAGCCCAGATCGAGCGCCGCGTCATGCAGATTGCCCAGAATCTCCGATTCGTCGTCGATCGGGAGCTTGATCGCGCGCTCGTCACGCTGGAAACCTTGGCGACATCATCGGAGTTACGAACCGGCAATCTGAACGCATTCCATGATCAAGCGGTTCTGGCGCTGAAGCCGGCAAAGGCGGCGATCGTTCTCATCGACACCTCCTATCGTCAGCTCGTGGACACGCTCAAGGACTATGGAGCCGATCTGCCGCCGACGTCCGACCCGGCGACCGCGCAGCGGGTGATCGACACCGGGAAGCCGCAGATCTCCAATTTGTTCAGGGGATCCATCAACGGGCTGCCCGTCTTCAATGTCGAAGTGCCGGTTTTCGACGAGCAAAAGCGCATCCGACATGTGCTGATCATGTCGTTCCAGGCGGCCTTCATCGCGGATGTGCTGAGCGAAGTCACGCTGGATCCTCAGTGGCTCACGGGGGTCACCGACAGCAACGGAATCATACTTGCCCGCTCGCAGAAGCAGGACGACTACGTCGGCAAGCCTCTGCCTCCGGAGCTGTTCGAGCAGACCAAACATGGTGGCGGCGTCTATCCCGCGATCAACATAGCAGGCGAGCGCGTTCTACGCGCGACCGTCAGGTCTGAAAGAGCGCCCTGGTTCGTGTCCGCCACCGTGCCGCGTGATCACGCCCAGGAGCCCTACAACAGAAGCCTCTCGTTCGCTGTTCTGCTGGTGACGATGGCCCTGATCCTGGGCGGCGCATTGGCGTACATCTTCGCCAGGCTCATGGCGCGACCTCTCGACACGGCCATCCTGGCGGCGGCGGCGGTCGGCCGAGGGAAAGACGTGCAGCCCGTGCGGACCTCCCTGGCAGAAGCGAACGTGCTCATCGCGACGTTGGAAAAGGCGTCGAAGGATTTAACCGAGCGCGCGCAGCATGCCGACTTCCTCGTGCGCGAACTGGCTCACCGCGCAAAAAACCAGCTTGCCCTCGTGAAAGGAATGGCTCTCCAGACCGCCCGCCAAAGTGCCACGGTCGACGCGTTCATCGGTCAGTTCGACCGGCGTATCCAAGGGCTGGCCCAATCGCAGGATCTCCTGCTCCGAAAACATTGGCGCGGCGCATGGATGCACGATCTGATCCGCGCCCACCTCGAACCGTTCGGTGCTGAGCCACGCACCCAGATCGGAGGGTCGCCGGTTTTCTTGGACACCACCGCGGTCCAGAACGTCGGCTTCGCGCTTCACGAACTCGCGACCAACGCTTCGAAGTACGGAGCTTTATCGACGGACCGAGGGCGGATCGTCGTCGCATGGAGCCTGCTTGCGGATGGCGCGGTCCGGCTCGAGTGGAGCGAACACGACGGACCGCGTGCCCACCAGCGGCGCGAAGGCTTCGGCCACCGCGTGATGACCGAGCTCGTTCCCCGCGCGCTGAACGGGTCTTGCAAGCTGGACTTCACGCCGCAGGGCGTCCGCTGGGAGCTCACGATACCGGCAGGTCATATCGTCCGCGATCCCGAACCGCTTCAGGAGTGAATGTGGAACAGAACAAATTGAAGGTACTGATCGTCGAGGACGAATTCTTCATCGCGCTCGACGCGGAGGAGCAGGTCAGATCGCTCGGTCATACAGTGGTCGGCACGGCCGTATCTGCCGAACAGGCAATCCAAATCGCGGGTGAGGCACAGCCGGACGTCGTACTGATGGACATCAGGCTCGTTGGGCCTGTCGATGGGATCGCCGCTGCGCTAGAGATCCGATCCCGATACGGTATCGAAGCGATTTTCGTGACGGCGAATACCGATCCCTCGACCTTGGCGAGAGCCGAGTCCATCAGGCCCGTCGCGGTGTTGCAGAAGCCTTTGACCAAGGCCCGGCTGGCTCCGCAGTTGGCCCGGCTGTCAGAAAAATGACAGCGCGGGTCTTGGACTTCGCTCTCCGGACGGACGGCCCAGCCTCTCCGATGAGGCGCGGCGGAGATCGCGGTTCTGGCCCAGCCGGTGAAGATTCTGGGCTCAACGCGAGTTCCACGGCACAAGCAGCTCGTCAGGCGCCTGCCAGGGGTCGCGGCAGCTTTTCGATTATTCCGGCATACCCGCCTTGCGCAGAGCATCTTCCCATCGCGTGAGTACATCGGGCTGCCTGTGTGGCAGACGACACTTGACGTTCTGGATGCGAAAATTCGGATCACTCGCACGCACTAACTCCGTCGCCCTCTTAGCAGCGTCCAAATTACCGGCGAGCGCGTTCGACGCAGCCGCGACCAGCGATGCAATGAAGTTGTCCGATTGTTCGAGCATAGCCTTGTTCGCAAGGGACGAGGCGATGTCGAAGCGGCCGGCCGCAAAATGCGCGGCGGCTATTGCGGCTAGTATTCCTGGGCGCGGTGGATCCAAGGGACTGAGACGAACCGCCCGCTCAAGATGTTTGATGGCCAGATCGGGCTCGCCGACAAAGCACCTAATCCAACCGCTGAGGTGAAACGCCATGGCGAGGTTGGGGTTTAATTCTTGGGCTCTGTCCATTAGCGACATGGCGCGCTCGAAGTCGTCGAACATATATCCGGTTGCGATACCGCTGCTTGCGAGTGCAACGGCGTCCTTGCTGCCGCATTCGATGGCGCGTTTGACGAGCCGCTCGGCATCCAAAGTTTCGGCGGGTTGGTCGTCTGTCCAACCGTTCAGCTTGCGCCGGGCATAACACCAAGCGGCCATTCCGTAGGCGGACGAGTAGCCGTCGTCGAATTCTATGGTTTTATGAAATAGGCGAACTGCTTCCTTGATGTCCTCCCTGCCGGCTTTATGGAAGCTGGCCATTGCCCGCAGGTAATAATCGTACCCGTCGAGGCTCTCGGTCGGCTTTCGCATCGACCGATCGATTTCGGCGTTCTCAAGTTTGGGAGCAATTGCGCCGACTACCTTCAGCGTGATCTCGTCTTGGAGATCGAAGATGTCTTCCATCGCACCGTCAAAGCGGTCGGCCCAAAGATGCGCCCCTGTTGAAGCGTCGATCAACTGCCCCGTCACCCGAATCCGACCGGGGATCTTGCGAACGCTCCCTTCGAGAACGTAACGCACGCCTAGCTCTCGACCAACCCGCTTGATGTCAACCGCGTGCCCTTTATAGGCGAAGCTTGAGTTGCGCGCGATGACGAACAGGCCGTGGTATCGCGATAACGCTGTGATGATGTCTTCCACCATGCCGTCGGCGAAATAATCCTGCTCAGGGTCGCTGCTCATATTTTGAAACGGAAGCACGGCAATCGAGGGCTTGTCTGGAAGCGCAAGCGTTTGCGTTGTTCCGCTGGACCGCTGTGCCGAAAGGTACTCTTCTGACTTCTCGTCCACGCTCAATCGCCAGGCCCGCATCGGTTCGGCGATATTTTTCAGGTTTTGCGGCCCCATATCTTCAAAAGGGCTGTCGAGCTTCCCCCGGATTTGACGCTGCGCGTCATCGGAAATGCAGATGCCTCCAGGCTGAGCGATTCCTTCCAGCCGGGCCGCGATGTTCACGCCATCGCCGAAGATGTCATTGTCGTCGACGATGATGTCACCGACGTGAATGCCGATGCGAAATTCGATCCTGGCCAGTTCGGGCACTTCGACGTTCTCGAGAGCGACCCCTCGCTGTATCTCCACAGCGCAGCGCGCAGCGTCAACGGCACTGGCGAACTCGACCAGCATGCCGTCTCCTGTTGTCTTAACGATCCGACCTCGATGCGCCGCGATCACCGGGTCTACGAGCGTCGTCCGAAAGGCCTTAAGCTGGGTGAGTGTCCCTTCCTCATCCCGCCCCATGAGAAGGCTATAACCGGCAACATCGGCGGCCAGAACTGCAGCCAGTCGCCTTTCCATTCGTTCGCCTGCCAAAACAAACTCCACACGCCCACGGCTTTGAAACCACAGAAACCCAACCAGCAGGTAAGGCTAGGCAAGTCCTGTAAGCAACAGCCAAATAGCCATGATGGTCGGCTCTATTCTGGCAATTTTCCTGCTCGGCAGGCATTCTTCGCTACGGACCGCGCATTTGGCCAAATTCGTCCGGCATGTCGAAAACGTTTGCCAGTAGTAGTTCGACCGTGATCTTATCGCCCAATCCTCTGAGCGTGCTGACCCTCGCTGGATCAGCGCGTCCGCTCAACGGGACCATTTGGCGTTCCGAAGGAGGATGCAAAAAATGAAGCTCTCAATTTCGCTATCAGCCCTAATGATTGCCGGTTGCGTGGTCGCAGGCACTGAACCGGCCCGTGCCGTGGTCTACTGCCAGTATATTAGCTACCCAGCCGGCTGCGTCGTAAGACCCGGTGTCCGGCTGGTGGCTCGACCCGTTGCGCGCGCGGTAACCCCTGGGCGACCCATGAATCGCGGCGGTCCGGTCAATCGTGTCGGCCGACGCTGACTTCCGACTTCAAC
>Ga0207688_10000585_pt1 | contig 17934 bp, 18 predicted proteins | sample KBSMiscanthusM4_FD_184296 | JGI IMG/M metagenome (GOLD analysis project Ga0207688, IMG submission 184296) | Miscanthus rhizosphere microbial communities from Kellogg Biological Station, Michigan, USA - M4 (SPAdes) (version 2) | ecosystem: Host-associated > Plants > Roots > Rhizosphere ...
GCCCGGCGATCTGCGCCTCCTGCGCGGTCAGCGCCCGCGACGCCTCGACCGTCCGCTTGCGCACCGTCTCGCCGGTGGCCAGGAGCTCACGCCGCGCGCGGTCGGCGAACGCCTCGACGCCCATCGCCGCCAACGCCTCGTGCGCGGTCCGCAGCTGCGCGCGGGCGTCGACCCGGCGACCTTCCCGCCGCAGCCATTCGCCGTACAGGAGCTGTGCGCGGGCCAGCTCGACCCGCACGAGGGTGCGGCCCAGCCGTTCGATCGCCTCGCGGTGCAGGCCGTCGGCGGTGGCGCCCGTGCAGAGCAGCGCGTGCCTGCTCGCCTCGATCCCCAGCGCCCAGTCGGTGCCGCCTGCCCGCGTCAGCGCCGAGAGCCGTTCCATCGCCGCGCGCGCCGTCCGGTCCTGACCGCTGCGCACCGCGGCCTCGACGAGCTCGGCGAGGGCCCACTTGGGTGCGCCGAGCTCGCGCGGGTCGGCGGCGGCCTGAGCCGCGGCCGCGACCGCTTCCGCGTACTTCCCGAGGCCGTTGCACAGCACGGCGCGGGCCCACTGCGCCACGTTCACCCCGATGCCTTCCCCGCGCAGGGCGGCGTCGTCGAGGCAGCTCTTGATCAACGGTTCGGCCTCCTCCTCCCGACCGCGCAGGGCGGCGAGGCAGGTCGCGCCGTAGGGAGCCATGGTGCTCCCCGTCATCTCCGTGACGGCGCGCGTCTCGTCGGCCGACGCCGCGGCCGCCGCCAGATCACCGGTGAACAGCTGCACGACGCAGCGGGTGTTGAGGGCCAGGGGGAGCGAGCTGAGCGCGCCCGTGGTGCGGACGACCTCCAGGTGCCTGCGGCTGAGGACGTCCCAGCGGGCGTCGTCCCACAGCGACGCCGCCGTGGCGGCGGCGAGCCAGCTGAAGCGCAGGGCCTCGGCCACGGTCAGCGTGCCTGAGGCGAACGCCTGCACCGCGCGATGGGCCGCGGGAGCCGACTGCGCGTACCCGTCGGTGAACAACACGGCGAGCCCGTGCAGCAGGGCGTCGCCCCGGCGGGGTGGCTCAGGTGCCCCCGCCTTGAGCACGGCTTCGGCCACCTGCTCCACGCCGGGGCCCGGCGCGAGGCGTCCCGCGAACAGCGCCGCGCGGAGTGCGTCGACGTAGGCGTCGCACGCGCGGCCTGCGTCGTGCGGCTGGAGCCGCTCCGCGGCGGCCAGGAGGAGTGGCAGGGCGTCGGCGCCGCGGTCGGTGGCGAACGAGATCCCCGCCCGCACCAGGTCGGCGCGGGCCCGCGCGGCGTCGTCGAGCGGCGCCGCCCGAGCGGTCGCCAGAAGGGCCGATGCGTCGTCGAACGCGCCCGCGTACACCTTGAACTGCGCGCAGTCGAGCGCGCGCCGCACGCGGCGGGCCGGGTCGGGCGTCAGTGCGGCGGACTGCTCGAGGAACGCCGCCGCGGCCGCCACGCCGCTGTGGGTGAGAGCGCGCTTCGCGGACTCTTCGAGCTCGGTGGCCACCGCCTCGTCGGGGTGCAGAGCAGCGCAGGCCTGGTGCCAGGCGCGCCGGTTGGGGTCGACGGCCGGGTCGGTGGCGTCCGCGAGCGCCCGGTGGACCTCGCGCCGTTCGGCGGGAGCGGCCGACCGGTACACGGCGGACCGGACGATGGGGTGCCGGAACCGGGTGCCGTCGCGCAGCTCGATCAGGCCCGCGGCTTCGGCGGCGCCCGCCGCCTCGGGCGTGATGCCGAGCCGCTGCACGGCCCGCCAGAAAAGTGGAGCGTCTCCGACCGGTTCAGCCGCCGCGACGAGCAGCAGCCGCCGGGTGTTCGCGGGCAAGGGCGCCAGCCTGCGGAGGAAGGCCCGTTCGAGGCGCTGGACCAGGGGAGTGGCGCCCGCTGCGCCGACGGCGCCGAAGGCCAGCTCGGTCGCCGACAGACCGCGGGGCAGCTCGAGGAGCGCGAGCGGGTTGCCGTGGCTCTCGGCGAGGACCCGGTCGCGGACGGCCTCGTCGAGCACCGCCGTGCCCGAAGCGTCGAGGAGATCCTCGGCGTCGCGGCCCGTGAGGCCGGCCAGCTCCAGCTCCGGAAGCCCGGAAAGGCTCTCGTCCCCTTCGGACTCGCGGACCGCGAAGAGGATCGCCACCGGCGCGTCCTGCAGGCGACGTGCGACGAACTCCAGCGTCTGCAGCGAGGCCTGGTCCAGCCACTGGGCGTCGTCGACGACGCAGATCAGCGGCACGTCCACGGCGGCCAGGCCGAGCAGGGTGAGGACGGCCAGGCCCACGAGGAAGCGGTCGGGCGGGCTCCCCGCCCGCAGCCCGAACGCCGACCCGAGCGCGTCGCGCTGGGGGCCGGGCAGCTGGTCCATCATCTCCAGGTGGGGCCCGCAGAGCTGGTGCAGGCCTGCGTAGGCGAGCTCGATCTCGGACTCGACGCCGACGGCCCGGCCGATCCGGCAGCCCGCCGCGCGGTCGAGCACGTACTCCAGCAACGCCGTCTTGCCGATCCCGGCCTCGCCGCGCAGGACCAGCACCTGGCTCCGGCCCGCCTTGGCGGCGGCGACCAGCCCGCCCAACATCTCGCATTCGCGTCGTCGTCCGACCAAGACCGGCGCACCATCTCGACCCACGGTCTCACCGCCAGAGCTGGCTACGAGTTGCCCCTGTACGACGGTCAAAGTAGCATCGGCGATACCACTTTACTAGCCCGGAATGGCGGTCGTGAAGCACACCAGGCAGGCCGATCTCGCGTTGCGCGTCCTCATGTACCTGAGGGTGGCGCCCGGGCGGCGTGGCTCCATCCCCGACATCGCCACCGCCCACCGCATCTCCCACACCCACCTCGACAAGGTCGTCCGGCGGATGAGCGAGGCCGGGTTGGTGGCCACCGTGCGCGGCCGCGGGGGCGGCGTGCAACTGACCCGCGACCCGACCTCCATCACCGTCGGCGACGTCATGCGGGCGATGGAAGACGACTTCGCCGTGGTCGAGTGCCTCGGGCCCGTGCGGTACTGCCAGGTCGCAGGAGTCTGCGGCGCCCGGAACATCTTCGCCCGCGCCCTTGACGAGTACTTCAGCGTCCTCGACGGTGCGACACTCGAGGACATCGCGATGAACGATCAAGGCCTGCGGGGCGCGCTCGGCCTCACCGGGAGGACCGACCAGTAGCCGCCTGGGCGTCGGCGCGAGGAGGAGGCTCGATGGCGATCGACTTCGCGATGACGCCCCGGCAGCGGAAGCTGAAGTACGACGCTCGCGAGTTCGCCCGCGAGGTGCTGCGACCGGTCGCGGAACGCGCCGACGCGCTCGCCGACCCCCAGGCGGCGTTCGTCGCGACGAAGCCGGTGTTCGAGGCCGCCGCCGCGCTGGGCTACACCACGTCGTTCCTGCCCGAGAAGTACGGCGGCGGCGGGGCGAGCATCGTCGACACCCTGATCGCGACGGAAGAGCTCGCCGCCGTCGACGGCGGGTTCCCGACCATCGTCCTCGTCAACGGCCTCGCCCTCATGCCGTTGACCTGGTTCGGCGACGAGAAGCTGTGCGAGAGGTGGATCGGCCGCGCCGTCGACCGCGCGAACACCGGTTTCCTCGGCGGCTGGGTGGTCAGCGAGCGCGGCGGCACCGCGAACTTCGACCACCCGAACCCGATGGCGGGCATCCAGCTCGTGGCCCGGCCGGACAAGTCGGGCGACACCCTCGTCCTGAACGGCGAGAAGCACTGGCCGTGCAACGCGGGCGGCTGGGACCTGCGCGGCGCCGACGTCAACCTCTGCATCGTGCGCACCGACTTCGCGAAGGGTGGCCGCGAGGCGCTGAGCGCCGTGCTCGTCGAGCGCGACACCCCGGGCGTCGACTACCAGGTGATCGACAAGCTCGGCCATCGGACCTGCCAGAACGTCACGATGACGTTCCGCGACGTGCGGGTGCCCGCGGAGAACCTCATCGCGCGCGGCGACGGCGATCTCGTGATCAACCGCAACTTCACCTGGTCCGGGCCGATCGCGGGCATCGCCGCCGTCGGTGTGGCCCGCGCGGCCTACGAGTTCGCGCTGAAGTGGGCGAAGACGTTCACCGGCGGCGGCACGGGGCCCATCATCAACCACCAGGCCGTCGGCTACCTGCTCGCCGACGTCGCCGCCCGGATCGAGGCCGCCCGGTACATGTGCTGGAAAGCCGCGCACTACCTGGACAGCCACGACAACAGCGGGCACGCGCTCAGCGGGATGAACAAGGCGTTCTCCACCGAGCTCATGCAGCGCGCGGTCGTTGACTGCATGCGCATCGTCGGCGTCAACGCGCTCGACCGCCGGTTCGGCATCGAGAAGTGCTACCGCGAGTCGATCGTCTTCCCGCTCTACGACGCCGGGAACCTCGCGATGCAGCGACGCCGGGCCTGGGGCGTCATGGCCGACGCCGGCTACACCCCGGACCTCTTCGTCGACTCCGAACCCCTCGGCTTCACGAAGTCGATGGAGGGATTCGGGATCGGCGAGAAGCGCTGAACGGGGTGTGTCCGCGGGCGGGTCCGGGAACACGGGGGGGTGGACGTTGCAGATCGGTGGACCACGCGCTCGGCGCTCGTCCGGGCCGCGGTGCTGCTGGGCGCGGCCGCGCTGATCCTGGCGGTGATGCTCGGGCTGGGGTGGGTGGTCACCCGCGTCTTGCCGGGCAGCGGCCTCGGCGGCTTCGACCTCGCGATCGACGTGTGGCTCGCGGAGCACCGCACGCCGACCCTCGACGTCGCGTCCACCGTCGCGACGGACGTGTGCTCCACCACGAGCGTGTTCGTGCTGGGGTTCCTGGCCGCCGCGGGATCGGCGGCCCTGCTGCGGCGGTGGTGGCCCGCGGTGCTGCTCGCGGTCGCGCTCGTCGGTGAGCTGTGGTTGTTCCTGGCCACCGCCATGATCGTCAAACGGCCGCGGCCGCCGGTCGCGCACGTGGATGCCGCCTTGCCGCCGACGTCGAGCTTCCCGTCCGGGCACACGGGCGCTGCCATCTGCCTGTTCGGCGGGATCGCCGCCATCGTGGTGTGCACGGTGCGGGCGTGGTGGCGCTGGCTGGTGGTGGCCACGGCCGCCGTCCTCGTGATCGCGGTCGCCCTCGCCCGGATGTACCGGGGCGCCCACTACCTCACCGACGCGCTCGGCGCCGTCGTGCTGGCGGTGCCGTGGCTGCTCGTCACGCTCTGGGCGGTGCACCTGGCGGCGCCGCCCGGTGGTCGCCGCCGGTCACCCGCCCGCCGCGGTCAGGGGGCCACCACGCCACCGCTCACGACGCGGTAGGCGTAGGTCGAGGCGATGATGCTGAGCGGGATGGTGACCAGCAGGCCCAGCCCGAGCAGGATCGCACCGAGGATGTTGATCCCGATCAGCGCGAGCGCCAGCAGGAACAGGGTGCCCGCCTGGGAGGAGATCGCGCGGAAGCTGGAGCGGATGCCCTCGATGGCGGGCTCGTCGCGGTCGATGACGAAATGCAGGGTCCACCAGCTGAGGAAGGCCACGATCACGCCGGGGATCACGAAGAGGATGAACCCGATCGCGGTGAGCACCCCGACGAGGATGCTCGCGAGGATCACGTTGCCGACGTTGGCGAAGCGGAAGAACGCGCCCAGCGCCGGGCGCCGCCCGTCCACCTCGTCGAGGGCGCCGCGCACGAGCGCGGCGTTGATGAGGTAGCCGACCACGGTGGCGAGGATGGATCCGATGATCCAGTTCACCGTCCAGAAGGACTGTCCGAAGGTGTCCACGCGGAGCGCGCTGCGCTCCCCGAAGAGCGTGTTCAGCACGCTCTGGATGACGGCGGCGATCACGACGGCGCCGACCCAGGTCCACGGGTTGGCCTTGAAGCGGGCCCACCCGTAGCCGACCGCGTCGCCGACGGTCAGTGCTTTGCTCGTCCAGCCGGTGGGAGAAGCGCTCATTACAACCGCCTTTTGTGGCATAAATCACATACGCGTAGGTTTAGCGTAGCAGCATTTCGGTAATAGAGGCCTCCTCATGCGACGGTGGGGGCGTGCCGGAACGGGAGCGCGACACCGCGGGGCGGGCGCGCAACAACCGCCCGCGCGACCAGCACGGAAGACCGCTCCCGCGCGGCGCGGACGGGGTCGAGCGGCTACCCGACGACCTCGTCCTGCCGCCCGACGAGGCCGTGTCGGAAGCGCAGCGCCTCATCGACGCCGGGCTCCCGTTCCCCGCCCACGACGTGCTCGAGGGCGTGTGGAAGAACGGGGACGCCGCAGAGCGCGAGCTGTGGCGGGCGCTGGCCCAGCTCGCAGTCGGTCTGACCCATGCGCAGCGCGGCAACGCGCGGGGCGCCGTCGCGTTGCTGGGGAGGGCCGCGGACGGGCTCGGCCGATGGGCGGGGCCGGTGCCCGCCGCCGTCGACCTGGACGGCGTGCGCGCCTACGCCGAGCGGCTCGCCCGGCGGATCGAGGGAGCGGGGCTCGGCGGCCTCGACGACGCCGACCTGCGGCCCCGGCTGCGGGGAACCTGAAACCTGCTCTACGAGCGTTTGTCGTCGAGTCGCTGCAGCAGGTCGTCGGCGGCCTTCTCGACCTCGTCGTGGTCGTTCTGCGCGGCGCGCTGCTTGGCGTGGATGAGCGCCGCCCGGTTGACCTTGGTGAAGTCGCCGTAGGGGAACGCGAAGCGCCCCTTCGTGCCTTCGGAGGCGTCGGGGTTGATGCCGAGGTGCCACTCGGAGAACTCGTCGAAGCTCTCCTCGTCGATGACCTTGTTGGCGTCGGCGGCCGACGGGGCCGCGTCGGACCACTCGGTCGTGTCGTCGTAGGTGCCCGCGTCGATCAGCTTGCGCGCGTGCTTGACGGCGACCTCGTTCACTCGGTACGTGACCATGGTCGAGGGGTAACCCGTCGAGCCGTTCGGCATGCAACGCCTTGCCGTTCAGCGGTCCCGTCGCGGGATGACCAGGTCTAGAGTCCTTCCGCGGACGAGCGGGAGTGCCCATGACCGAACTGGCGCTGCGAGCGCGGAGTGCCGCAGGCCTCCGCCTGGTGCGGCGGTTCAGCCCGGTGGTGATGAAGGCCAACCGCGCCTTCTGGGTGGCGCTGTGGGTGGCCGCGGCGGCTTCGCGGTCTTCCTCGCGCCGGTGCTGGGCCTGCTCGACCACCCCGTCGCGCGGACCCTGGCGCTGTGGCTGTCCGATCTGTGGCTGCTCTTCTTCGTCCCCCTCGTGCTCACCCTGCTGGCGGGCGGTCGGCTCCGGACGTGGGCCGACCGGCTGATCACCGGTGCCGTCCTCGTCCTCGTCGCCGTGCTCGCCCCGCTGCACCTGGTGTTCACCCCGAACCCGTTGGAGGCCAGCCTCTTCCTCCTCACCCCCGACGCCGGGGTCGCGGCCGCGATCGACGTCCTCAGGAGGATCACGTTCGTCGCCATCCCGGTCGCCACCGCGGTCGTCCTCGCCGTTCGGTGGCGGCGGGCGTCGGTTCCGCATCGCCTACCCCGCGCCCGGCGGGTACGTCGACGGCGACGGCCTGGCGGTCACCGTGCCGCCCGAGGCCGACCGCTCGGTGACGTACGTGGAGCAGGACGGTGAGCGGGTCGCCGCCCTGGTCTACGACCCGTTGCTCGACGACGATCCCGAGCTGATCGACGTCGTGGCGGGGGCGGCGTCCGTCGCGCTGGAGAACCGCCGTCTGCACGCCGAGGCCGAGGCGCGGCTGGCCGAAGTGCGGGCCTCGCGGCAGCGCGTCATCGCCGCGGCGGACGCCGAGCGCCGCCGCATCGAGCGCAACCTGCACGACGGCGCGCAGCAGCGGCTGGTCGCCCTCGCCCTCCAGCTCTCGCTGATCCGGCGGCGGATCCGCCAGGACCCCGAGGACGCCGCGCAGCTCGTCACGTCCGCGGGCGACGAGCTCGCCGCGTCGCTGCAGGAGCTGCGCGAGCTCGCCCGCGGGATCCACCCGGCGGCGCTGGACGACGGCGTGGAGAACGCGCTGGAAGCACTGGCCATGCGGGCGGCGGTACCCACCTCGGTGTCGTGCGGGCTCGCGGAACCGGTGCCGGAGCCGGTCGCGTTCGCGACCTACTTCGTCGCCTCGGAAGCGCTGGCCAACACCGCGAAGTACGCGGGCGCGACGTCGGCGACGGTCCGGGTCGTGGCCGAGCACGGCCACACCGTCGTCGAGATCGCCGACGACGGGGTCGGCGGCGCGGACGGCCGCCACGGCTCGGGCCTCCTCGGCTTGGCCGACCGGGTTGCCGCCCTAGGCGGATCCCTGCACGTCGTCAGCCCGCCGGGCGGCGGCACTGTCGTCACCGCGGACATCCCGCACCGCCGCGCCTGACCACCGCCCGCGGACGGCCACGATGACCGCCGTCACCACCCAGAGGGCCGCCAGGGTCCACCAGATGAGCGCGGTGACCCCGACGGGCACGAGCACGGCCGCCAGGTACCAGCGGGGCGCCGCGCGCCACCGGCCCAGCTGCCCGAACAGCTCCCGCAGCCTGCCGCTCAGCGCCGCGACGACGGCGGCGGCGATGAGCGGGCCGAACGGCAGCAGGGGGCTGCTCCCCGGGTTCAGGATCACCAGCGGCCAGGCCGGCCAGGAGAGCAGGAACGCCAAGACGAAGAACAGGGTCAGGTCGTGGCGGTGGACCCAGCCGCGCCGTCCCACGGCGACGGCGCCCTAGCCCTCGCCCACCGCGCCCGCCGCGGCGAGGATCGCGTCGATCGTCACCTGCGGGTGGGAGACCATCGACACGTGCGAGCCCGCGACCTCGGTGATCGTCGCACCGGCGCGTTCGACCATGTGGCGCTGCGTGGCCGCGGGGATGACGCGGTCCTCGGTGCCCACGACGGCCCAGCTGGGCAGGGACTTCCACGCGGGCGCACCGGACGGGGTGGTGTTGGCGCTCAACGTGATCGGTCGCTGGCTCTCCACGATCAGCCAGCGGTCGTCCTCGGGCAGGTCCTGGGCGAAGGAGTCGTGCACGGTGGACGCCTTGAGGAAGGCCTCGACGTCACCGTCGGGGCCGTCGGGGTACCCGACGAGGTCGAACACCGTGGTCGGGTCGGGCACGTCGAACGCCGAGCCGGAGCCGCCCAGGATCTGGAAGACGGTCTCGCCTTCGTCGGGGGCGAAGGCGTCGACGTACACCAGCGCCTTCACGTCGCCGCCGGACGCGGCGTTGGTGATGACGAAACCGCCGTACGAGTGCCCGACCAGCACGACGGGCCCGCTGGTGCGCTGCGCGACGAACGAGGCGACGTAGGGGGCGTCGACGCTGACGCGGCGCAGCAGGTTCGGCGGCGTGAACACGGGGAAGCCCTGCCCGCGCAGCGCGGCGGCGACCGCGTTCCAGCTGGACCCGTCGGCCCATGCCCCGTGCACCAGGACGATCGTCGGCTTCGGCACTCGGTCTCCTTGATCAGACAGCCGGGAGGTCGTTGTCGTGAGCTTAGGAGCGTGAGATCGACTTGCACTAGTGGGCGGGCAAAAGATCGACGGTGCGGTTCTCGGCCGCGCTGATGCGGGCGGCGTCCAGCACCGCGAGGGTGTCGACGGCTTGCTCGGCGGGCACCGGGAAGGCCTGCTCGCCTCGCAGCGCGGCGGCGAACTGGGTGTAGTAGTCCTGGTAGGCGCCTTGTTCGGACGGCACCGACACCGGGCCGGTGGCGGCGTGCAGCGTGCCCCAGCGTTCGGGGGCCTCGTAGCCCCACGCGTCGCCTTCGCGCCGGGTCTGCGGCGGGGTGGTGATGGTGACCGCGTCGACCCCCGCCTCCAGGAGGTCCGCCGAGGAGTCGTACGCGCGTACATCGGGGAAGTCCTCGGCCAGCTCCGCGCGGCGTTCCGGAGAGCGCGTGACGACCCCGGCCAGCTCGACCCCGCGCGCGGCGGCGATGAACGGTGCGTGGAAGTGGCGACCACCGACGCCGTACCCGACCAGTCCCAACCGCACGTGCCCTCCAAGACGTCGGGGACTGCCATCATGGCCGACGTCGACGAGCAACGGGGGCGACATGCAGGTCGGAGCGATCGAGATCCTCCCCGTGCTCGACGGCGTCGGGAAGGAGCGGGCGGCGGAGGTCCTGACCCGTCCCGGCGTCCCGGACGCCTGGGCGTGCCACGCGGACTCCCTGGACGAGCACGGCACGCTGCACCTCGACCTCGGCGGGTTCCTCGTCCGGACCGACGACCGGGTGGTCCTCGTCGACGCAGGCGTGGGCACGATCAACACCGACAAGTACGCCGGAGGCGGGTTCCTCACGTCCCTCGACCGACTCGGGGTCACCGCCGAGATGGTCACCGACGTCGTCTTCACCCACCTGCACTTCGACCACGTGGGGTGGGCGACGAAGCGGGGCGAGGTCGTCTTCCCCCGTGCGACCTACCGGGTGCACGCCGCCGACTGGGCGCACTTCGTGGACTCCCCGGACGCCGACCCCGGCGCGGTGCGCAAGCTGACGCCGCTGCTGCACCAGCTGGAGACCTTCGACGCCGACGGCGTGCTCGCGCCGGGCCTCAGCGCCCGACACACGCCGGGGCACACGCCCGGCTCCACCGTCTACGTGGTCGCCGACGGCGAGCAGCGGGCCCTCCTGCTGGGCGACGTCGTGCATTCGGTGGTGGAGCTGCACGAGCGCGACTGGGAGGCCGTCTTCGACGTCGACCCGGTGGCGGCGCGCGCGGCGCGCAACGTGATCGCCGACGAGGTCGCCGACTCCGGCGACGTGGTCGTCGGCGCGCACTTCCCGCAGCTGCGGTTCGGCCGCGTCGTCACGGTCGCGGGCAAGCGCACTTTCCGGCCGATCGCCTAGGAGAGAAGATGATCGAGCTGTCCTGGCGGGACCGCGTCGCGGTCCTCACCCTCGACCGGCCGGAGAAGCACAACGCCCTCACCGTCGAGCTCTGCCACCGCATCCGGGGCGCGCTCGACGAGGCCGCCGAGGCCCGCGTCGTCGTGATCACCGGCCGGGGGCGCAGCTTCTGCTCCGGTGCCGACCTCGACGAGGTCTACACCGCCGACTTCCGCGATGCGCTCTACGCGATGCTGCACGCCGTCACCGACCTCCCGAGGCCCGTCGTGGCCGCGGTGAACGGCGCGGCGATCGGCGCGGGCACGCAGCTCGCCATCGCCGCCGACTTCCGCGTCGCCGCACCGCCTGCGCGCTTCGGGGTGCCGACCGCGAAGATCGGGCTCGCCGTGGACCCGTGGACCATCCGGAGGCTCGCCCTGATCGCGGGCAACGCCACCGCCCGACGGCTGCTGCTGGCCTGCGACCAGGTCGACGCCGACGCCGCGGTGGCGTGCGGGTTGGCCGACCGGGCAGGCGGCACCGACGAGGCGCTGGAGTGGGCGCAGGGGATGACGTCGCTCGCCCCGCTCACCCAGTCCTACTCCAAGCGCGTGCTCAACGCGGTCTTCGAGCCCGCGTTCGACGGGCCGCTGAGCGCGGACCTGGAAGCGGCGTTCGAGGGCTGTTGGACGAGCGAGGACTTCGCCGAGGGCCGTCGGTCCCGCGCCGAGAAGCGGCCCCCGGTCTTCCGCGGGAGATGAGGGCGGAACGTCAGGAATCGTGCCGATCGCGAAGATGCGATTACATGGGCCCATGACGGTGGTGCTGGCGCTGCGTTGCGCCGACGGGGTCGTTCTCGGGTCGGACTCGCAGATCACCGACAGCGCCCGCGGCCTGAGCTACCCCGCGCAGAAGCTGCACCCGTTCGGGGACAGGGCGGCGTGGGGCGGGAGCGGCTCACGGGCGGTGCTGTACGACCTCGAGCAGATGTTCGACGGGTGCGCCGCGGCCGTGCTCGGGGCGGAGAACATCGGGCACGCCGTGCAGGAGCGGGTCGTGCCGGTGCTGCGACGCCACTACGACCAGTTCGTCGAGCAGGTACCGGGGGAGAAGCAGTCGGGCGCCACGCCCGCCACGTACGTGTTGGTCGCGGGGTTCGCCGGGGGACAGCCGTTCATCGTGGACATCGATCCGCACGGGCTGATCGGTCGCTACGAGGAGGTCGGTTTCCACGCGGTGGGCAGCGGAGCGCCCATGGCCCAGCAGGCGGGCGCGCTGCTCGCGCACTTCCGGATGACCGAGCGCGACGTCGACTACGGCGTGGTGGCCGTCGTCCGGATCCTGGACACGCTGGGGATCACCTCGCCGAGCATCGGCGGCCCCAAAGACGTCTACCGGATCACCGCCGAGGAGGCCACCGCCCTGTCCGACAAGGACATCGCCCGGGTGCGCAAGCAGGTCGAGCGCTGGTCCGATCTGGAGAGCAAGGCGCTCGACGAGCTCTTCCACGGCTGACGCCCGTGCCGTCGTCATGTGACAGGGTGTGCGCGTGACGCCCGGCGACGCCCACGTGCCCGAGGCGCTCGTGCAGGGCCTGCACCGCGCGGCCCGCGTGGAGGACGCCGTCCACGAGTTCCTCGAACCGCGGCTGCGGCAGCGCGGCTGGCGGGACACGGTCATCCCGTATACCGGCTACGGCACGCGGTCCTGGGTGCGGGTGATGGCGCGGCTGCTGTTGCGCCGGGCGGAGCGACGACCGGAAGGGGTCCAGGCGGTTCGCGGCTGGCGCAGCTTCGCGACGCTCCCCGTCGCCGACGAGGTCGTGGTCGTCGACGTGGGCGACCGGCAGCACGAGGCGCGAACGGATCGCGGCGGCTACATCGACGTCGTCGTGGAGGCGAGCTTCGAACCGGGCTGGCGCAGCGTGCGGCTGCACCGGGAGGGCGCCGCGCCGGTGGAGGCGCCCGTCCGCGTCCTGGCCCCGGACATGCGCCTCGGTGTCGTGTCCGACATCGACGACACGGTCATGGTCACGGCGCTGCCGCGGCCGTTGCTCGCGGCGTGGAACACGTTCGTCCTCGACGAGCACGCGCGCTCACCCGTACCCGGGATGGCCGTGCTGTACGAGCGGCTGGTGACGGCGCACCCGGACGCGCCCGTGTTCTACCTGTCGACGGGGGCGTGGAACGTCGCCCCCACGCTCACCCGCTTCCTGTCGCGCAACCTGTACCCGCCGGGGCCGCTGCTCCTCACCGACTGGGGCCCGACGACCGATCGCTGGTTCCGGAGCGGGCAAGCGCACAAGCGGGCGACGCTCGAGCGGCTCGCGGCGGAGTTCCCGGACGTCCGCTGGCTGCTCATCGGCGACGACGGGCAGCACGACCAGGAGATCTACGGCGACTTCGTCGCATCGCACCCGGAGAACGTCGCCGCCGTGGCCATCCGCCAGCTCTCCGCGACGCAGACGGTGCTCGCCGGTGGCCTGCCCGCGCCGGTCGACGGGTCCGCCTCGACCGTGCGGCACGGGCGCCCGTGGATGAGCGCTCCCGACGGGGCCGGGCTGGCCCGCCAGATGAACGAGACCGACCTGCTCTAGCCCGCCTACCGGCCGACGATCACGAGGCCCGCGCCCGCCGCGCCGCGCCGCTCCAGCACCCGGACCACGCGCTGGTAGGAGGCGTCCCCGGGCGGGGTGGGCAGCACGGCGGCGCCGTCGTCCGCGTGCTGGATGCGGGTCGGGATGGCCTCGGCCGCGGTGGTGGTGAAGTGGCCGTCGCTCCCGCGGGTGAAGGTGAAACGGGTGATGACCGAGTCGTCGGTCGCCGGGTCGGCCTGCTGGGCGACGTGGTTGCCGAGCCCGTAGGCCACCCACTTGCCGTTGATCCGCTCCAGGGGCTGCACGACGTGGGCGTGGTGGCCGATGACGAGGTCGACGTCGGGGGAGGCGAGCAGCGCGGCGGCGATCGTGAGCTGCGCCGGGGTCGGATCGGCCCGGTACTCGGTGCAGCAGTGCACGCTCGCGATGACGACGTCGGCTCCCGCGCGGCGCGCCGCCGCCGCGTCGGCGAGCATGCCCGCGACCGTCGGCGGGCGGGGGTCGAAGACGTTGACGGCCCAGGGCTTGCCCGCCGGTTCCTTGATCCCGTTCAGGCCGAACGTCCAGGCGAGGTGGGCCACCCGCACGCCGTGGACGTCCACGACGTGCGGGGTCTGACGCTCGGGCTGGGTGCGGCTGGTGCCGGTGTGGCCGATGCCGTGGGCGTCCAACGTGTCCAGCGTGCGGACCAGGCCGTCGAAGCCCGCGTCCATGGCGTGGTTGGACGCGGTGGAGCAGGTGTCGTAGCCCGCGTCCTTGAGCGCGTCGACGATCTGGGGCTGGACGTCGAACGTCGGGTAGCCGGTGAAGGGGCCGCGGGGGTCGGCCACGGGCGTCTCGAGGTGGCATACGGCGAGGTCGGCCGCGCGGATCGTCGGCGCGACCGCGCTGAAGACGCCGCGGAAGTCGTAGCCGGTGCCGTTCGCCTTGCCCGCGGCGGCCGCGCCGCTGACCAGCGTGCCGCTCTGGTGGATCAGGACGTCGCCGGTGGCGACCACGGTGAACGATTCGGCCCGCGCCGCGATCGCCCGGGGTGCGGCGATCGTGCGCACGGGGGTCGGTTCGACGGGCGGCAGCGGACCGGCGGCGAGGGCCACGGCCGCCACGACCGCCACGACGGCCGGGATCGCGCTCCGGCCCACCCGGCGCCCACCCATGGTGCCGCATGGTAAGCCGCGATCGGCCCTAACCGTCGGACCGACGGCACGTTTCGAGCAGCCACGCCACCGCGTCGCGCTCGTCGGTGAAGTACCGCGCGGGAGCCTCCGTCACGCCGCGGCCGACCGTCGAGGCCGCCAGCAGCCGGTCGACCGGCGTCTCGCCGAGCAGCGCGATCGCGGCGATCGAGATCTTCTCCGCGAACTGCTCGCGCGCCTCGCGTTCCAGCGCGGTCGTGCGGGCCATGCGGACCAGCAACGGTCGCGGTCGGCCTGCGTTGACGTCGTCCACGGCGGCCATCGCCTGCTTCGCCATCGCCGCGGTGACGCGCAGGTCGCGGTCCCAGGTCAGCCGCACGATGCCGTCGGGGCCCTCGTCGAGGTGGAAGCGGTGCGGCCCGTCATCTCCGTCGTCCCGGTTCACCAGCTCCGCCTCCTGCCCGCGAGGCGGCCCAGCTTAGTGGTGCGCCCGGTGACGCTCGACGCCTACATTCGGCCCATGGCGGCGGCGGCGGCGAAGGACCTGCGGGTGGCCATCATCGGAGCGGGGATCGGCGGATTGGCGCTGGGGCTCGCCCTCCGGGAGCACGGGGTCGCGGCCGAGGTCTTCGAGCAGGCGCCCGCGCTGGCGGAGCTCGGTGCGGCCGTCGGTGTGGGCGGCAACGCGACGCGCCTGCTGCGCCGGATGGGCCTGCTGGAGGAGTTGGAGGCCGTCGCCACCGTCCCGACCGAGCTGGTGTACCGCCGATGGCGGACGGGGGAGCGGATCGCCGCGCACCCCGTGCGCGACGGCGACACCTACCTCAAGCGGGTCGGCGCGCCGTGGCTGGGCATTCACCGCGCGGAGTACCAGCGGATCCTCGGCACCGCGTACGGCAGCGCGGCTCTGCACCTCGAGCACCGACTGGTCGATCTCGTCCAGGAGCCGGACGCGGTCACGCTGACGTTCGCGAACGGGCGGACCGCGCGGGCCGACCTGGTCGTCGGGGCCGACGGCGTGCGTTCGGCCGTGCGGCAGTGGGTCTCCGGTGGTGACGACATCGTGTACTCGGGCACCAGCGGGTTCCGCGGCATCGTCGCGCGCGACGACGTGCCCTCCCTCCCGGACCCGGAGGCGCTCCAGTTCTGGATGGGCCCCGACGCGCACCTGCTGCACTACGCCATCGGCAGCGACGCGGAGGAGATCAACCTCCTCGCCGTCGTCGAGGGCCCGCGGTCGTGGGACGCGGCCGACCGGTGGCTGACCGAGGTCGAGCCGCGCGACGTGCTCGCCCGGTTCTCCGGCTGGCACCCCGCCGCCACGGAGATGGTCGCCGCGGCCGCGCCCGCCGTCCAGTGGGGGCTGTTCGTCGTGCAGCCCCTGCTGCACTGGTACCGAGGGCGCGTGGTGCTGCTCGGCGACGCGGCGCACGCGATGCTGCCCCACCACGGGCAGGGGGCGAACACGACCGTGGAGGACGCCTTCACGCTCGCGGCCCTGCTCGCGCAGGCGCAACCGGGTGATCTCGAACCGGTGCTGGCGTCCTACCAACGGATGCGGCGGGCGCGGACCCGGCAGATCGCCGCGAGCTCGTGGGCGACCAACGCGCTGCTGCACCTGCGCGACGACGACCCCGACCTCCCGTGGCGCGACGAGAAGATGCGCCGCTTCGCCGACGACTTCGGCTGGATCCACGAGTTCGACACCGAGCGGGCGCTCACGTAGCGCTGACGGTCAGCACGACCCGTCCCACGTTCGCCCCCGCCTCGATGTGGCGGTGCGCGTCGGCCACCGCGTCGAGCGGGAACGTGGAGTCCACCAACGGTCGCACCCCCGCCGTCTCGACGAGCTTCCAGAACGCGTCGTGGTCGTGCTCGCTCGCGCTGCGCAGGCCGACCAGCCGCTGGCTCCGCGTGTACAGCGTGCGCAGGTCGACCTCGACCACGCCGCCGAACTTGGCGCCCGAGGTGACGATCCGCCCCCGCGGCCCGAGGACGTCCACGCCGAGCTGGAAGAGCGGCGGTGCCCCGAGGTTGTCGATCACGACGTCGACGCCGAGGCCACCGGTCAGCTCGTGGAGCCGGTCGCGCGCGTCGGGCGCGGTCGAGTCGACGACGGCGGTGTACATCGGCAGCGTCGCGAGCCGGGCCGCCCGCTCGGCGCCGCGCGCGGTGCCGAGCACGACCTTGCCGAGCGCCTTGGCCACGATCGCGGCCATGCTCCCCGACGACGAGCCCGCGCCCTGGACCAGCACCGTGCGGGTCGCCTCCAGCCCGGCCGCGCGCAGCTGCGCGTAGCCGAGCGCGCCGTTCACCGCCATCGCCGCGGCCTCGATCGGCCCGCAGCCCGGCGGGAGCGGGCGCAGGTTGGCGACGGGGACGGTGGTGTACTCGGCGTACGCGCCGGGCCGGGTCACGCCGATGATCCCCAGCGTGCGGCACGCCTCGGAGCTGCCCGCCACGCACATGTCGCAGTGCCCGCAGAACACCGTGTTGCGGACGACGACCGGGGCCCCGACCGGCACCGGCCCCGGCGTCCCGCCGTACCCCACGACCGTGCCCGCGTGTTCGGACCCCAGCACGTGCGGGAAGTCGTAGCGTGCGAACGGCACCTTCCCCGCGCGGTTGCTGACGTCCAGGAACGCGTTCACCGACACGGCCTCGACGCGCACCAGCGCCTCTCCCGCGGCGGGCTCGGGCCGCGCGATGTCGGCGGGTTCCAGCACGTCGGGATCGCCGTGCCTGCGGATCACGATCGCGTGCATCCGATTCTCCTCAGCGCTGAAGCGAATACTGGAAACAGGTGTTTCGCATGTTAGTGTCCGCCGCGTGACGACGACCGACCCGGCGGGCGCCAACGGCGCCAAGCCGCGGGGCCGCGACGCCGCCCGCACGCGCGAGATGGTGCTCGCCGGGGCGATGGCGGAGTTCACGGCGAAGGGGTTCGCCGGGGCGCGCATCGACGCGGTCGCCGAGCGGGCGGGGGTGAACGTCCGCGCGATCTACCAGCACTTCGAGAGCAAGGCGGCGCTCTTCGACGCGGTGGTCGGCGACAGCGTGCACCGCCGCCACGAACGGCTGCTCACGGACATGGCGGGCCTCTTCGACGTGCGCGACGGGCTGGCGGAGGTGCTCCCGCTCTTCCGCAGGGTGCTCGGGGACCACCCGGGCTGGGTGCGGCTGATGGCCTGGAAGGAGCTGTCCGAGGACCCCGACGCGGGGGCCGCCGACATCGCCTCCGGCGCCGACCGGCAGCCCCTGTACCGGCGGGAGATCGCCCTCCTCGACGCCGCCCGCGAGCGCGGCCAGATCCCGGCCGGTCTGGACAGCGACCTGCTGCTGATCGCGCTCACGGCCTTGGCGAGCTTCCCGTGGTTCGTGCGACCGCTCACCCTGCTGGTCACCGAGCAGTCGCCGGAGTCGCCCGAGTTCCTGGCCCGTTGGGACGCGTTCCTGCTCGCCGTGG